>Ga0129299_1001045_pt1 | contig 18524 bp, 15 predicted proteins | sample ConPoolayeCmetaG_FD_94477 | JGI IMG/M metagenome (GOLD analysis project Ga0129299, IMG submission 94477) | Hot spring microbial mat communities from California, USA to study Microbial Dark Matter (Phase II) - Cone Pool mat layer C metaG ...
AGGTGGCCGCGGTCTGCGACGTCGATCCGGCCAACGCCGAGATGGCCGTCAGGCAGGTCGCCGAGAAGCTCGGCACCCGGCCCGAGGTGGTCAAGGACTACCGCAAGGTCATCGACCGCAAGGACATCGACCTGGTCATCGTGGGCACCCCCGACCACTGGCACGCCGCCCCGATGATGCTGGCCTGCCAGGCCGGCAAGGACGTCTACTGCGAGAAGCCCTGCTGCCACAACATCCTCGAAGGCAAGGCCATGAAGGAGGCCGCAGCCAGGTACGGGCGGATCGTCCAGGTCGGCACTCACCAGCGCAGCATGCCCCACATCCAGGCCGCCCGCGAGCTGGTGCAGACCGGCAAGCTGGGCGTGGTCGGCATGACCAACACCTACACCTACGGCAACAACGCTCCGGACGGCCTGGGGCACGAGCCCGACGGCGATCCGCCGCCGGGCGTCGATTACGACATGTGGCTGGGCGCGGCCCCGGTCCGGCCGTTCAACCGGCGGCGCTGGCACAGTTCCTGGCGGTGGTACTTCGACTACGGCTGCGGCATGGTCGGCGACTGGAACGTGCACCTGCAGGACATCATCATGTGGACGATGGGCGTCACCGCCCCGATCGCGGTGTCGGCCTCCGGCGGCAAGCTGGTGCTGACCGACGACCGCGACACGCCCGACGTCATGCAGGCGGTGTACGAGTTCGGCCCCGCCGCGCAGGCCCCCAAGGGCTTCATCCAGACCTACACGATGCGCAAGGCCAGCGGAAAGCCCTGGAGCGCCGGCGGCTACGGCATGGACCTCCACGGCACCAACGGCATGCTGCACATGACCCGCGGCGACTGGAAGCTCGAGGCCGACCGCGTGGACTGGGACAAGCCCGACAGCCCGTTCCGCACCGAGGGCTTCGAGCGCCGGGCCGACGGGGCCGACGGAGCCGCCCATCTGGACCACGTGAAGGACTTCCTGGCGTCCGTGGTCTCGCGCCGGCCGCCGATCGCCTCGATCGATCAGCACTACCACACCGTGGTGGCCTGCCACCTGGCCAACGTGTCCCTCAAGGTCGGCCGCAAGATCTTCTGGGACGCAGAAAAGGTGATGTGCTTCACCGACCGCGAACTCCGGACGCCGGATGCCCAGGCCAACGCGCTGCTGGGCCGCGAGTACCGCAAGGGCTACGAACTGCCGGCGGTGTGACGCCTCCGGGGCCCCGGGCCGCGCGAGGCATACCGCCCCGCGATCGCCGTTGCTCCGGCCGCCGTTTCGGTCCTGCGCGGCCGCTGGACAGAAGCTTGCGGACGTCAGTCTGACCCGCGTGCCCGGGGCGCTGCGGCGCTACCTCCGCAGCTGCCGCAGAAAAGCTGAGGCCGACTGCTCCGGCATGCCCGTGGCCGGGCGGTCCTGCCGCGGAAACCGCCGGCCGACGGCATGCTGCGGAATGATGCCCGCCAGCGGCCCGGCAACCAGCCGGCCCTGACCGGCCTGGCCGGCGCGGCGTTCACCCTCCGGCAGGAACGGTGGTCCCCGCCCGGCTGACCGCGCGGGCGCGGTCCAGGATCCGCCGCACCGGCGGCGACGGGTCCAGCAGGTCCTCGGGTTTTCCGGTCACGATCGTCGGCAGCGCCCCCATCCGCTCATAGACCTGGATCCCCAGCTCGAAGTCTTCGCCGCCCGGCGTGAGGTGGTAATACCCGATCAGCCGGGTGTAGCCGGACCACAGGAATGCGTTGAGGTCGCAGGCCCGTTCCACATGCCCGGCATCCAGTCTGCCCCAGCCGCTGTAGATGTGCGCCTGGGCGAAGGCCTGCCGCCGGAAGGACACCTCGTTGAGCCCCTCGCCGGCCAAGACCAGCCCGGGCCGGACGGCGGCGAACTCCTCCTGCAGCTGCCGCAGGCCGCCGATGGTGGTGAGTCCCTGGACCAGCCCGTTGTCGGTGTTCCAGGTGCACAGCGTCTGGTCCAGGAAGGCCACGTCGGTCCCGAGCGCGTCGCAGGCCTCCAGCACCGCGTCGATCAGGCGGCTGCGCCACAGGCCCAGGCCGGGGTGAATGTAGGCCATGCGGGTGTAGTCGAAGGTCTCCGGAGGCCAGTACCAGCCCTCGGGGCTGTTCCGGTCGAGCGAGCGGAGCTGGTAATCGCCGACCTCGCGCATGATGGGATGCTTCATATCCACCGCGAAGTAGTTGAAGTGCGGCATCACGTGAAAACCCGTCTCCGCGGCCTTGCGCATGTATTCCAGGGCGTTGGCCGAAGGACGGTACTGCGGGTAGTTGATGTCGTAGGGGTCCGTCCGCCAGCCCGACAGGTGGATGAGCGTCTCCTGCGGCGGGTGCACGGAGGCCAGGGCATCCAGCATGTGCACATCGGAACCGGCCCAGCAGACCGCAAGCGAGATGCGCTGCGTCCACGCCGGGCGATGTCCCGCCCGGCCAGCCAGGCCGCAGGCCGCCTCCAGCCAGCGGCGGTAGCGGCTCGCCGGCTCGCGCCACGACCCGCGGTACGCGCTGATCCGCCACTCCAGCCCGCCGGCGGTGCGGTTATCCCACAGCGGCCCGGGCGGCTCGCTCTCGAAGCCCAGCATCCACTGTCCGTCGCCGGCGTCCACCTGCAGGTTCTTGAACCGCTCGTCGCGGTCCTCGGCATGCACCATCACCGACCAGCCGTCGCGCTCCACGATCGCCAGCTGGGCATTCCACTCGAAGGGCCAGCGGAAACGGTGGCGGATCGGAGGCTCCGCCGAGGACCGCACGATCAGCCCGTTCACGCAGGGCAGCACCCCGGTCGCCTCCGGATGCAGGGCCGCCGTCCAGCGCACCGCCCGCAGGCCGCGTCGCGCCGAGAGGCCGTCGGGAGTCACGCGCACGTCGCCGGTCTGGGGGTCCGCAATCACCAGCAGGCTGCGGCGGGTGTCGTCGCCGACCACATCGATCCGCGCCGCCCGTTCCGAGAGCCGCCGCACCGTCACCTGCTGGTGCTTGTCCGTGCCGACCAGGGTGCCGTCGAGGTAGACGAGGTCCACGCCCGTCACCGGACAGCTTCCCGCGGCAAACTCGACCTCCTGTCCCGCCGGCCGCAGGCCGACCAGCGCCGGACCTTCGAAGACCGCCTCGACGGAGGACGTCCGCACCGTCAGACGCGTGTCGGCGATCTCCACCATCGCCGTCGCATCCGGCGCAGCCCCGCAGAAACCCGCCAGCATCCACGACAGAATCGCGTTCACCATGGCATCGATCCTCGAATCGCCGGACCGTAAACCTCCGATGGCTCGCCGGTCCGGTGCGTGCCTGCCGGCCGCCGCGGAGGACGGGTGGCCGGCACCTCACCGTCAGCCCGCGCGGCGGACCAGGTCGTCGGCCACCGCGGCGATGCGGGCCGAGGCGGCCGCGCGGGCCCGCTGCAGGTCGGCGTCGGCGACCCTGGTCAGCACGTAGAACTTGATCTTCGGCTCGGTCCCGCTGGGGCGGGCGATCGCCTGGGTGCCGTCGGCCAGGGTGAAGACCAGCACGTCCGCGGAGGGCAGATCATAGGAGCCGGTTGTCCGGCCGGCAGCCACGTCGCGGATCCGCCCGTCGGCCAGATCTCCGATCGTGCGGACCTCGATGCCGCCGAGGATCCGCGGCGGATCGGACCGCAGGCCGGTCATGATCGACCGGATGCGCTGGGCGCCCTCCGGTCCGGTCAGCGTGAGGTTGCGGGCGCCCTCCTGGAAGTATCCGTGGCGGCGATAGAGCTCTTCGAGCACCTCGTGCAGCGTCTTGCCCCGTTCGGCCGCGGCCGCCGCCGCTTCGGCGATGAAGGCGGCGCTGCTGACGGCGTCCTTGTCGCGGGTGTGCGTGCAGGGCATGTAACCGTAGCTCTCCTCGGCCCCGAACAGGCAGGTTCCCGCCGGCCGGCCGGCGGCCCGGAGCTCCTGGCACCGCTGGAACGTCTGGCCGATCCATTTGAAGCCGGTCAGCACCTCCACGACACCGGCGCCGTAAGAGCGGGCGACGGCCTTCATCAGGCCGCCGGAGACCAGCGTGGTGACCAGCAGGGCATCCGAAGGCAGCGTGCCGCGGGCGGCGTGGCGGCCGAAGATGTAATCCGTCAGCAGCGCCGCGATCTGATTGCCGGTCAGCAGCGGGTAGCCGCCGGCGGAATCCCGCACCGCGACACCCATGCGGTCGGCGTCGGGATCGGTGCCGATGACCAGGTCGGCGCCCTCGCGGGCGGCCAGGGCCACGGCCATGCTCAGCGCCTCGGGCTCCTCGGGGTTGGGCGAGGCCACCGTCGGAAAACCACCGTCGGGGACGCGCTGCCCGGGCACCTCGATGACGTTCCGGAAACCCCGCCGCTGCAGGGCCTGGGGGATCAGCGTTCCGCCGGTTCCATGCAGGCTGGTGTATACGATCTTGAGTGTCGCCCCTCGCCGGCGGCAGGTCTGAAGGTCCAGGCAGGAGTCCTGCACCGCCTGGAGGAAGGCCTCATCGACCTCCGGCCCGAGGTCGCGGATCAGGCCAGCCTGGCGGGCGGCGGCGGCGTCCATCGCCGGCACCCGGCCGTAGTTCTGGACCGCGCGGACGCGGGCGATGATGCCTGCGTCGTGCGGCGGCACGATCTGGACGCCGTCGGACCAGTAGACCTTGAAGCCGTTGTACTCCGGCGGGTTGTGGCTGGCGGTGATGACCACCCCGGCGGCGCAACCCAGGTGGCGGACGGCGAAGGACAGCAGCGGCGTGGGCCGCAGCTCGCGGAAGAGAAGGGCCGGGATGCCGTGGCCGGCCAGCACGCAGGCGGTCCGCAGGGCGAACACGTCGCTGCAGCGCCGGCAGTCGAAGGCGATGGCCACGCCGGCCCGCCGGGCCGTATCCCCCTGATCCAGGAGGTAGGCCGCCAGCCCGGCGGCCGCCGCTCCGACGGTATAGACGTTCATCCGGTTGCGGCCCGCCCCGATCACGCCCCGCAGGCCGCCGGTGCCGAACTCCAGGTCGCGGTAGAACCGGTCGGCCAGCTCGTGCAGGTCGCCGGCCTCCACCAGGGCGCGGATCTCCGCCCGATCCGCCTCGGCGATGTCCGGGTCCGTCAGCCAGGCCTCCACGGCCGCGCGAATGCGTGCCTCCATGAAGTCACCCCCGCGGGCTTGCCGGCCCGGCTCAGCCGTCCGCGCCCGATCCCGGCAGGCCCAGCTCGGATTTGAAATACTCGATCGTGTGCCGCAGCCCTTCCTCCAGGGTCACCCGGGGGGCAAAGCCCAGCAGCTGCCGCGCCCGGGTCAGGTCCGGACGCCGCCGCCCGGGGTCGTCCTGGGGCAGCGGGCGGTGCTCGACCCGCAGGGTCCGGCCGAGAATCCGCTCGATCGTGCGGACCAGCTCGATCATGCTGACCTCGCCGTCGTTGCCGAGGTTCACCGGCCCGGTGAAATCGGAGGCCATCAGCCGCAGAAAGCCGTCGATCAGGTCCGACACGTAGCAGAAGCTGCGGGTCTGCGACCCGTCGCCGTACACCGTCAGCGGCTCGCCGCGCAGCGCCTGGCAGATGAAATTGCTCACCACCCGCCCGTCGTCGGCCGACATCCGCGGGCCGTAGGTATTGAAGATCCGGGCGATCCGGATGGGCAGCCGGTGCTGGCGGTGATAGTCGCAGGCCAGGGTCTCGGCCACCCGCTTGCCCTCGTCGTAGCAGCTGCGGATGCCGTTGGGGTTGACGTGGCCCCAGTACGTTTCCGGCTGGGGGTGCACCTGCGGGTCGCCGTAGACTTCCGAGGTGCTGGCCAGCAGGAACCTGGCCCGCACCCGCTTGGCCAGCCCGAGCATGTGGTAGGTGCCGATCACGTTGGTCTTGATGGTCTTGACCGGGTTGTGCTGATAGTGCACCGGGCTGGCCGGGCAGGCCAGGTGGTAGATCTCGTCCACCTCCAGCACGATGGGCTCGATCACGTCGTGGCGCACGAACTCGAAGCGGCCGCTGAGCACCAGCTCGCGGTAACGCTCCCCGAAGTTCTCCATCCGCCCGGTGAAGAAGTTGTCCAGGCAGATGACGTGGCGGCCCTCGTCGAACAGCCGCAGGCACAGGTGCGAGCCGATGAACCCCGCCCCGCCGGTGACCAGACAGACCTGACGCGCCATCCCGGTGTTTCCGTCGCGGCCCCGGGCGCGACACCCGGTTCCCAACCGGAACCGCGGAACGCCGCCGCAGGAACCCGGGCGGATTCTAATCCCCGCACCGGCGCCCTTCAACGGTTACCGGACCGGGCGGGAACGCTCCTGCCGCCCGCCCGAAGGCGGCTTTTCTTGTGCGGCCACGGCGGGTATCGTATGTCATCCGCAGAAAGGGGCGGGTCCGCGCGCCCGCGCCCGCCGGAAGGGGACCGGGGCATGAACGCCGTCAGGACCGTCTTCCACATCCACACCGACTACTCCGACGACGGGGCCAACAGTCCCGAACGCATCGTCCGCCTGGCACGCGAACGCGGCGTCGGCTGCGTCGCGGTCACCGACCACGACACCCTCGACGGAGCCCGGGCGACCGCACAGGCCGCCGGCGGAGATCCCGCGGTCATCATCGGAGAGGAAATCTCCACCACGGGGGGGCATCTGATCGGGCTGTTCCTCGAGGCTCACGTCCCGGCCGGCCTCAGCCCGCGCGACACCGCCCTGGCCATCCGCCGGCAGGGCGGGCTGGTCGTCGTCCCGCACCCGTTCAACAGCATGTTCTCCTGCGGGCTGCGGCGCCACCTGGCCGGGATCACCGATCTCATCGACGCCGTCGAGGTCCACAACGCCCAGAACCTCTCCCCGCTGCCCAACCGCCGGGCCGCGGCCCTGGCCGCCAGACTCGGCCGGCCGGCCCTGGTGGGCGCGGACATCCACCACGGAGACGACCTGGACGTCTGCTATCAGATGCTCGCCCCGTTTGACGGGCCCAGGGAGTTTCTGGAGTCCCTGCGCACCGCCTCGCTGGCCCGCGGGCGCCACACGCCCGCCTACTTCGTGCGCACCGCGTGGTACGTCCTGGGCTCCCGCACCGGACTGTGGCGCCCCGCCGGCTTCGGAACGAACTGCCCCCGCCGCGGGCCGCGGATCCTGCCGGACTGGAGCCCGCCGTCCGCCGGGCCTGCCGCCGGGAACGCCCGGCGGGCCTGAACGCCGGCAACCCTTGAACCGGCCCGCCGGAAACGCTATGAAAGAGACCGGAACGGCGTGTCGCGGCCACCTGGTCCCGATCGCCCGGCGGGAGTCACCATCATGCCGTCACGGTTGCTGTATGGGATCGCGATGCTGGTCGTCCTGAGCTTCCTGGTCAGCTGGAGCAACCGCCGCAAGCGTGCCGCCGCCTGGCAGGGGGTGGTCGAGAGCATCCGCGGCCTGCGCCCCGGCGGGCCCGACCCGTCGCCGGATGCCTGGATCACCATCCTGTACCGCACCGACGCGGGCACCCACGGCCGTTTCAGGCTGCGTCACCGCTTCTACAGGCAGTTCTACCCGGATCTGGCCGTCGGCGACCGCCTGGTCAAGGTCGCCGGCAAATACCTCCCCGATCCGCAGCCCTCCGGCCGGCCGGCCGACGCTCAGGCAGCGGCCTGAGTCCGCCTCACGACGTCCGGGAAAGGGCGCCACCGCGCGTTCAACGGCCTTGCCCTCGAAACACGCGTTTGCCCGCCCTCCGGCCGAATCGTATATCCGCCTGGAGGGCGACATGAAGGCAGTACCGGATTCCGAGCCGCTCAGCGCGACCATCATCCGCCAGGAGATCGCCCGGTTCATCGCCGCCGCCCGGCGCCTCGACGGTCAGGGACATGAGCAGCGCCGCCGCCGTATCCGCCAGGCTCACCACGCCTGGCCCCTGCTGGTCGCCGCCGGCGACCGCCCCTACGACCCCGACCTGCCCGCCATGCTCCACAACGCCTCGGAGCTGGGGATCGCGTTCCTCTCGCCGATGAGCATTCCCGCCGGCACCACGGTGTTCATCAAGCTGTTCGTTCAGGACAGCTTCTGCCCGCGCGTGCCGGCGGTGGTTCGCCACTGCACGCCCAGCCGGGACGGCTACCTCATCGGATGCGAGTACCGCGCCGCGGAGGTCGAGGTCTGCGAGCAGGGGCTGGAACTCGGCCGCCGTTCCCGGGCCCGCAGACTGATCGACTGATGCATGCTCCGCCGTGCCGCACGCGCCGCCCGGCCGTGAACTCCGCCGGGGTCCTGTCGTCCGCGCGCATGCCGCTCTGCCGGACGGCTGCCGCCGGTCCCGGCGCCCGATTCGCCACCCGTTCCGCCCGGCGGTACTATAATGGCCGGCGGTCCGGGGACGCGGCATCCGGTGTGCGGCGGTCCGGTCCGCCGGCTGGAGAAGGCGGCATGGAAATGCATTCCAGCTGGGAAGGCGACCGGCGGATGCTGGCGGCCTGCTCGGGCGACATCAGCTTCGACGATCGGGAATCGCTGGCCGCGCGGATCCTCGGCGAGGCCGACCGGCGCCTGGGGCCCGGCGCGCCGTTCGAGCTGATCCTCGACCTCGAGAATGTCGGCTTCGTCAACAGCGCCGGACTGGGGGCCCTTTTCCAGCTGCGCAAGGCCGTCGAGGAACGCGCCGGCCGGCTGGCCATCGCCAACGTGCCTCCCGCCCTCGTCCGGCTGTTCCGCACCGTCGGGCTGGACCGCTATGTGCCGTGCGTGGATTCCATCGCCCAGGCCCGCCGCAGCCTGGAGACCGAACCTCCGGCCCCGCCCGCCGGCGACGGCCACTGAGCCTTCCTGACCACTCATGCGAGACCGCCCCATGCAACTGATCGATCTGGACGCCATGGTCGCCGCCGGACAGTCCGCGACGGAGATCTGGGGCCGGCTGGTCGAAACCGCCGTCCGCCACCACGCCAGCGACATCCATATGGCCTTTCAGGCCGACGGGCTGCACGTCGCTTTGCGGGTCGACGGCCGGCTGGTCGAACAGGGGATCATCCGCTCCGCCGACGACGCCTGGCGGCTGCTCAACCACGTCAAGGTGCTCGGGGAGATCGACCTCGGCGAGCGCCGCCGGCCCCAGGCCGGCCGGGCGCTGGTCAATGCCGAGGACCGCCAGGTCGATCTGCGGGTGTCGCTGCTGCCCACCCTCCACGGCCAGGACTGCGTCATCCGCGTGCTGGACCGCCGCGTCTCGCTGATGTCCGTGGAGCAGCTGGGGATGCGGCGCCGCGAGCTCAACCGGCTGTTCGGCCTGCTGGCCTCGCCCTCGGGCCTGGTGGTCGTCACCGGCCCGACCGGCGCCGGCAAGACCACCACGCTCTACGCGGCCATCAGCCGGCTCAACGACGGCAGCCGCAAGATCATCACCATCGAGAACCCCATCGAGTACGACATCCCCGGCGTGGTCCAGTCGCAGGTCAACTACCGCATCGGCGTGGATTACGCCTCGCTGCTCCCGACCGTCCTGCAGCACGACCCGGATATCATCATGATCGGCGAGATCCGCGACCGCGAGACCGCCACCGCCGCGGTCCGGGCCGCCGTCACCGGCCACCTGGTGTTCGCCACCATGCATTCCCTCGGCGCCGCGGCGACCATCCAGACCCTGCTGAGCCTCGACGTGCCGCCGCATTTCATCGCCCGGGCGCTGCGCGGCGCCGTCGCCCAGAACCTCGTGCGCCGCGTCTGCCCGGCCTGCGCCGAGCCCATCCCGGAGACCGAATCCGTTCTGCACCTGGACGACATCCGCCACCTGCTGGAGCCCGGTCAGACCCCCAGGCTGGTCGTCGGGCGGGGCTGCGCCGAGTGCTTCGGAAGCGGCTACCGCGGCCGCATGGGGCTCTTCGAGATCATGGCCGCCGACGAAACCATCCGGCACCTGATCGACGAGCGCCGCCCCGCCTCCGACATCCACCGCGCCGCCGTCGAGGCCGGCATGGTCACCATCGAGCAGACCGGAAAACTCGCCGCCTTCCTCGGACACACCACCGTCGAGGAGGTCGTACGGGTGGTGACGCCCTGACCCCGGCCGGCCGTCGGCCGCCCCGCTGGCCTTCGCCGCCCGTCCGGCTATACTGTCGCCCGTGCGGGCCGCCGATCGACGCGGCGGCCGCGGTCCCGGACCGGTTGCGACCGGCCGACGCCCTGAGGCCAGGAGTACTCGCGCATGAAGAAGACCACCAAGTATCGCTGCGTCTGCGGCTACATCCACGACGGCGACACCCCGCCCGCCGCCTGCCCCAAGTGCGGCGCGCCGCCCGAGAAGTTCACCCGGCTGGATGAGGCCGCCGCCGACCTCATCGAGCGTTCCCGCAAGACCAACATGCTCCATGCCCGGATCATCGACCTGGCCCGCCAGATCGAGAAGACCTGCTACGAGGGCATCGAGGACAACCTCGACCCGGGCTGCGCGGACGTCTTCCGCAAGACCGTGGCCGCCAGCTACGACATCATGAAGCTCTCGATGACCGAGCTGCAGGGACACGTGAACAAGGGCAAGTGGGGCTGATGCCCCCCGTCCGGCCGGACGACAGACCGCCCCGGGCCCGACGGCCGAGGCACCCGCGCCGGCCTGCCCCCGGTTCCGGCCGCGGCGCCCCATCCCCAGGCCGGATGCCCGGAGAATCCCGCCGGGCGACCGGCGAAAACCGCTTGCCCGGCAGGACCGTGCCCGCCCGGCCGGTATAATGCCCGCATGGCCCTGAACCTGACGCCCGACTACTTCGAGGCCGAGCGTCGCTACCGGCAGGCCCGCTCCCCCGAGGACAAGCTGGCCGCGCTGGAGGCCATGCTGCGGGCCATCCCCAAGCACAAGAGCAGCGAGAAGAAACAGGCCGATCTCAAGACCAAGATCAGCGAACTGCGGCATGCCCTGGCGGCGCCGAAGCAGAAAGGCGCCTCGGTCGATCCGTACCATATCGAGCGCCAGGGCGCCGGCCAGGTGATGCTCGCGGGACTGCCCAACAGCGGCAAGTCATCCATCGTCGGCCGCGTCACCGACGCCCCCGTGCGGATCACCGATTTCCCGTACGGAACCGCCCTGCCGGTGCCCGGCATGGCCTTTCACGAGGACGTGCCCATCGAACTGGTCGATCTGCCCCCGATCACCCCCGGGCATGTGCCCGGCGGCCTGGCCAACGCCCTGCGCCACGCCGACGTGGTCCTGGCCGTCGTCGATCTCGCGGCCGACGGGCTGCTGGAGGACGTCGAAACCCTCCTGGGAGTGCTGTCCGGGCACGGTATCGGCGCCGACCCGGCCGAGGATGGCCAGGAAGAACCCGACGCAGACCTCCGGCACATGCGCATCGGGCCGGAACTGTTCATCGTGGGCAGCAAGCTCGACCTGCCCGGGGCCGCCGACAACCTGGCCGCGCTGCGCGAACTGCGGCCGCCGCACCCCCCGATCCGTGCCGTCTCGGCCGTCACCGGCGAAGGCCTCAACGCCCTGCTGGAGGAGCTCTGGCGGACCCTGGACGTCGTTCGCATTTACACCAAGGAACCCGGGAAACCCCCCGACAGGGAGAAACCCTTCATCATGCCGGCCGGGAGTACCGTCGAGGAGCTGGCCCGCATGATCCACAAGCGGCTGGCCGAAACCCTCAAGTTCGCCCGTGTCTGGGGCAGCCACGGGCATCCCGGTCAGCAGGTCCAGCGCCACCACGTGCTGCACGATGGCGACATCATCGAGCTGCACGGCGCCTGAACGCGTTTCCCCGACGTGATCCGTTCCCCCGACGTGATCCGATGCCGCCGGCCTGCCCGGTCAGCCCGGGCGGGTCGTGCCCGCCGACCCGGCGGCGGTCGCCGTCACGCCCGCGGGAAGCTCGATCACCGTGCCGGAACGCAGCTGGCTGGGATTCCGTGCCACCCGCTCGCGGTTCAGCTCGTACAGCTCCGGCCATCGCCGACCGTCGCCCAGGAAACGCTGGGCCAGGTCGAACCAGCCCTCGCCCGGCTGAACCCGGTACTCCCGGCCCTTGGCGATCGCCGGCGGAGCCGTCGGCGGAGCCGGAATCACCGCCCCCGTCGACCGGCCGCCAGCCGGAGCCGGGCCCGGACTCGCCGCCGGCGACCGGCCCTGCGTGGCCCCCGGCGGCGCCACAGCGCCGCCGTCGGCCTGAGGCGCGGCCGGAATGCGGATCTTCGTGCCCACCGCCAGACGGCGGGGATCCTTGTCCGGATTGGCCTTGCTGATCTTGTCGGCGTGCTTGACCGATCCGAGATACTTCAAAGCAAGTGAGCTATATGTGTCACCAGGTGCGATGGTGTGCATGATCGGGGCCGCGGCGGCGGACGAAGCCGCCTCCGGGGAAGGCGCAGGAGAGGCCGGCACTGCCGGATCAGGCTTGAGTCCCGCCGGCGCCGGCCGTACCGCCGTCGGAATCCCGCCCGATGAGCGTTCCGGACCAGGCGACGGGTCCGGCCTGGCCGGCGGATCCGAAACGCGGGCCTGCGGCGACGCCGGTTCCAGCGGCTCGGTCGGCGCCATCGACGGCTCGATCACCACAGCCTTCGCCGGCGAAGCAGCGGCCTGATCCACGCCCGGTTCGTCCCTGGCCGCGACCGGCAGAGGCGTCACTGCGCCCGTGGATTCCATCCCGCCGGACTCCGGCTGCAGGGTGAACGGCCGCTCGGTCCGCTCCACCGCATCGCGCAGCGGTACGGGGGGCGGCGAGGCGGCGTTCTCGCTGTGATCCGGCGGAGACGGCGGAGACGGCGCCGCTGCCGGTTCATCCCTGCCGGCCGGCCGGATGACCATCGGGGGCGAGGGCGGGTCCGACGCCGCCGGTCCGGGCTTTTCGACTCCCTCGGCGACCGGAGGCGTGGTCTGCGGACCGCCGGCCGTCTCGCTCGACCGGGAACCGCCGGCGCCGTTGATCAGCACGAAGCCCGCCACAGCCACGGCCACTACGCCGACCGCAACAATGATCATCAACTCTCGTCGCATCCTTGGACCCTCGGTGTTCGGCGGGACCTGACTTGCCTGCGCATTGCCGCCGCGCCGGCCGCATACGCGCAGACCTCTTGCGTCACCCCGGACGACCGCGCAGCCGCACCCGCGCCCAGGCCTGCCCGGCCGACGACCTCGCAGAGTGACTTCCGTGAATATAGCCGGAAACCGCCGCCGGTCAAGCGAAAACGACGATTCGGCGGGAGGTCCAGGCACACGCCACGATGGGAAGCGCGCCGCCGCGCGTGAACCTGCGGCGATTCCCGGGGCAGCGGGAATCCGGTCAGCGATATCCGACGCCCACCCGGACGCTTTCGGCCCGGCGGTGGAAGTGATCCTGCTCTCCGAACGATCGCCCCTGGTGGTCGATGAATCGCTCGCGGTAGAAGATGACCTGGCCCGGAGAGTAGTACGACACGGTCGAAGGCCAGTCGCTTCGCCAGTTGAACTGGCCGGCGGAGTAAGCGCCGGGATGGCGGTCAAACAGCAATGCCGAGGCGAGTGCGGCGCCTGGGCCGGCCTCACGGGAGCGGCAGGTCTGCGGCTCGGGCTGGAGCGGCTCGTCCCGACAGGCGCAGCCGCCCCAGGCGGCGACCCCGGCAAGCAACAGAATCACCAGCACCCCGCCTCGTAACACCCCGCACCCCCGCAGAGGAACTCCAGCTTCGTCGGGAGAATGTGGCAACATCCATGCCAGCAAGAGCTTAACGCTTCTTCGTCCGATAGCATCCCCCTCTCGCAGCCCATACGACACCCCCAAAAGCCCGTATGCCGGACGTGCGGCCTGTAGGGTTTGAGCCGGTGTGTATCCGCAATGGGCTCGCCGCCTGGCCGACCGACGGGTCCAGGTGGGCTTTGTCGTTCATAACTCTTTTTTTATAATGAGATTAACGCAGCGTGGATCCCGTGCAACCAGGCGTTGGCCCCCGGGATTCTGGCCGCCGGAACACGAACCGCCGGCCGGCGGCGACGCTAGAATGGGACAGTGACCGGCTGCGGGCCGCGTCATCTGCTGTTGGCCGGCTTTTTGCAGGGCCCTGGGCCCGGGAGACGAACATGCCGCTGAACCCCCTGGCCGACCGGTTGAATCTGGGGATGCTGCAATCGGAGGTTGCCCGGGCGCTGGAGCGGCTCTGGCATTGCGGCGTCAGCACCGGCCCGCTGGACGGGCTGGATTACGCCCCGCCCGTGGAGGTCCAGGACGAGCCTGACCGTTTTCTGGTGACCGCGGAGCTGCCGGGCGTCGACCTTTCGGCCCTGGAGGTGTCGATCACCGGAACGACGCTGACCATCCAGGGGGAGAAGCCCCCCGCGCCCGGCTCGGCCGCTGCCGGCGACCCGGGATGCACCCAGGCCGTGCTGTTGGAATCCGGACGCCGCTACGGCCGGTTTCGTCGCACGATCCGGCTGCCCGAGGCGGTGCGCAGCGAGGAGACCTCGGCCCGGATGGTCCAGGGGGTGCTGGAGGTATCGATCCCCAAGGCGGTCGGGGGCGAGCCGCGGTCGGTCAGGGTGACGGTGCGGGACGAGGCTTCCTGCCGGTCTTCGCCGCCTGCGGAATCCGACGGCCGGCCGGGGGTCTGACCGCGCCGGGAATCGGCCGGCGGGGCCGGACCGGCTCAGTTGCCGGCCGGCGGGGGCAGGATCTCGCGGATCGGCACTTCCATCTCCACCGCCCCGACGGCCACCACCGCCAGCTGCTTGTGGAGCATCATCCTTACGACCCGGCCGGGCCGGTCGAAGCGCCGGACGTGCACCGTGTCGCCGGGGCGCAGGGCGGCGATCATGGCGACCCACCGGTCGAAATCGGCCTGTTTTTCCTGGAGCGTCCGGCGTTCGCGTTCGGCGGCCTCGATCTGTTGGCGGGCCTGGTCCTGCAGGGCCTCGGAGGCTTCGCGGGCCCGCTCGGCCTGGCGCCGCGACTGGAGCGTGCCGCGGATCGCCCGGGCGAGTTCCTCGTGGGCCCGGCTGAGGTAGCCGCGTGCGGCGCGCACGATCTTGTCGGGCAGTCCCAGGCGGGCGGCGATGTTGATCGCGTTGCTGTTGCCCGGCTCGCCGATCAGCAGGTGGTAGGTCGGCCGCAGCGTGCGGGCGTCGAAATCGACGCAGGCGTTCTGGGCCCGCGGCGCCGAGTAGGCCACGGTCTTGAGCACTCCCAGGTGGGTGGTGATCACCGCCGGGCAGTGCCGCTCGAGCAGTTCTTCGAGGATCGCCCGCCCCAGGGCCGCCCCTTCGTCCGGATCGGTGCCGGCCCCGAGTTCGTCGATCAGCACCAGCGTGTCGCTGCGGGCCCGCTTGAGCATGACCAGCAGCTGGGCCAGGTGGGCGCTGAACGTGCTCAGCGACTGCTGGAGGCTCTGCTCGTCGCCGACATCGACCAGCACGTCGCTGTAGACCGGCACGCGGCTTCCGGCCTGGGCGGGGATGGGCAGACCGGCCTGGGCCATGAGGCACAGCAGCCCGATGGTCTTGAGCGCCGCGGTCTTGCCGCCGGTGTTGGGGCCGGTGATGACCAGCACGTCGAAATCCTCGCCCAGCCGCACGGAGATCGGCACGACCTGGCGGTCTTCGCCGGCGGCGCGGGCCTGCCGCGCGAGATCCGCCAGCAGCGGGTGGCGGGCCTGCCGCAGGTTCAGGCTGCCGTCGGCGGAGATCTCCGGGCAATGCATGTCCAGGGCCCGGGCGAACCGCACCTTGGCGGCCACCAGGTCCAGGACGGCCAGGGCATCCAGCGTGGCGAGGATCTCAGCCTGGTTGAGATACACCTGGTGGGTCAGGTGCCACAGCAGGCGGTTGATCTCCTCGCGTTCGTCCTGGCGCAGGGCGACGATGCGGTTGTTGAGTTCCACGGCCTCGGCCGGCTCCACGAACAGCGTGGCCCCGGAATCGCTGCTGCGATGGACGATGCCCGGCAGCCGGCCGCGGTGTTCGGCCGCCAGGGGCAGCACCAGCCGGTCGTCGTGGAACGTCGCCTCGGGATAGCGCAGCCAGCGGGTGACCTGCCGCTCGCGCAGCAGGCGGTCCACCACCAGGCCGATGGCGACCCTCGCCCGGCCGATCTCGGTGCGCAGGCGGCTGAGCCGGGCGCTGGCGTCGTCGCGGATCCGCCCGGAGGCGTCCACCACCCGGCGGATGGCCTTGGCCAGGGCTTCAAAGTCGCCGACCCGGACGCACAGCCCGCGGAGCTCGGCCAGGTGCGGGGGCAGGGAGGCGGCCCACTCCACGACCTGGTGGGTGGCGGTGAACGTATCGGCCAGCACCGCCAGGTCATCCGGCTCCAGGCAGTGCGGCGGGACGGCCGACCGCACGAGTTCGCGGATGTCGTGCACGCCGCCGAAGGGCGGGAGCCCCGGACCGGCGGCGGCCTCGATCATCTCGGCGACCTGACGCTGCCAGCGCTCGACGAGGTCGCGGCGGGCGACGGGCATGATCTTCAGAGCCAGCCTCCGCCCCAGGGCGCAGCTGACATGATCCGCCAGCATGCGGCGGACGGCGTCGAATTCCAGCCTGGCCATCCCGTGGGCATCCACAAAGGTCCATCTTAATGGCCGCCTCGGGACGGCTCCAGAACGGCGTCGTGGTCCTGCGGCTGCTTCAAGCTTCGGCTCGTGCGATTCTTAGCGCAGCGTCGCGGTGATGCCGCGGCCGACACAGGCCCCGGAGGCTCGAAAAAGGTGTCAGGATGATTTTTCGGCCGGGCGTGCAAGCCTGCGCGGTTCGGACGACCGCAACGGCCGGCAGGCATGGCCGGGCGCCGGCCTGGTGCCGTGTTTCCGGGCGCGGATGGGGCCGCGCATCGTGCAGCAGGGCTCAGCGCAGTGTTCAACAGAGCATGGCGCCACTTTTGCGCAAAGCGACAAAGACCTTCAGCCTGCCCGGCGGGCGCGACGATATAGAGGCAGGTTATCGGACAATCAGCGCCCGCAGCAGTTACTGGACTTGGACCTCCGCGGGGTCGATGAGTACACCGATGCTCCCACAGACCCACTCGCGCCTGTCGAACGCCCGGTGCCGGTCGACCGGCCGGGCCGTCCGGCCGGGCTTCCATGCGTTGCGGACATCCCGGGTCGGGGCCGCCCTGCTGGCCGCCGCCCTGGCCGCCCTGACGGGTTGCGCCTCCACCGGGCCCCCGGCCGGGGAGGAACCGGCGGTCGTGACGCCGCCCCCGCCGCCGGAACCGCTGTTGCGGACGTCCGGGGATGCCCACCTGACCGTCTTCGGCGAGATGCCCGGCCGGGAGCGGATCGCCTACAAGGCCGTGGCCGCCTCGCCGATGACCCAGCACAGCTTTTCCACCGAGGGGGCCGACGCCGACGTGGACGTGTCCCCCGACGGCAGGTGGCTGGTCTACTGCTCGACGCAGCACTCCGCCCAGCCGGACCTCTATCTCAAGAGCATCGACGGGCGGGCGGTCACGCAGCTGACCTCCGACCCGGCGGCCGACGTCCAGCCCTGTTTCAGCCCGGACGGGCGGCAGGTGGCGTTCGCCAGCTGCCGCTCGGGCAACTGGGACATCTGGATCACGGGGCTGGAGGGCGGCCAGGCCGTTCAGATCACGAATTCCCCGCTGCACGAGGTGCATCCGTCGTTTTCTCCGGAAGGGCGGCGGCTGGTGTTCTGTCTGTTCAACGACAAGGCCGGCCAGTGGGAGCTGTGGACGCTGAATCTCGACCAGCCCGCGGCCCGGCGGATGATCGGCACGGGGCTGTTCCCGGAGTGGTCGCCCAGGGGAGAGAGCATCGTCTACCAGAAGGCCCGCCAGCGCGGCGGGCGGTTCTTCAGCATCTGGCGCGTCGATCTGAGGAACGGCGAGCCGATGTTCCCGGTGGAGCTGGCCGCCAGTTCGGAGATGGCCTTCATCCAGCCCAGCTGGGCGCCCGGGGGCGACTGGATCACCTACGGCAGCGCTGTCGTGGCCCCCGGCGCCGAAACCACCGAGGACGCCGTGGCCACGCAGCGCGGCGACATCTGGATCATGCAGGCCGACGGCTCGTCGGTCCTGAGGCTGACGGACGGTGCGGGCACCCATTTCGGACCGGTCTGGAGCCCGGACGGGCGGGTGTTCTTCTCGAGCCTGCAGAACGGGTCCGAAAACATCTGGTCGGCCCGCCCGCTGTTTGACGGCGGCGGGAGCGGGTCGGAGGCCGCGGCCTCGGCCGGTTCGCAGCCGGCCGGGCCGGGCGACGGGCCGGTGGCCCGGAAGGAACCGTGAGCCGGACCGCGCAAGAGCGGGTATTTGGTAGTCAAGGCGGTCCAGAAACGTGCCGAAGTTAAGGGAGTCCCGGGTCCGCGAACACGGAACCGGGGTGTTTCCGGCTCGGCGGGGCAGACGAACGGATTCGTCTGGCATCCGCGGTCCCGGAAGCGACAACCGGGTGCTCGATCACGGATGATCGCAGGGCAGACCCATGTTGCGGATGGAACGGCCGGCCCGGCCGCGGGCGCCGGAGGGTCGCGCGGGCGCGCGGTCCTGGCGGTGCTGCTTGGCGGCGCGCTGGTCGCGGGCTGTTCGTCCGGCGGGGAACAGCGATGCACCGTGCGGTGCGCGGATTCGATGCCGCCGCACACCGTCATCGCCGTGGCGCCGGGCCTGAATTTCAGCGGCAGCCCGGACATCGACGTGGTGAAGGCGGCGGACCTGATGGC
>Ga0129299_1001047_pt1 | contig 18488 bp, 21 predicted proteins | sample ConPoolayeCmetaG_FD_94477 | JGI IMG/M metagenome (GOLD analysis project Ga0129299, IMG submission 94477) | Hot spring microbial mat communities from California, USA to study Microbial Dark Matter (Phase II) - Cone Pool mat layer C metaG ...
GCCCTGCGCGTCCCCCATCCCTATCTGGCCTTTGTCGAGGTGGTGGAGCGTTTCCATCCCCCCGTCCGGCCGCCTGCCGGCATCCACCCGACGGCGGTCATCGCGAGCGACGCGCGCATTGGCCCCAACGCGTCCATCGGACCGCATGTCGTCATCGGAAACCGCGTCGTGATCGGCGCGGATGCGGTGTTGCATGCCGGCGTGACGGTGTACCCGGAGGTGGTCATCGGGGATGCGTTCACGGCGCACGCCAGAGTGGTCGTGCGGGAAGGGGTGCGCATCGGAAACCGCGTCATCCTGCATGCGGGGGCCGTCGTCGGCAGCGACGGCTTCGGGTTCCTGCCGTTGGCGGGCGGGCCTCGCAAGATCCCGCAGGTCGGGACGGTCGTGCTCGAAGACGACGTCGAGATTGGTGCCAACGCGACCGTGGACCGTGCGGCACTGGGCGAGACGCGCGTGGGGCGGGGAACGAAAATCGACAACCTCGTGATGATCGGTCACGGAACCGTGGTCGGCGCGGGGTGTCTGCTGGCTGCACAGGTCGGTCTGGCGGGCGGGACGCGCGTCGGCGCGGGGGTGATGATGGGCGGGCAGGCGGGGGCCAGCGGGCATCTCACGATCGGCGACGGCGCGCGGATCGCAGCGCAGGCCGGAGTGCACCACGATCTTCCGCCGGGTGCGACCGTGGGGGGGAGCCCGGCTGTTCCCATTGGGACCTATCGGCGGATCAGTGCGGCCCTGTCCCGGCTGCCGGACGCGCTGCGCCGGCTGCGCCGGGTCGAGCAGCATCTCGGTATGGCGAACGCGCCCGAGGAGGGGCGATAGCCGTCATCGCCCGCCGGCCGTTGCCCCCATCTGCCGGGGCGGTATAACCTAGGAGCTTCTGCGACGGCCATGCGCCTTTCCCTCGATCAGGTCGAAGAGCGCGTCAAGCATCTTCGGTACCTTGAAGACGCGGTAGAGCTCAACGAGCGGCTGCGGTGTGGTGCGGCCGAATTCCATGTACCCCACGGCATCACGGTCGAGCTGCAGTACTACCGAGCGGGTGGAGACGTGTATCTGGAGGCCGCGCTGTCGGGAGAAATTCGGGGCACCTGCGCCCGCTGCGCGGAGGACTTCACCTTCGCGATGGGCACCGATCTCCGGGCGGTGCTTTCGCCGCGGGGGACGCAGCCGGGCCATGCAGGCAGCGAGGAGGCCGAGGACCTCGGCCTCGGGTTTTACGAGGGGGATGAGATCGACATTACGGCCCTGGTATACGAGCATGCCCTGCTGGCCTTGCCGACGCGCGCCGTCTGCACCGAAGCCTGCCGGGGACTCTGCATGCGTTGCGGAGCGAATCTCAATACCGGGTCGTGCAGCTGCCCGCACGAGGCCGTGGGGATCCGCTTCCGGACCGGGCTCGTGTCCCGGCGGCCTGCCTGATCGCTTTCACGCCCGGCACCGACGAGGAGGAGAGTTCATGGGACTGCCAAAACGCCGCACCTCCGCGGCGAAACGTGACCGTCGACGGGCGCACGATGCCTTGGTGGCGCCGCACGTGATGTCTTGCCCCCAGTGCGGAGAACGCACCTTGCGCCATCGCGCGTGCCCGCACTGTGGGGTGTACCGCGGGCGGCACATCGTCCCAGCGGAGGAGTGAAACGCTGCCTCGCCCCGTGCTCTGTTGTTTGTTTCCTGGCCAGGGGGTGCAGCGCGTGGGCATGGGATGCGGGCTGGTCGATGCCTTCCCGGTCGCCCGCGACACCTTCGCCGAAGCAGACGAGACTCTCGGGTTCGCGCTGTCGCGTCTGTGTCGGGAGGGGCCAGCGGACCAGTTGGCCCGCACGGAGTTTGCCCAGCCTGCCATCTTGACGGTGAGCACGGCCGCGTGGCGGGTCTTTCGCAGCCTCGGCGGCACCCTCCCAGCCGTGGCGGCGGGGCACAGCCTCGGCGAGTGGAGCGCCCTGGTGGCCGCTGGAGCGCTTTCCTTTCCCGATGCGGTGCGAGGTGTCCGGGAACGCGGTCGCTTGATGCAGGCGGCGGTTCCGGCCGGCGAGGGGACGATGGCCGCCGTGATGGGGCTGTCCGCCGAAGAGACGGAGGTGCTTTGCGAACGGGCAGCGGGTCACGACGTCGTGGTGCCGGCCAATTTGAACGGCGCGGGGCAGGTCGTGGTCTCGGGCCACACTGCGGGTGTGGAACGGGTGGTGGCCCTGGCCAGAGCCCGGGGCGCGCGGGCGCGATGGCTCGATGTGAGCGCCCCCTTTCACTCGCCGCTCATGGCGCCTGCCGCGGAGGCCCTGGGTTCCTGGCTGGCAGGCGTCGCGATCGGGGCTCCGCAGTTTCGCGTCGTGACGAGTGTCGAGGCACGACTGGTCCGGGACGGCGAGGACGCGCGTCGGCTGTTGGTCGCCCAGCTCGTGGCTCCGGTGCGGTGGGAAGAAACGATGGCCGCGCTCGAGGTCTTCGCCCCCGACCTGGCACTCGAGGTGGGTCCTGGCGACGTGCTCTCGGGTCTGGCCCGCCGGATGCGACCCGCCACGCGAGCCATTCCCATCGGCACCCCCGAGGGGATGGCCGCAGCGTGTGGTGCCTTGAGATGACGGCGTCCAGCTGCGCCGGGCAGGCGGCCGTGGTCACTGGAGGCTCGCGCGGCATCGGGCGAGCGATCGCCCGGGAGCTGGCAGCCCGGGGGGCCACCGTCATCGTCGGGTACCGCGTCAATGCCGATGCGGCGGCTGCGACCGTCGCGCAGATCGTCGAGACGGGCGGCCGTGCCCTCGCGATCCCCTTCGATGTGACAGACGCGGAAGCCGTCAAGGCCGGCATCGCACGGGTCCTTGCCGAGACAGGACGCCTCGATGTGCTGGTCAACAACGCCGGCGTCGCCATCGATGGTCTTGTCGCACGGCTGCGAGACGCGGACTGGGCTCGGGTGCTCGAGACCAACCTGACCGGGACCTTCTATTGCGCGCGTGCGGCGCTTCGCCCCATGCTTCGTGCGCGCTATGGCCGGATCGTCAACCTGACGTCGGTCGTGGGGGCGACCGGCAATGCAGGCCAGGCGGCCTACGCAGCCGCCAAGGCGGGCGTGGTCGGCTTCACGCGCTCGCTGGCTCGCGAGGTCGCTTCACGGGGGATCACGGTCAACGCGGTGGCCCCCGGATTTGTCGAAACGGAGATGACCGCCGAGCTCGACGAGGCGCGGCGGGCGAGCTACGCCGCGCTGATTCCGGTCGGACGCCCGGCTACCGCCGAGGAGATCGCCGCGGCCGTGGCCTTTCTGGCGTCTCCAGCAGCGGCCTACGTCACGGGTCACGTCTTGCACGTGAACGGCGGCTTGTACATGTAGCCGAGGTCGTGACTGATGCGACCGGAGGCGCGCTGCCATCCCGGCAGAGCGTGTGAAGGGAGGAAGACTTATGTCGACGAGCGTGGAGCAGCGCGTGAAGGAAATCATCTGCGAGCAGCTCGGCGTGAGCGAGGAGCAGGTGACGCCCCAGGCGTCGTTCATCGAAGACCTGGGGGCCGATTCGCTCGACATCGTCGAGCTCGTGATGGCCCTCGAAGAGGAGTACGACATGGAGATCTCCGACGAGGACGCGGAGAAGATCCGAACGGTCCAGGATGTCGTGAACTACATCGAGAGCCATCGGCACCAGGAGTGACCCGCATGCCACCGACACTGGCCGAGAGCGACCCGACGGTCGCAGCGCTGATTCGCAAGGAAACCGAGCGACAGGAGTACTTCTTGGAGCTGATCGCCTCGGAGAACTTCGTCAGCGAGGCCGTGCTCGAGGCCCAGGGCTCGGTGTTGACGAACAAATACGCCGAGGGCTACCCAGGACGACGCTATTACGGGGGCTGCGAAGTCGTCGACGAGATCGAGCAGCTCGCCATCGCGAGGGCCAAGGCGCTGTTCGGCGCGGCAGCGGTGAACGTGCAGCCGCACTCGGGCTCGCAGGCCAACATGGCCGTGTACTTCTCGCAGCTCGAGCCCGGCGATACGATTCTGGCCATGAACCTGGCTCACGGGGGCCATCTGACGCACGGGAGTCCCGTGAACTTCTCGGGGAAGCTGTTCCGTGTGGTGGCCTACGGGGTGCGCGAGTCGGACGGCCTGCTCGACCTCGATGAGATCGCCGCGCTCGCCGAACGCGAGCGACCCAAGCTGATCGTGGTCGGGCACTCGTCCTACCCGCGGCAGATCGACTTCGCGCCGTTCCGGGCGATCGCGGACCGCAGCGGCGCGCTCCTGCTCGTCGACATGGCGCACTTCGCCGGGCTGGTCGCTGCCGGGCTCCACCCCTCGCCCGTGCCGCACGCGGACTTCGTGACCACGACCACCCACAAGACGCTGCGCGGTCCGCGCGGGGGGCTCATTCTCTGTCGTTCGGCGTTCGCCAAGGCCATCGATGCGGCAGTCTTCCCCGGCCACCAGGGCGGCCCGTTGATGCATGTCATCGCAGCCAAGGCGGTGGCGCTCGGCGAGGCGCAGACGGACGCCTTTCGCTCCTATCAACGCCAGGTGCTGGCCAATGCGCGCGCGCTGGCTGATGGCCTCATGCGCCGCGGATTCACGCTCGCCACGGGCGGTACCGACAACCACCTGCTGCTCGTCGATCTGCGCTCCACGGACCTGACGGGCAAGGTCGCGCAGGAGACGCTCGATCAGGCTCACATTACGGTCAATCGCAATGGTGTTCCCTTCGACCCCCGTCCGCCGTACGTCACGAGCGGCATCCGCATCGGGACCCCCGCGGTCACCACCCGCGGGATGCGCGAGGCCGAGATGGACCGCATCGCCGATCTGGTCGCGCGTGCCCTCGAGCGGGTAGGAGATCGAAGCGCTCTGGCGGCGATAGCCCGCGAGGTACGCGACCTGTGCGCGAGTTTTCCGCTCTACCGGCATCGGCTGGGCTGACGCCCGGCGATGCGCTGCCCCTTCTGTCGCGCCCCGGAGACTCGCGTCGTCGATACCCGGCTGCTCAAGGCGGGGGCGGTGATCCGCCGCCGGCGTCGTTGCGAGCGTTGCAGACGCCGCTTTACGACCTACGAGCAGGTCGACGAGTTGCTTCCGATGGTGATCAAGAAGGACGGGCGTCGCGAGCCTTTCGAGCGGGGGAAGATCGTCGCCGGTCTCAAGCGTGCGTGCGAGAAACGCCCGATATCGGTGGAGACCATCGACGCCGTGGCCGACCGCATCGAACGGCAGCTCGAAGAGCGTGGCGAGAAGGAAGTCGCAAGCCGGGTCATCGGCGAGGCGGTGATGCGCGAATTGCACGGTTTGGACGCCGTGGCATACGTACGCTTCGCCTCCGTGTATCGCGAGTTCAAGGACGTGCACGAGTTCATGCGCGAGCTCGAAGAGTTGATGGCGCGTCGGGACGGCGGCGGCCGGCGTAGCAAGGCAGCACGTCCCCGCGGGCATCGCAGCCCGTGAGGACAGCCGAGCGAGACGAGCGCTTCATGGCGCGGGCCCTCGCTCTCGCCGCGCAGGGCCTCGGGCGGACGCATCCGAATCCCGCCGTGGGTGCCGTGCTGGTGCGGGGCGAGCGGATCGTGGGCGAGGGCTATCACGCTCGTGCAGGCGAGGCGCACGCGGAGATCGTGGCGTTGCAGCAGGCGGGATCCGCCGCACGAGGAGCCGAGCTGTACGTGACGCTGGAGCCGTGTACCCACCACGGTCGGACCCCACCGTGTGTGGACGCCCTACTTGCGGTTGGGCTGCGCCGGGTCGTCGTGGCGACACGCGACCCGAATCCGCGAGTCCGCGGCCGGGGTATCCAGCGCCTGCGCGCTGCCGGCATCGAGGTCGTCGTGGGGCCAGGTGCGGCGCAGGCTCGCGAGCTGCTCGCAGGCTTTCGCTCGCTCATGCTGGCGGGACGTCCCTTGCTGACGCTCAAGCTCGCCGTGACTCTCGACGGGCGGATCGCGGCGCGTGGCGGCGACGCCCGCTGGATCACGGGCCCGGAGGCCCGCCGCCTGGCGCACCACCTCCGCGATCGCCACGATGCGGTGCTCGTGGGGGCCGGGACCGTGCGCGCTGACGACCCGCGGCTCACCTGCCGGAGCCCGGGTGGGCGGGACCCGATCCGCCTGGTGCTCGTGGGACCGGGCTTGGCGCTGCCGCACCAGGCCCGGGTGCTTCAGGCCGGTGGTGCTCCGACGTGGGTGATTACCTCGACGGCGGCAGCGAGCAGCCGGGTGGCGGCCCTCGAACGCCGGGGCATTCCCGTGATCCAGCTCCCGCCGGAAGCGCGCTCGGGGCGTCCGGGGTTCGATACGGTGGCCCGGGCGCTTGGGGAGCGCGGTCTGACCTCGGTTCTCGTCGAGGGGGGAAGCACTGTCGCCGCAGAAGCCCTGCGAGCGAGGGTCGTCGACCGTGTCGTCCTCTTCGTCGCGCCCCGGTTGCTCGGGGGGGATGCGGTGCCCGCGATCGGGACGCTGGGGATCACCAGCGTCGCGCGAGCGCTGCGTCTTCGCGACATGCGCGTGGCGCGTGCCGGCCAGGACCTCGTCCTGACGGCTCGTGTCGCGCGGAGCGGCTTTGCCTCCTCGGAGAACGCACGCTAAGGACGATTCGTGGCCCGCCGCGAGAGTCTCCGCGCCTGTGCCGAACGGTTGCGCACCGGGGGGCTGGTGTTGGTCGTGGACGATGCGCTGCGGCCTGCCGAGGGGGCTCTCGTGTGCGCCGCATCGCGGGTGACCGCCTCGGGGATCAACTTCATGGCGACCCACGGGCGCGGGCTCGTCACCCTGGCCCTTCCCCGCGAACGGATGCGGCGACTGGGAATTCCCCTCCTGGTCCGCGATCCGCAAGGCATTCTGCCGGCCTTCGGCGCGACCATCGAAGCCCGGCGAGGGGTGTCGACGGGAATCAGCGCTTCCGATCGCGCGACGACCATCCTTGCTGCGGTTGCACCCGACGCCACGCCATCGGACCTGGTCATGCCAGGGCATGTGACGCCCATCCAGCTGACGTCCGGGGGATGCCTCGTGCGCGCGGCGCTTCCCGAGGCGGCGAGCGATCTCGTTCGGCTGGCCGGGCTCGGCACGGAGGCCGTGCTGTGCGAGGTCCTCGGGCCAACGGGGAACCTCGCCACGCCGGAGGAGCTGGCGGCGCTCGCGGCAGCGCACGGTATGCCCCTCTTGACCGTGTCGGAGGTGATCCGGCTCCGGCTGCGCTCCGACACCCTCGTCCGCCGTCGTGCCGAGGGGGTGCTGCCGTTCCGCGGGGGCCGCGTCGTTCGTGCGATCGTGTACGACAACAGCGTCGACCAGCAGCAGCATCTCGCGCTCGTGCTCGGCGAGCTGCAGGGACGCGATGCCGTCCTCGTCCGGCTGCATTCGGAGTGTCTCACGGGCGACGTGTTCGGCTCCGAACGGTGCGACTGCGGAGAGCAGCTCGAGCAGGCCCTGCGCGCGATCGCCGACGCCGGTCGGGGCGTCCTCGTCTACCTCCACCAGGAAGGACGCGGGATCGGCCTGGCGAACAAGATCCGCGCCTATGCCCTGCAAGACCAGGGGCGAGATACGGTCGAAGCCAATCTGGAGCTCGGTTTTCAGGAGGATCTTCGTGACTACGGCATCGGGGCGCAGATCCTGCGCGATCTCGGGGTCCAGCGGGTGCGTCTGCTCACGAACAACCCGCAGAAGATCGCTGGCCTGGAAGCGTACGGCATCGCGGTCGTCGAGCGTACCCCGCTAGAAGTCGTCCCCCGCGCAGCCAATCTACGGTATCTGCGGACCAAGCAGAGCAAGCTCGGCCACCTGCTCTCGAGCATGCCGCGTCAGGGGTAGGAGGCGCATCGGATGCCGCGGTACATGCAGGCGGAACCGCTCGGGGAGGGGCTGCGCATTGCCATCGCTGTCGCACGGTTCAATCAGGCCGTGACCGATCGCTTGCTCAGCGGGGCGCTGGACGCGCTGCGGGAGCGCGGTGTGGCCGACGATGCGGTGGACGTTGTCCTGGTCCCGGGAGCGTTCGAGCTGCCCATGGCCGCGCAGCGGCTCGCCATGTCGGGCCGGTACGACGCGCTCATTGCCCTCGGGGCCGTGGTGCGCGGGGAGACGCCGCACTTCGACTTCGTAGCCACGGCGGCCACCATCGGTCTCGGCGCCGTGGCCCGTCGATTCGATCTCCCGATCACCTTCGGCGTCCTGACGACGGACACGATCGAGCAGGCGTTCGCGCGGGCAGGGGGATCGGTCGGCAACAAGGGGTACGAGGCAGCAATGACGGCACTCGAGATGGTGCAGGTCTTGCGCATCGTCCAGCGGTATTGAGCTGTGGCGAGCCGTCGTGCTGCCCGCGAGCTCGCGCTGCAGGCGCTCTACCAGCTCGAAGTCCTGGGAGAGGAGGAGCCGTCGCCGGCGAGCCTCGCTCTGTTCTGGGCACACTTCGAACGGGGGGCAGATCCGGCGGGTTTCGCGCGTTCGCTGGTCGAGGGCGTGCTCCACCATCGGGAGGAAATCGACCGTTTGCTCCGCAGCCGGATGGAGCACTGGCGACTCGAACGTCTGTCGCGGGTGGACCTGTGTCTGCTGCGCTTGGGGACCTGGGAGCTGCTGGGCCACCCCGAGATCCCGGCGTCCGTCACGTTGAACGAGGCGGTGGAAATCGCCCGGCGGTTCGGGAGCGAAGAGTCCGCTGCCTTCGTCAACGGTGTCCTCGATGCCGTGGCCCAGCAACTTGGCAAGGCGGGGCTGCGTCGGGCGCCGGAACGCCAGGAATAGCGAGGGAGTATGGGCACGGAGGACATCGAGCGATACGATCCGCAGGCGATCGAGACGCGCTGGCAGGCACGGTGGGCGGACACAGCTCCCTGGCGAGCGACGGTGGGGTCGGAGCCGCCATATTACGTGCTCGAGATGTTCCCCTACCCGAGCGGGCGGATTCACATGGGGCACGTGCGGAACTACGCCATCGGGGACGTGATCGCCCGCCAGCGGCGCATGGCCGGATACCGCGTGCTGCACCCCATCGGCTGGGATGCCTTCGGCCTGCCCGCTGAAAATGCTGCGATCCAGCACGGGGCGCATCCGGCACGCTGGACGGCGGACAACATCGCCCACATGCGTCAGCAGCTGCGGCGCCTCGGGCTGTCGTACGACTGGGATCGCGAGGTGACGACCTGCGACCCGGCGTACTATCGCTGGGAGCAGCTGTTCTTCGTTCGGATGCTCGAGCGCGGGCTCGCGTATCGCCGCCGGGGTCCGGTCAACTGGTGCGAGGCTTGCGCAACGGTCCTCGCCAACGAGCAAGTGATCGACGGGCAGTGTTGGCGCTGCGATGGGCTCGTCGCGACCCGCGAGCTGGACCAGTGGTTCTTTCGGATCACGGCCTACGCCGAGGAGTTGTTGCGGGATCTGGACCGGCTCGCCGGCCGCTGGCCGGAGCGCGTCTTGACGATGCAACGCAACTGGCTCGGCCGGAGCGAGGGGGCCGTGATCGACTTTCCGCTCGAGGGGAGCGAGGGGAAGATCAGCGTGTTCACGACGCGGCCGGACACGCTGTTCGGTGTGACTTTCCTGACGCTGGCACCCGAGCACCCGCTGCTCGAGCGCCTGGTCCGCGATCGACCGGAGGCCGCGTCGGTGGCGGCCTTCGTTGCCCGCGCGCGCAGGGCGACGGCGACCGAACGGACAGCGCGTCGCGAGGGCGTGTTCACCGGTGCCTGGTGTCGGCACCCCCTGACGGGAGCGCGTCTGCCCATCTGGCTCGGCACCTTCGTGCTCATGGAATACGGGACGGGCGCGGTCATGGCCGTGCCGGCGCACGACCAGCGCGACTTCGAGTTCGCCCGGTTGCATGGCCTGGACATCCGCATCGTCGTGCAGCCGCCCGTGGGGAGCCTCGATCCTCGAACCCTGACGGCTGCCTGGGAGGGGCCCGGGCGGCTCGTCGACTCCGCCGAGTTCTCGGGCCTCGACAGCGAGGTGGCGAAGCATCGCATCGTGGCGGCGCTGAGCGCCAGGGGCCATGGCGAGGCCCGTATCACCTGGCGGCTGCGCGACTGGGGGATCTCGCGCCAACGCTACTGGGGGGCGCCGATCCCGGTGGTGTACTGCGACGGTTGCGGGATCGTCGCGGTTCCCGAGTCGGCGCTCCCGGTTGTGCTTCCGGAAACCGTGACCTTCCGTGGCGGCGGCGGATCGCCGCTCGCCACGCACGAGGCCTTCGTCCAGACGACATGCCCCAGCTGCGGTCGCGCTGCGCGACGCGAGACCGACACGATGGACACCTTCGTGGAGTCGTCCTGGTACTTCGCCCGCTACACGTCTGCCCGATGCGAGTCCGCACCCTTCGATCCCCGCGAGCTGGCATACTGGCTCGGAGAACGCGGCGTCGATCAGTACATCGGCGGCATCGAGCATGCCGTGCTGCACCTGCTCTATGCGCGGTTCTTCACCAAGGTCCTTCGCGATCTGGGTTTTCTTCGGCTGGACGAGCCCTTTCGCGCCCTGCTGACACAAGGCATGGTGATCAAGGACGGCGCCAAGATGAGCAAGTCCAAGGGGAACGTCGTGGATCCGGACTATCTCATCGAACGCTACGGCGCGGATACGGCACGGCTCTTCTGCCTTTTCGCGGCTCCGCCGGAGCGGGACCTCGAATGGAGCGACCAGGGTGTCGAGGGGATGAGCCGTTTTCTCGGCCGTCTGTGGCGCACGACACTCCTCGCGGCGCCGCGCCTGGCCGCGCCCGGGGCGGCCCTCCCGGTGCCCCTGGCCGAGGGCGACGATCGACTGCGCCGCCGGACCCACGAGACCATCGCCCGGGTGACGGCGGATATCACCGAGCGCCTTCACTTCAACACCGCCATTGCCGCCGCGATGGAGCTTCTTGGCACCATCACCTCGACAGTCGCCGAGGCGCACCCTGCCGTGCTCCGCGAGGCGGTCGACACCTTGCTTCTGCTCCTGGCCCCGTTCGTGCCGCACATCGCGAGCGAGCTGTGGGAGCGCACCGGCCATGCGGGGCCTCTCGAGACGGCCCGGTGGCCGCACGCCGATCCAGCCGCGCTCGCCTGCACGGAGGTCGAGATGCCAGTGCAGATCAACGGCAAGGTCCGCGCACGAATCACGGTGCCTGCGGATGCCGACGAGGAGGCCGTGCTCGCCGTCGCGCTGGCCGATCCGCAGGTTCAATCCCACCTCGCGGGGCGGCCCCTGCGCAGGCGCGTTGTTGTGCCAGGGCGGCTGGTGAGTCTCGTGCTATGAGTCGCCGTGCCGTCCTCGCAGCCTGCGTCATCGCGGTGGCGGCCTCCTGCGGGTACCGTTTTCCGGGGGCTGGCCCGCATCTCCCGCCGGAGGCTCGGACAATCAGCATCGAGCCGTTTGTCAACCGGACCCGCGAGCGCGGCCTGGAGATCGCGCTCCAGCGAGCCATCGAGGAAGAATTTCGCCGCCGCGGTCCCTTGCGCGTGGTAGACGGCCCCATGGGCGATCTTGTCCTTTCGGGCACGATCCGGCGCTTCAGCAGTCCCCCGGTCGCCTTCGGCACCGGGGACGAAGCCGTGCGCTACCGCGGCACGTTGCAGGTAGCCGTCCGGCTGCGGGAGCGATCGAGCGGCGCCGTGCTCTTTCGGGCCCGGGCCATTCAGGAGTCCCTCGACTTCGTTGGCACGCCTGGCGTCCTGGTCACCAGCTCGCCCCGCTTTCAACAGGGGACGCTGCAGGCGCGAGACCTGCTCGAGATGACCAACGTGCAGCTGATCGAGGCCAGGCGGCGCGACGCGCTCGCGCAACTCGTCGAGGCGATCGCGCGCGAAGCGTATGTCCAGGCAATGGAGGCCTTCTGACATCCCGCAGGGCGGAGGTGAGGGGGGCACGGTCGCAGGCCCAGTCCGCGAGGCCCGAGGCGGCGTGGCAGTCGCTCGAAAGGGGGCCGCTTGCCGCGTGTGTGTGGCTCGGCGGCGAGGAGGAGTTTTTCGTCGAACGAGCGTTGGCTATCCTCCGCCGGCGCTACGGCGCTGCCCGTGCCTCGATGTACTGGCGAACCGTGTGGGGAGACGACGAGGCTCCTCGGTTCCAGGAAGCACTCGCCGAGCTGAGCGCGGGCTCGCTGTTTGCCGAGCCGCGCGGCGTCGTCGTGCGTCGCGCCGAAGCGCTGAGTGCAGCCATGGAGGAGCGCATCATCGCCCTCCTCCCGCATCTCGAGGCCCAGCGCGCTGTCCTTGTGCTCGTCGCGCGGACGACCGATCAGCGCAGACGGCTCGCCGCGACGGTCGCCCGCCAGGGCGCGCTTTTTCTGTTTCCCCGGATCTCGGATGCCGGCCGGGCACGAGCGTGGATCGAGCGGATGGCGAAGGAGCGTGGTCTCGCGATCACCCCTGCAGCCGCGGAGTTGCTCGTCGAGCTGGTCGGCACGGATCTGGCGCTTCTCGACAGCGAAGTGGAGAAAGCCGCGCTTCGAGCAGGGGCGACGGGGCGAATCGACGTCGAGATGGTCCAGGAGACGACTGCTGGGACCGCGGCGGGCGCCGTCGAGACCCTGATCGAGCGTCTCGACGGCCACGATGTCGCCGGTGCCTTGCGCGTCCTACGCCGGCTTCTCGAGGCAGGCGAGCCGCCCGTCCGGATCGCTGCCTTTCTGGCCGCGACGGTGCGTCGACGGTTGCACGTCGCGGAGCTTCGCGAGCGGGGACTGGATGAGGCGCAGATAACTCAGCACCTCGGGATGCCGCCCTGGCTTGTCCGCAGACACGGGAGCGCTCGGCATGCAGCGCCTTTCGAGCGGACACTCGACGAGCTGCGCGCTCTCGACGGTGCGCTCAAATCCTCGCGGGCCACTGCGGCCTGCTTCGACGCGAGCCTCCTGCGAATCGCGGACTTTATTGCTGGACAGTGGCCCCGAGGCGGTTGAGCGCCTGCGCGAGTCGGGAGACCTTGCGGGACGCGTTGTTCCGGTGCACGACGCCCTTGGTAACCGCCTTGTCGAGAGCGCGAGCGGCAGCGGCGAAGGCGTCCCGAGCTCGGGTGGGGTCCCCGGCAGCGACTGCTTGGCGAACGACGCGAACGAGGTGGCGCAGCCGCGTGCGAAGCGCCGTGTTCCGGCGCGCCCGCTTGAGCGATTGCCGATGTCGCTTGAGTGCAGAGGCGTGCTTAGCCACGAGCGCCGTGGCTACCACGCACTCCGGAACGGGTCAAACCTTGGAGGGCGCGGCGCGCAGGGCGTGTTTTGCCTCGGCCCAGAGCCGGTCCCGATCCTCCGCTGCGAGACCGTGGAGGGTCCCGCCGGCGGCTCGGACGGCCGCCTCGACGTGGCGCACGCGAGCCAGGAGCCGGGCGGTGGCGTCGCGTAGCGCCAGCTCGGCATCGACCTCGAGATGGCGGGCGAGAGCGGTCAGCGCGAGCAGCAGGTCGCCGAGCTCGTGCGCCACCGCCTGCCGATCGCCACGCGCGAGGGCAGCGCTCAGCTCGCTCCGTTCCTCGTCGATCTTGGCGAGTACCCCCGAGGCATCGACCCAGTCGAAACCAAGCTGTGCGAGCGTTGTAGCGATAGCCTGCGCGCGGGCGAGGGCCGGCAGCGCCCGGGGCAGGTCCTGGAGCAGGCCGTCCTGCCTGCGGGCGGTACGTTCCTCGGCCTTGATGCGCTGCCAGTTGCGAACCACCTCGCTGGCACTGTACACGCGCTCGCCGGCAAAGACATGGGGATGACGGCGCACGAGCTTTTCCACGATCGCCTCTGCCACGTCCCCCATGTCGAAGTCGCCTCGCTCGCTCGCGATCTCGGCCTGGAAGACGACCTGTAACAGGAGATCACCGAGCTCCTGGCACAGCGCGCGCGGGTCGCCGGCCTCGATCGCCTCGACGACTTCATAGGCTTCTTCCACGACGAAGGCGCGCAGCGAATGCGGGGTCTGCTCCCGATCCCAGGGGCAGCCGTCCGGCCCGCGGAGTCGGTGCATCACGTCAAGTAGTCGGGCGAGACGATCGAGGGCGGCGGCATCGGCCATGAGGCGCCGCTACTGAGCGCTGCGAGCGGAGTCAATGCACGGGAACCACCAGCGCTTGCCTCCGCACCCCTGACTCCATACCTGAAGAGGGGTGACCCGGGTTCGAATTTACACCACGCTCGATTGCCCCTACTGCGTCATGGCAAAACGGCTCCTGGAAGCGCGCGGGATCGGATTCGAGGAAATCGACGTCTCGCAGGACCCGGCACTCCGAGCGGAGCTCGTGGAGCGCACCGGGCGGCGGACTGTCCCGCAGATCTTCATCGACGACCGCGCGATCGGCGGCTACGAGGATCTAGCCCGCATGGACTCCCGCGGGGAGCTTCGCCACCTGGCTGCGCTGGCCTGAGCGCTCGGCGAGCGAGGGGGTCGCGGCAGACGCGAGCTTCGTACTCCGAGGACGCGAAGGTCACCGAGCTCAGGAGGCTTCGTTGCTGTCAGCGACCTCGGCAGGCTCGGCCGGGGACCCGCTCGGGCTTGCCGCAGGGTCTTCGAAGCGGATGGCCTCGGCTTGGGGTTTTCCCTTCTTGGGATTGAGCCCGACGACGAAGCTGACCGGCCGGCCTGGACCGATGTCCGTGACGCCATCCTCGCACTGGGTCACATGAAAAAACAGCGTTTGCCCATCACCGTAGCGTAGAAAGCCGAATCCCTTCTCGGCGAAGAAGCGATCGACGACTCCGTTGAGGCGAGGGCGTCCCGGGGCGAGGAACTCCGGATCGTCGAGGGCGAGAAGAGCCGGCGGGAGCGGGGCCTCCGGGGGGACGTCTGGTGGCGGGTCGGCAAGGCGGAGCTCGAGCGCCGCAGCGCGGCGAAAGGCCTCGTCCGGCTCGGGAACGAGCGCGGCCAGCTGACGAAGCCAGTGGATGGCCTCCCGCCAGTGGCCGAGTCGTTCGGCGAGGTCGGCGGCTACACGGAGGCCGTCGGCGAAGCCACCCTCCCGGCGGCAGGCAAGTGCCTGTCGCAGCTGTTCGAAGGCAGCGCGGGGCCGTTGACAGGCGAGGAGCACACGGGCGAGCTCGAGGCGGATCACCGGCTCGGCAGCGGGCAGGGCCCGCAGGGCCCGCAACAGCGCGGCGACGGCCGTGGCGATGTCGGCCGTCGCCGTGGCGTGAAGACGCCCGAGCGACAGCCAAGCGAACCCGCCACGGGGAAGGGAGGCCGCATGCCGATAGGCCGCGTCCGCCGCCTCGATATCTCCGCGAAGCTCGTGGACGCGCCCCAGCCGCTCCCAAAGAAAGCTCGACGAAGGATCCAGCTCGCGCGCTTGCGTAAAGAGGCGGACGGCCTCGTCGAGGTTGCCGCGCCGCATTTCGAGCTCGCCGCGACTGGCAAGAATGTGCTCGGCGCGAATCGCCGGGGGGTCCGTCTCGCCGTCGAGGGCGAGGCAGGCATCGAGCGTCTGGCTCGCCTCGTCGAACGCACCGAGATCCCGAAGCACGCGAGACAGATGAAACAGCACCTGGACCTGGACGCCACGCTGACGGCGACGTTGTTCCGCGCTGGCGTGCTCCCAGGCCGCCCGAGCCTGCATCAGCGCATCGGCTGCCTCGCGCGGGCGATGGAGCTTTTCGAGGCAATACCCGCGCCGAAAGAGGCAAAGATGATAGCTCGGGAAGGTTTCGAGCGCTCGATCGTACCAGCGGAGGGCCTTGGTCCACTTTTTCTTGCGCTGGAAGTACCAGCCGATGCTGCAGAAGTAGACCGCGGCCCGTCGCGGGGCGAGCTCGGCACAACGCTGGAGATAGAGCTCGGCGTGTGTCTCCATGCCGAGCATCCCCCACGCCCGTCCGACCTCTTCGACCAGCTCGAGCGAGCGCCAAGGCGCTTCGTCCGGACGCGTGTGCAAGGCGCCGAACCGCTGGACGATGGCCCGGTGGTCTTCGCGGTGTGCGAGGGAGCGCACTTCGCTCAGCATCGCCTCCACGTCGCGCATGTCCCACCCCTTCGCCGATTGGCTAGCCAGCGGCCACGAGGTCGCTCGGCAGGCGATGCCGACCCCCGCGGTCTCTGGCTCGAAGCCGGCCCCTCCTAACAGCGCCGAGGATGGCTTTCAATGCACTGCCTGCTCACACGGGCAGGAGCGGCGGGGGAAGGGGCGCGTTCCCGCCTGCGATCCGTACGCGACGTCCCTCGATGGTCAGCTTGCCCTCGGCAAACAGGCGAATGGCCTCGGGATAGATCCGATGTTCCACCTCGAGAATGCGCCGGGCCAGGCTCTCCTCGGTGTCGTCCTGGGCCACGGCAACCGCAGCCTGGAGAACGATGGGACCGTGGTCCAGCTCGGCGTCGACGAAGTGGACCGTGGCGCCGCTCACCCGCACGCCGTAGTCGATGGCCTGCCGCTGCGCCCGGAGTCCCTTGAAGGCCGGCAGGAGCGCAGGGTGGATGTTCAGAACCCGGCCGGCGAACGGGTCGAGAAACGCCGGCGTCAGCAGGCGATCGAAGCCCGCGAGCACGACAAGCTCGACACCGGCCTGTTGCAGTATCGCCGCCAGCACGGCGTCGAAGGCCTCGCGCGTCGCATACCTGCGATGATCGACGACATGCGTGGGAACACCGGCACGCTCGGCACGGGCGAGTGCCGGAGCCTGGGGGCGGTTGCTCACCACCACCCCGACGCGACACGGGAGGGTTCCTGCAGCGATCGCGTTCAGGATCGCCTGCAGGTTGCTGCCTGTGCCCGAGACCAGGACACCCAAGGTGAGCACGGCGTCCCTCTAGCGTTGTGTCAGCCCGTGCTCAAGCCGCCACGCCCGCCATCGTGCGAGTTCGCGAGGGGCGTGCGGGCGACGACGGCCACGTCGATCCGACGGGCGCCAGCGGCGAGCAGGGTGCGGGCGCAGGCATCTGCAGTTGCCCCGGTGGTGAGGACGTCGTCGACCAGGATCAGGTGCCGCCCGTCGACCAGAGCAGCAGAGCCGACTCGGAACGCGCAGGCAAGATTCCGCCGGCGGGCTGCTGCGTCGAGCCCGACCTGGGGGGATGTCGCGCGATCGCGCACCAGGGCGTTGGCGAGCACGGGCAGGCCGCAGAGCCGGCCGAGCGCTCGGGCGAGGCGGAGCGTATGGTCGTGCCCCCGCTGGCGGAGCCGACGAGCATGCGAGGGGACGGGAACGAGGGCAACCCCGGGGGCGAAGGGTCCGGACCGCGTGACCAGCGCAGCGAGGCTCCTCGCAAGGCCGCGATGGCCAGAGTCCTTGAAGACATGGATCGCTCTGGGGAGCGGATTGAGCCCAGTGCCGTACCCGCGGTAGAGTGACCCCGCCAGGGTCGCCGTGAAGGCCGGAGGCTGAGAGGAGCAATCGGGACAGGGAAGCTCGGTGCTGTGCAGCGGCAGGCTGCAGCGAGGACAGGAGGGAGGCCGGGGAGGCGGGGGAATGGCCGACAAGCAGGACGAACAGAACGCGTGGGCATGGCCGGCCCGGAGAACGGCCTCACAGCCTGCGCAGTGTCGCGGATACACGACGTCGAGCATCACCCGCCCCCAGCCCACGAGCTTTCCGGATACGCGCATCCCCTGGCGGTCGTTGTCCGCGAGCACCACGGCTCGGGCAAGGCCTGACAACGGAGTATCGGAGGGATGAAGAACTTCGTGTGGGGGGCTCTGGTGGGTACAGCCATTACCTGGCTGGCGCTGAACGGCACCACCCCGATCTACGAGGCGGTGGTCGGGCTGTGGGAATCAGTCTCGCGTCCACCGCCGGCACTGGAGCCATGAGCGGCGACGGTCTGCGATCCTGTGCCGGCCTTTACAACTGTCTGGGTTGTACCTAGGCTTCGCCTCGTGAAGCTCAGCGAAGAGCGGCTCGTCGCGGATCTGACAGCGGCGATGAAGGCACGCGATGCGCTACGCGTGGCCGTGTTGCGGGGTCTGCTGAGCGAGGCGAAACTCTTGAAGGTCGAGCGGAAGGTGCCGATCTTGTCCGAGGCCGATCTGGTGCCGCTCCTGCGCAAGGAGATCCGCAAGCGCGAGGAAGCCGAGAGCTTCGCCGAACGCGGGGGGCGTCTCGACGTGCTGGAACACAACCGTGCCGAACGGCGGATCCTGGAGGAGTACGCGCCGCCCCCTCTCGACGAAGGGGCCCTCGAAGCAGCGATCCGCGAGCTCGCGGGTCAACCGGGGGCGACGCTAGGTGGCATCATGGGCGTCCTCAAGGCGCGCTGGCCAGGGCAGTACGATGGAAAGCGAGCGAGCGAGGTTGCGCGCCGCATCCTCTCGAGGTCGGCGGCCGCCGACGTCCCGGGGACATGACGATGGAGCTTCCCGTACTCGCCAGGCTCAAGAAGGAGCTCGCGGATCTCAAGTACGAGCTCACCTTTCAGCTTCCCAAGGAGCTCGCGGCTGCAGCCGCTCACGGTGACCTGTCGGAGAACGCGGAGTACGACGCGGCCAAGCACCGGCAGGAGTTCGTGCGATCGCGCATTGCCCAGCTCGAGGGGAGGATCCGCGAGCTGTCGATGTACACCGTCGCCTCGATCCCCCACGGCGTGGTGGCGTACGGCAGCTGCGTGACGCTCACCGACGTAGACGCGGACGAC
>Ga0129299_1001049_pt1 | contig 18456 bp, 27 predicted proteins | sample ConPoolayeCmetaG_FD_94477 | JGI IMG/M metagenome (GOLD analysis project Ga0129299, IMG submission 94477) | Hot spring microbial mat communities from California, USA to study Microbial Dark Matter (Phase II) - Cone Pool mat layer C metaG ...
CAAAACAAAGCCATATGACCCGCTGACGCAAAAAGCAAAGACGACGAAAAATAGATGCCTTGCGGCTTGCACAAAAACCCCCGGTCTGAAATCAATATACCATAACTTTTGATTCCGGTCAATCATCCAAGCCGATAATTCAAGCGATGCGGAAGGAACGGCAAGGCTGCGAACCGGCCATTTGCCAAGATTTTGCTTGCAATTATTTATTATTGGTTTATTTTTTTTAGTTTAGCCGAAACCCTTTCGGGATTGGTTTAGCTATGTTTGAGCAGTTGACCGATAAATTAGGCTCTGTTTTCAAGAAGCTCACCGGCAGAGGTTTGCTGACGGAGCAGAATATCAAGGATGCCGCGCGGGAAATCCGTATGGCCTTGCTCGAGGCGGACGTCAACTATAAAATCGTCCGCCAGTTTATCGCCGATGTCGAGAGCCGGGCATTGGGGCAGGAGGTGATAAAATCGGTTCAGCCGGGCCAGGTCTTCATCAAAATCGTTCATGATGAGATGACCAAATTGCTCGGCGGCGGCCATTCACCTTTGACGATCGCTCAAACACCGCCGACGATTGTGATGCTCGTCGGGCTTCACGGTTCAGGCAAAACCACGCTTGCCGGCAAATTGGCGCGGCTGTTCCGTCAGCGCGGGCGCCACCCGTTGCTGGTGGCCGCCGACATCTATCGACCCGCGGCAAAAAAACAGCTTGAAATCTTGGCTAAGTCAATTGACGTTCCTTATTTTACAAGCCAATCCGACGCTGTTGAGATCTGCGCCGATGCGGTCAGGTATGCCAGAGAGAAGCTTTATGATTTTGTGATTCTCGACACCGCCGGAAGACTTCAGGTCGATCAAACACTGATGAACGAGCTTGCCGACATAAAAACAAAGGTCAAGCCCACCGAGGTGATTTTTGTGGCCGATTCGATGACCGGACAGGAAGCGGTCAACGTGGCTGCGAAATTCAACGAAAGCGTGGGCATCACGGGGGTAGTGCTAACCAAACTCGATGGCGACGCCCGCGGCGGGGCGGCGCTTTCGATCAAGGCGGCCCTGCAGGTTCCGATCAAATTCGTCGGCGTCGGTGAAAAGCTGGATGCGCTCGAAGAGTTTCATCCCGAAAGAATGGCTTCGAGAATTCTCGGCATGGGCGACATAGTCTCGCTGGTCGAGAAAGCTCAACAGGCGGTCGACTTGGAGAAGGCCAAAAAACTCGAACAAAAGCTGCGCAAAGCCGAATTCACCTTCGAGGATTTTATGGATCAACTGAAACAGGTAAGGAATATGGGTCCCCTCGAATCATTGCTGGAGATGATTCCGGGTTTCGGCGGGCAGCTTAAGGGCATGAAAATAGACGAGCGCGCCATGTCGCGGATTGAGGCGATCATAAATTCGATGACGCCCGAAGAAAGGCGGAATCCGTCCGTTATCGACGGCTCGCGCCGAAAACGGATCGCCCGCGGCAGTGGGACTTCGGTGCAGGAGGTCAACGCCCTGATGAAGCAGTTCGCACAGATGCAGAAGATGCTGAAGCAGTTTTCGAGGGCGGGCGCAAGAAGCTTTTTGAAAGGTTTTCCGATATAATTTACAGCCGAATCGTTCAGGAGGTCAAGTGCTGACAATCAGGTTAAGAAGAATGGGAGCCAAAAAAAGGCCGTTTTACCGTATCGTCGCCATCGAATCCAAAAACGCCCGCGAGGGAAAATTCGTCGAGATGCTCGGTTCCTACCAGCCGATTTACAAACCGGCCAAAATCGATCTGATGGAGGAAAAAATCTTCCACTGGCTCGACTGCGGTGCGGAACTTTCGGATACGGTGGCCAGTATCTTCAAACAGGTCGGGTTATTGAAAAAGTATCAGCTGTTGAAAAAAGGCGAAGATGTTTCGGATATAAAATTGAGCGGAACTCTTCAGGAAAGACCCAAAAGGAAAAAGAAAAAAGTTGCGAAAGCCGAATAGCGATTGCTAATCTGATTCCACCTACAGTCAAAGGAGGCTCATGTGAAGGAATTCATCGAGTACATCGCCAGGGCTCTGGTTGATCACCCTGATAATGTCGATGTTTCCGAAGTAGAGGGTGAAAAGACCACCGTTTACGAATTGCGAGTGGCAGCCGAAGACCTTGGCAAGGTTATCGGCCGCAAAGGACAGACTGCCAAAGCCATCAGAACGTTGATTGCTGCGGTTTCAGCAAAAAAAGGCAAACGAGCTTTGCTGGAGATTCTCGAATAGTTTGCTCCTTGATAATAACACCTTGATCGCCCTGGGGCTTATCGTCAAGCCCCGGGGTTTGGCAGGGGAAATACTCGTAATTCCCCACCAGCCTTCCAGTCGGAGTTTCCGGCCCGGTCTGAACATAACGATAAGCCTCAATCAAAAAGAAACATCTTATCATATAGAAAAAAGCCGGCCCGCAGGAAAATATATGAGCTTGAAATTGCGCGGAATAGATGATCGCGAGACAGCCGGAAAACTTGTCGGAGGGCAGGTGTTTTGCGTTCTGGCTCAATTGGCCGCGAAAAACAAGGACGAGTATTATATTTTCGAATTGATCGGATTGAGACTCATCGATAAAAACGGAACCGATCTGGGAGTCGTAAAGGACTTCATTTCCTTGCCGGCAAACGACCTGCTTGTCGTCGAGGGAGGCGGTTCGGAATTCCTCCTGCCGCTTATCAAGGATATCGTTAGGGAGATAAATCTGAAGGACGGCTTCGTTAGAATCGATTCGATCGACCGGATAAGGCCCGATGAAAATTGATGTCTTGACCATTTTTCCGGAAATGATTACCGACACCTTTCGGCACAGCCTAATCGGAAAGGCGGTCGCTGCCGGCCTGTTAAATATCCAGGCACACGATATTCGAAAGTACGCCCCGGACAAGCATCGGACGGTTGATGACACCCCTTACGGCGGCGGTACCGGCATGGTAATGATGGTGGAACCGTTATATCGCGCCATAAAGGCGATCGATCCCGACAATAGATCGCGCAAATTGATTATGGATGCTTCGGGCTGGCCGTTCTCGCAGAAAATCGCCAAGGAGCTGATGCTCGAAGAATGGTTACTGATCATTTGCGGGCATTACAAAGGAATCGATGAAAGAATAAAGCAGCTGTTCGAGATGACCGAGATTTCGATTGGAGATTACGTGCTCAGCGGCGGTGAAATTCCGGCTCTGGTCGTAATCGATGCCGTATGCCGGCTTGTTCCGGGAGTGATCAAAGAAGTTGACTCGGCGATGAGCGATTCATATTTTAATGGGTTGTTGGGCTGGCCGGAATACACGCGTCCGCGCGAATTTCAGGGCATCTCCGTTCCGGATATATTGATATCCGGAGACCACGAAAAGATTAGAAAATGGCGGCTCGGTCAATCGCTCAACAAAACCAAAAAAAGACGCCCCGATTTGTTGGCGGCCTGCCGACAAGATTCGGAAATAAGCGAGATTCTCGATGCGGAGGATGAACATGTTGAAAATGATTGAACAAAAATATCTCAAGACGGATATCCCTGATTTTAGACCCGGGGACAATATCAAAGTTTACGTGAAAATCAAAGAAGGCGACAAGGAAAGAATCCAGATTTTTCAGGGTGATGTCGTCGCTCTCAAAGGCAAGGGAATCAACGGAACTTTCACTGTCCGCAAATTATCTTCGGGTATCGGCGTCGAAAGAATTTTCCCGCTGCATTCGCCCAATATCACCAAAATTCAAAAAGTGAAAGACGGCAAGGTAAGGCGCTCGAAGCTTTATTATCTGCGGCAACGCCAGGGCAAGCAGGCCCGTATCGAGGTCAAAGGCAAAGAAGCAAAATAATATTCTCGCCTCCAAGGACGGGAGATTGGGCGATCCTCTCATATGCGGCGTTGACGAAGCCGGCCGGGGACCGCTTGCCGGGCCGGTTGTGGCCGCCGCCGCCTTATTCAAAGGCTGCCCCGAAATCGATGGACTGGCCGATTCGAAAATACTTCCTCCCGCAGACAGGTTGAGATTAACCCCGATTATTGTTAGTCGGGCGGCTTCGTTCGCGGTCGTCTGCGTAACTCATAACGTCATTGATAAAATAAATATTCTGCAAGCGTCGCTTCTGGCGATGAAGGCGGCCGTGGAATGTTTGGCCTTGAAGCCTGAAATCGTCTATGTCGATGGAAAACACAAGATTCCCGGGCTTGCGATCGAACAACGGGTCGTTATCGGCGGCGACAAGATCTTACCGCATATATCGGCCGCTTCGATTTTAGCGAAAGTCGCCCGCGATGCCCTGATGATAAAGGAATCCGATCTTTATCCCGAGTATGAATTCGAAAAACACAAGGGGTATCCGACCCGCCGACATTTGGAGATTCTCAAAAAAATAGGTCCTTGTCCGATTCACCGGCTGAGCTTTCGACCGATATCATCACTGGAAGGATAAGTGTATTAAGATGCTGAATGCTGATCCCTTATTGGCGATCTTGCTATTGCTCGGACTGGGTTTTCTCGATTATCCCCTGACGAAGCTGTCACGGCGGATGTATTTCAAATATATGTATCGTTATATTGAATTCGAATCGATACCTGCGGCAAGCCGGAAATCAGCGAGCTGGTGGCGCGCCGCCAGCTTACTGATTCTGTCGGCGTTTTTGCTGATTATCTGGAAAGCCCGTCAACTGACCGGTTCGGAGTCCGTGGAAATACTCTATCAGTGGCTGGTCGGATTTTCAATCGGCACTTACTTGTTGATCAATCTCCGTCATTTTGAAAGTCTTCTTTTGACGCGGCTATATTCTTATTCCGATGACATTAGCGGCAAGCTGTCGTATCGGGCTGCTTTTTCGATGAAGATATCGGCGGTTCATTTTTTTTCGCTGTTTTTGATTCTGATTGCGGTGCTGGTAGTCCGGCCTGATATAACCATTCTCGGCATCGCCTGCGCCGCTTTGTTTCTCGCCATGAGGAACCTGCTGCTTACTTGATTCACCCGGTGTGAACAATACTTGTCGAGCCTGCGATTGCACTTTCATATTTTCGGTCATGATCAATAAAAAAAGGCGGCTGACTGCCGCCCATATCATTCCTTCGGCTCAAGCGACCGGCCGGCCGAGTATCGACCGGTCAATCGTTTCGGCCGCCTTTCAAAATTATTTGCCGTACTCCTTCATTTTTGCTTTCAGCGCCGGATCATCCGCCCATTGCCGCATCAGCATTTCAGGCACTCCCTCGATCATGATCATCTTTTGCAGGATCTTTTCCCGGGTCTGATTCTGCCGCACTATTATATCCGTGAATGCCGCCACCCAAGCCGTGTCTTCCGCCAGCTTTGCCATCAATCCGTTTCTAACGGCCTGATCATCCATCATCTTGTCCATCAATTGGCTCTTCATCTGAGGATTTCTCATTATTTGGTCGATCGCCGTCTGCTTGCTGCAGGATAGTAAAAACAGACTTAAAAACGCTATCGGCAATAAAATCTTCAACTTTCTGGTCACCGGCTCCTCCATTTCCGCAAACTTTTTTTGAATTGATAATCTCACCGGCCGTTGCTGTCAAGGCAAAATTAAAAAATGACTTGACCGAAATCGATCGAGTGTGCGAAAATGATGCATGAACCAGCCTGAAGATGCATCGCTGGCGGACCGCTTTGAGCTGTTTCTCAGGCGGAACGGGCTCAAATTCACCTCGGAAAGAAACGCCATTTTGAGGGAAGTCATTGCCGCCGAGGGTCTTTTTGAGGCCGAAGACCTGCTTGTGATTCTAAAAGGAAAGGGAATAAAGACCTCCCGGGCGACCGTCTATAGAGTTCTTGAGCTGCTATGCCGGGCGGCGATTCTACGCAAAGTCTGCTTGGGGGAAGCGCATATTCACTTTCAGAAAATCAGCGAACAACCGAGATTGGAACGGATGATCTGCCTTAAATGCGGCGATATTCGCGAATTTCAGGTTGCCGGGCTTGACCAAATTCATCGGGATATTTGTCGGCAGAATGATTTCACCTTGACCGATTATTGTTTTCAGCTATTCGGTTTTTGTCGCAAGTGTGCGGGGGATTGACATGAATGACGAAGAGAAGGTGTTCAGTGATTATCTAAAAAGAAAAGGTCTCAAGACCACCCGGCAGAGACTCAATATTCTCGAAACATTTCTCGGAACAAACGGCCACATCACGGCTTTAGAACTCTATGAATTATTGAAAAAAAATTACCGGGGCATTGGATTTTCCACTGTTTACCGCACTCTCAAATTATTCACCGGCTGCGGCTTGGCAAACGAGGTGAATTTCGGCGAGGGGCAATCGCGCTTCGAGAAGGCATTCAGGCGGGAATACCACGGCCATCTGATCTGCCAGACCTGCGGCAGCACTCAGGAATTCTCCGCGGAATCGCTGCGGAAAATACAGGACAGGATTTTACTGAAACACGGCTACAGCCCGCTTGGATTCAAATTCGAGATCTACGGAATCTGCCGAAAATGCCGGAAAAAATGATTTATCAGGAATAAGGCGGGATCGAGATAAAACCGGCGGCATGATTTTTTCGCCTTGATTAAGTCGTCCGTCATTAATTATCGTCCCCGCAGCCTTTGTCGTCCGATCCGAATTTTCCCACACAAGCAGCGTTTAGGTTATGAATCGAAGAAGAATCCGTTTCTGCGGAAACAATCGTTCAAAAAGAAATTCATGGAAAGAAGTCGTGGTTTCTGATGGCCGCAGGCGGAATCGTCAAGATCGATCGGGTTCTTTCAACTGCGTCACATAAAGAAATGATATTATCAAGCAACCCAGCGTGATAGCAAACATCGTCGGCAAGCCCAAAAACTCGATTACGACGCCGCCGGCGATCGAAAGCAATGCCGCGGGTGCGATCAAGGTGTGGACCAGGCCGATTGAAATCGGTCTATCTCGGTCGCCGGCGATTTCCAACAGGTAATTGAGAAATCCCATCCCTGAACCTGATGCGGCCGCACCGTTGAAGAAAAAGGCGAGGCCGAAAATGAAATATCCCGGGTTCACGAATAGCGAGACGATCGCGATAACCGGGGCGACAAGCAAACAAAGCGTGCCCCATTTCATCAATTGCTTGTTGGAGATGTAGTTCGACAGCCAAGCCCATAAAAAATTCAAACCGAGGTAACCGACCATTTCGAACGACAAATAAGTTGCAGCCATCGCTTTCGATATGCCAAGCCTTTCGGTGGCGACAATTACATAAAACGGCATGGCCATCAGGTAGAAAAAAGACAAAATCCGCGAGATCACGAGTTTTCTTACATTTGCGTCATTTCGGTATAAAGCGAATCCAGCCCGAATGTTGTTCTTGATTCCTCGATAGGGTTGCTCCTGCGCAAGCGGATATTCCTTGGCGAAGGAAAATGAAATGAGTCCCAGTGTGATACAGACGAACGCCATGCCGAACAGCCAGCCGAAATCGATCGGAAACTCGTAAGAATCGATTATTTTTTTGGCCAATGGTCCAACTGCGACCGCCAGCAAACCGCCGAAAAACATACGCAGCCCGAAAAACGTGCCTCGCTTGTGTATCGGAATAGTCTTGCCGACGATTTCCATGAACGGGACTCCGGCAATTCCTCCGGACAGCGAATAGGTTATGAACAGAATGCCGAATCCGCCAAGCAGCAGCAAGGGATTGTCCGCTCCCACAAATAAGGTCAAAGCGACTATCCCGCCGAAGCAAATTATCCTGAGAATCGCCATGCGGTTATAAAGCCACAGCGATTCGGCCCGACCGCTAACTATCGCCCCGGATAAAAGTTGCGGGAAGTACCAACCGAACGACTCGATTGTGGCGAAGAGGCCGATCAAGACTTTGGAATCGGTCAGGCCTGCGATAAAAAGCGGTATGAGTGTCCCCGAATGGACAAAGGCAGCGGCCAAGTTGAACAGAACGCCGTTGATCACCCCAAGGATCATATTCCTACGGCAGTAGATATCATCGGCCATAATTGGCGCAATCTATCCATGACCAATTCCATGTCAAGTAAAAGATTGACCATCTTTTGGGCGCGGATATATATTGGCGCAATGTTGGAAATTTTCAAATACAATTCCGGAAGCTATCTGTCATCGTTTAGTCTTCCGTCAAAAAGCCTTCTTGCTCTGGCTGCTACATGCGGGGTCATGTTCTGCGACAAACCGGAAGAAATCATTGCGGTTGCGGTCGCAAGCGCGGTCGTTCTTCTTCTTACGGGCGTCAGGCCGGCAAATCTCGCGTCTTATCTTCTTCGGCTATCGCCGATTTTTCTGATCGTCTTCTTGTTCCATTTATTTTATCATGGAGGTGATTTGCTTTTCAAAATAGCCGGTCTGAAAGCAGGCGCCGAAGGGGCGAAGATAGGCCTTCTGAATATTTTCCGTTTGGCTGCTTTCATGCTTGTTGCAGTGTTGTTTTTCCGCCATGTGTCGGCTGTTGAGGTCGGCCGTTGTATCGCAGGACTTTCCCGCCGCCTTAGGCTGAAGTTGCTCGAGGAATTGGCGATCGCTTTTTTTGTAGCAATCCGTTTCACGCCTTTGCTGGCGGCGGAGGTTGCCAGCGTGAAGACGGCCATACAACTTAGGGGGGGGGGATTTTCAGGCAGATTGGTTCCGAAGATTAGATTCAGCCTGAAAATCATCATTCCGCTGTTCACGCGGGTGATCCGCCAATCCCATGATGTGGGCACCGCCCTGACGATCAAAAGCTGTCAGAATCGCTATTTCCCGGCGGCGCCGATCATTATGCGCGGGAAAGACTTAATCGTTTTACCGCTGGCGATCGGTCTGGCGCTGATCCTTATCCGATGATGGCTGGATTCCAATACAAGCTGATAATCGAATACGACGGCACCGATTTCTGCGGCTGGCAGGTGCAGCCGGGCAAAAGAACGGTTCAAGGCGAACTCGAAAAAGCATTGTCGATCATCGCCGGATCGAAAGTAAAAACATACGCCGCCGGCCGCACCGACAGCGGTGTTCATGCCCGGATGCAGGTAGCCACGTTTTTCCTCGAAAAATGGATTCCTCCGCCGGTGATCCAATCCCGTCTGGCAAGAATGCTTCCGAAAGATATGGCCGTGATCAGAGCGGCCAAGGCGAAACCTGGATTCAATCCGCGGCGCGAGGCGACCCGCCGGATTTATCGCTATTATATCGCTGAGGCTCCCGCCCCGTTGCGGCGAAGATACAGCTATTATTACGGCCGTTCGCTGGATCTCAACGAACTCAACTGTTGCGCCGCCGTTTTTAAGGGCGAGCATGATTTCAGTTTGCTCTGCAAGCGGTCATCCCGCAAACTCAATAACGTCTGTATTATTTTCGAATCACGCTGGTTCCGACGCTCCGGCATGATCTGCTACGAAGTATGCGCCGATCGATTCCTCCATAACATGGTCAGGCGCATTGTCGGCGTCATGCTCGCTTATGAAAGGTCAAAATTAAGCTTGACACAAATCGAAGCCATCTTGAATAATAGTTTTGATGATCAGGTAAAATATAACGTTCCTGCGTGCGGTTTAATTTTGCATGAAATCAGATTCGGAAAGGCCGGGAAATGAAAATCTTTATTGACACCGCCAACATCGATGAAATACGGCAGGCCGCCGACCTCGGCATCCTCGACGGGGTCACCACTAACCCTTCGCTGATAGCCAAAGAAAAGGGCAAATTCAAGGATATTCTGCGCAATATTTGCGAGATCGTCGATGGGCCTGTTTCGGCCGAAGTAACCGCCCTTGACGTGGAGGGGATGATTGCCGAGGCCGAGGAATTGACCGCCATCCATAAGAATATCATAATCAAGGTTCCCGTAACGGTGGCCGGTCTGAAAGCGACTAGGCAATTGTCCGGCAGAGGCATCGATGTGAACATGACGCTCTGCTTTTCACCATTGCAGGCCCTGCTGGCCGCCAAAGCGGGTGCGGCTTATATTTCGCCTTTCGTCGGCCGGCTCGATGATGTCAGTCATGATGGCATGGAGCTTATCGAGCAGATTGTCAATATTTACGACAATTACGGTTACGAAACGGAAGTCCTTGTCGCCTCGGTCAGGCACCCCATCCATGTGGTTCAGGCGGCCCTCATAGGGGCGGATGTAGTGACCGTGCCGTTCAAAGTGATCGAGCAATTCGTTCAGCATCCGCTAACCGATGTCGGCCTGAAAAAATTCCTGTCTGATTGGGAAAAGGTCAGGAATCGTTAGATGATCTCCCGTTACACTCTTTCAGAGATGGGGGGGCTTTGGAGCGAGAACAGCAAATATTCAACTTGGCTGGAAGTCGAACTGGCCGTCTGTGAAGCTTGGCACCGGCTCGGCAAAATCCCCCGTTCGGCTCTGACAGCGATCAAGAAGAAAGCGAGATTCGACGCCGACCGAATTAGGGAAATCGAGGTGGAAACGCGGCACGATGTCGTAGCATTTTTGACCAATCTTGCCGAATACGTCGGCCCTCAGGCGAAATATATCCACTACGGTTTGACCTCGTCCGATATCCTCGATATCTCGCTTTCGCTTACCATCGGGAAAGCGGCGAAACTTATCCGGAGAAGGATGAAAAGGATTGCCGCAATCGCCAAACGGATGGCCCGACGCCACGCTAAAACGATTCAGATTGGTCGGACTCACGGGGTTCATGCCGAACCGACGGTATTCGGATTAAAACTCGCCCTCTGGTATCAAGAAATGAAAAGAAATATCGATCGCCTCGATCGGGTCAGTGAAAACTTGGCTGTCGGCAAGATTTCGGGCGCCGTGGGCAATTTCGCCAATGTCGATCCCCGGGTGGAGAAGTATGTCTGCCGCAAATTCGGTTTGAAGCCCGACGAAGTATCCACCCAGATCATCCAGCGCGATCGGCACGCCGATTTCTTGAATGTCCTGGCGGTTATCGGCGGCAGCCTCGAGAAATTCGCCACCGAAATCCGCAACCTTCAAAGAACGGAAATCGGCGAATTGCAGGAAGGTTTTTCCGGCAGGCAAAAAGGATCTTCGGCGATGCCTCACAAGCGCAATCCCATCAACTGCGAAAGAATCGTCGGACTCAGCCGGGTTTTGCGCGGCAACGCACTTGCCGGTATGGAAAATCAAAACCTCTGGCATGAACGCGATATAACTCATTCATCGGCCGAAAGAGTTATAATAGCCGATTCGTGCATCTTGATCGATTATATGCTCTGGCTGTTCGAAGATGTGCTCGCTAATCTCGTGATAGACGTGGATAGGATGCGCGCCAACCTCTACTCCGGAGGCGGGCTGGTGTTTTCCCAGCGCCTGTTGCTTGCCCTGACCCCGAAAATGGCCTCGCGCGAGGAGGCGTATAAGGTGGTGCAGGCGTTGGCCATGAAAGCGATCGATGACAAAAAAGGATTCAAAGATCTCGTGTTCAAATCGCCCGAAGTCCGCAAATATCTCACCGAAACTGAAATCGAGGAATGTTTCGATCTGAATTATTACACCAAACACGTGCGATTCATTCTCAAAAGGGCGCTGAACTGATGGATCGAGACGGATTATTTTTCACCATTCCTTTCTTGGCAATATCGATCATATGCTTCTACTTCTCCTTGAGCAGTCTTTCCATGCCGTTGATATATTGCGGTCTGGCTGCATTTCTGGTGGCGGCTTTTATGGCATTCTTTTTCAGAGACCCGGAGAGGAAGACGCCTGCGGATGCCGCGGCGGTTTTTGCACCGGCCGACGGCAGAATCGTGGAAGTCGTCGATGAAAACGGTTTCAGGCGGATTTCGATTTTTCTGTCGATCTTCGACGTTCACGTTAATCGAATTCCGGTTTCCGGTAAAGTAAGTCGGATCGAGCGTAAGCAGGGGAAGTTTCTGGCCGCATTCAAACCGGAAGCATCAAGGGAAAACGAACAATGCGAGATCGAAATTGAATCCGATTACGGAACGATTATAACCAGACAGATTGCCGGTGTTCTGGCAAGGCGGATCGTCTGCCGGCTCAAAACCGGCCAACCGGTCAAGGCCGGCGAAAGATTCGGTTTAATCAGATTCGGCAGCCGCATCGATATTTTGTTGCCTGCAACCGCCGAACCGATCGTCTCGGCCAAGCAAAAGGTTAAGGCGGGAATATCCATTCTCGCAAGATTTCGATGAACGGCTATCGCGGCGTCATCCCGGGTGTATTCACTCTCGGCAATCTCTTTTGCGGATTCGCGTCGATTCTGACGTCGATCCGCGGTGCGCATCCGACGGAGGCCGCCTGGATGATCGTTTTCGCAGCCTTTTTCGATTTTCTCGACGGACTTGTCGCCCGCCTTGCCAAGAGCGCCTCGAGGTTCGGCGTCGAATTCGATTCGTTGTGCGATATCGTTTCATTCGGCGTTGCTCCGGCGGCGATGCTGTATTCGTTCAAAATGGTCGAGCTGGGCAATTGGGGTTGGGTGCTCGGTTTCATTTTTATCACCGCCGGCGCTTTTCGGCTGGCCCGGTTCAATATTACCGCCAAAATTGAAACGAAAAGCAATTTCATCGGATTGCCGTTGCCGGCGGCGGCTTTGGGTCTTGCTTCGTTTGTGATCTTCTGCGATCACTTCTGGGGGGCGATCAGACTCGACAGCATTTTATACGTAATGGTGATTGCCTATTCAGCCTTGATGGTATCCACGATTGAATTCGAATCGATGCCGTCTTTCGATATTTCTATCTCCCGGAACAGGGTCAAAATTCTGTCTCTGGTAGCCATCAGCCTGCTTCTATTGATAAAAACCAAACTGATGTTGTTTCCCATCTTGGTCTTATACGCTTTCTCCGGTCCCCTCAGGCTGATTGTCGGACTGATCAACAGCAGCGTACGCCGGGAGCTCCTCAGACCCAGAAATCTTTTCAAGAAAGACGATTCCCGGAAGGCGAGTTGAGATATGAACAGGTTCAAAATCAGAGTCGAGGTCAGATTCAAAGAGGGTGTGCTCGACCCCCAAGGTGAAACAATCAAAAACGCCCTCGTGAATCTCGGTTACACGGGGGTTTCGGCGGTATCGACGGCGAAACTGTTCATTCTGGAACTTGCGGCCGATACCGAAGACCAGGCTTTGCAACGGGCGGAGGAAATGGCTGCCAAACTTCTGGCCAATCCGGTAATCGAACGATATTCGGTAGGTCCGCAAAAATGATTTATGGAATAGTCGTATTTCCGGGATCGAATTGCGATTATGACGCTTATCAGGCGATTAAATCGGCCGGGCTTGGCCAGGCAAAGTACCTTTGGCATGACGCGGCCGATCTCGGAGATTGCGATCTGGTGATTTTGCCGGGGGGCTTTTCCTACGGCGATTATCTCAGGGCCGGCGCCATCGCCCGGTTTTCGCCGATTATGAGAGCGGTTACCCGATTTGCCGCTTTGGGCGGGCCGGTAATAGGGATTTGCAACGGTTTCCAGATTCTGCTTGAGGCAGGATTGCTGCCGGGGGCCATGCGGCGCAACAGCGGGCTGAGATTCATCTGCAAAGATGTCTATTTGAAGGCCGAAAACCGCGATTCCATTTTCACCCGGGGAATTCCGGCCGACAAAGCGTTACGTATGCCGATCGCCCACGCCGAGGGCAACTATTACGGCGATGCTGAAACGCTGAATGATCTTAAAGCGAAAGGCAGAGTGGCTTTTCGTTACTGCAACTCTGATGGTGTGATAGATTCCGATTCCAATCCCAACGGCTCGGTGGATAATATCGCCGGGATAATAAATGATGCCGGAAACGTCCTTGGTCTCATGCCTCATCCTGAGCGTGCCTGTGACGCCTTGCTCGGATCCACGGACGGCCGGTTGATCTTTGAATCGATAGGGAAGGCTGGTTGATGAAACGCAGAGAAGTCATATTTCTGACCGTGGCATTGATTCTCGCCGCCGTCAGCGGCGGGCTGATCGGCGAGTTGGTCGGGTCATTTTTGCCCGATGGGGCAGTGAAGACGTTATTCGTGAAGTCAATCGATATCGGCTTCTCGCCGGTTTCCGTGCAACTTTATGCCTTGAGCTTCACTGTCGGCCTGATGATAAAAATAAATTTCGTTTCCGTTTTGACGATAATCGGAGTTATTGTATATTTCCGATGGTGGTATCTCTGATACCGGAAAGAAGGTGGATATGTCCAATATATTGCTGCTTGGATCGGTTGGTCCGACCGAGATAATTGTAATTTTGCTGTTGGTTTTGCTTCTGTTTGGAGCGCGGCGGATTCCGGAAATAGCCCAGAGCCTCGGCAAAGGAATTCGCGAATTCAAGCGTTCAATGCGCGAAATTGAAACCGAAATCGAAGCACCTCCGCCCAAAATAACCAAAGACAACGCCGGCGGCGAGTCCGAAAAGAAAGATGACAAGCCCAGAGGATAGGGAAAAACCGGTTTTCACCGATAGCGATATAAAATCGATTGCAAAGGTGCTGAATAACGCCGAAACAGTGCGTTATCCTGATCACTGGCGGATCAAATTGGCCAATCCGCGCGAAAAACGCCATCTGGCCATAGATATTTACCCATCGGCGGCCCTTTCGGAAAAGACAAGGGGACCGTTGATCGTCGTTTACGCGGGAAGCAGCCATCTGCAGCTTCACGGCTGCTGCGGCTATGTGATTTCCGAAGAGCTTGGAGAAGTCACGTTCGTCAGCGAGGCCGGAAACAAAGTCAGCGGACTGGTGGTCGAACGGGAATCCGCCTGTTCGCTGTATGCCGACGCCGAACGCAGACTGCTTTCCGGCGATTTTACCAAACTCGGCGTTGAAGTCATGTTGTCGGGGGTGGCTCTTTCGCTTGCCGAAGAACTGCTGAACAAAAACCCAGACAAGACCTTCTGAACCGGCGGCCGCCCGCTTGAATCCGCATCCGGAAAATCAGCCTCCATGCCGATTCCTCATGACATTGCTGAATTCGCCCGAAGCGCCCGTAAAATGATATTGGAATGGACTGAAACCTTTCTTGTGAACATTGTGCTTGTTTTTTTCAATTACAAAACTTAATTATAATCCAGCCGCGCATCTGGTGCGGTCAAGGCGGCCGAACATGAAGAGACGAGGCAAGCGATGGTTCAGGAGTTTCCTTACTCTAAAATAGTCATCGATCATTTTACTAATCCCCGCAACATGGGCGAACTGGACAATCCTACGGTGGTGGCCGAGGTCGGCAGTCAGGTTTGCGGCGATATGATGCGACTATACCTCAAAATCGAAAACGGCATTATCACCGACGCAAAATTCAAGACGTTCGGCTGCGCCGCCGCTATCGCCTCGTCTTCCATATTGACCGAAATGTTGATCGGTAAATCGATTGACGAAGCCCTGAAAATCACCAATGGAGCGGTGGCCCAAGCCCTCGGCGGACTACCCGAGGCCAAAGTGCATTGTTCGGTTATGGCCGAAGACGCCCTAAAGGCAGCTCTAAAAAACTGGAAAGGTTGAGGACTCGGTATTTCGGGGAAGCGGCGGCTTAACCGGCATTTTGTCAGGCGGGCCGATCGGGCTTTTGCAAGACCGACCGGATTGCCGGAAACAAGTCGGATTGATGTAAACGGCCACAGCAACCTTATCTTGTCTTGGCGAGTTTATCGATAGTGATGGTGAATTATAATATCGCAAATCTGCCCGACGAATACCGCACTGCCAGCGAGGAGGAGCTGAAACGGCGCATCACCGCCAAGCGGCGCGAATACGGCAGCCGGTTGTTGATACTGACGCATCATTACCAGCGATTGGAAGTGGTTGCCTTTCATGACTTTCTGGGCGACTCTTACGGTCTGGCGATGGCCGCGGCGCGGCAGGCCAAGGCGGAGATGATAGTATTTTGCGGAGTCAGATTCATGGCCGAGGCGGCCGATATACTCACCTCGCCCAACCAAAAAGTCTATCTGGCGAATCCGACCGCCGGGTGCCCGATGGCCGATATGGCCGACACCGATGACGTCCTCGATTCTTGGGAATATATCGAATCGGTGATCGGCAAAGATAAAGTTATGCCGTTATCCTATATGAATTCGACTTCGGAGCTGAAAGCGTTCACCGGCAGAAACGGAGGGCTGATTTGCACCTCTTCGAACGCCTCGGCCGCTTTCGATTATTGCCGGGCCCGCCGCAATGTCCTTTTCTTCTTTCCCGATCGCCATCTGGGGCGGAACACGGCCAAGAAAAAAGGGATTCCGCCGGAGAAAATCGTCGTCTATGATCCCCGTTTGCCTTACGGCGGTCTTACCGAACAGGATTTGAAAAGAGCTGAAATAATCCTCTGGGCTGGGCATTGTCATGTCCATACCAACTTTACCGCCGAGCAGGTGGAAAGAGTTCGACAGCAATACCCGGGGGTGATGGTGATCGTCCATCCGGAATGCGACGAAAGCGTTGTCGATATCGCCGATTCGGTCGGTTCGACCTCGCATATAGTAAAATTCGTGGAAGATGCCGCCCCGGGATCGATTATCGCGGTGGGCACGGAGATTAACCTTGTCCATAGGTTGGCCGTCACCAACCCCGACAAAAAGATCATCGGCCTGGCGGGCGACCTGTGCGCCATGTGCTCCAACATGTTCCGCACCTCTTTGAACGATCTCTGTTTCACTCTCGAAAATCCGGAAAAGGCCGAATTAATAAAGGTGCCTGAAGAAATAGCCGGAGATGCCCGTATTGCGCTCGAGAGGATGCTGGAGGTCGGCACCTGATCGTTTCGCAAACTCCATTAATTGAAATTCCGGCCGATTCGTAATATGCGGGTATATTTCGCCTCGTGAGGGCGCCTGTGAAAAAATCGAATCTGACCAACTGGATACTTGGAATCATAGTCGGATTGGTCGTTTATTTGATTCCCTTATCGGGCATAAACGAGGCCGCCCATCGTTGCTTAGCGATTTTCGTCTGGGCCATTTTCATGTGGGTGTCGGAGGCTCTGCCGCTGTTCGTCACCGCTTTGGCGATACTTTTCTTTGAATCGCTGCTGTTGAAACCGGTGCTGAATGTCCCGCTCGAAAAGTTTTTCTCGCCGTTTTTTTCCAGCACGATCGCTCTGTTCATGGGCGGACTGGTGCTGGCCGACACCCTGCAAAAATACCATATCGATGAAATGCTTGCCCATCGGCTGTTGAAACGCGCCGGCAAGAATCCGGCCTCGCTGCTTTTGATGATGATACTGACGACGGCTTTCATCTCGATGTGGATGTCGAACACCGCCGCCACGGCGATGATGATGGCCATAGCAGTATCGGTGACCAGAAATATCTCCGCCGATGATCCTTTTCGCAAGTCGATGATTCTCGGCATACCGGTGGCCGCCAATATCGGCGGCATGGGCACGCCGGTAGGAACGCCGCCGAACGCGGTGGCGCTTCAATTCCTCAATAAGGGGGAAATGCATGTCTCTTTCGTGAAATGGATGATCATAACCGTCCCTATCATGATCCTGTTGTTGATCGTCTCATGGCGCCTGTTGCTCTATTTCTTCCCTCCCCGCGCTCATAGCGCCGATTTGCCGCTGCTTTCGGGAGAAAAACTCGATCGACGCCAAAAATCGGTATTGACGATTTTCGCAATTACCTTGATTCTCTGGCTGACCGAACCTTGGCACGGACTGAAATCGGGAGTGGTGGCGCTGGTGCCGGTGATTCTGGTGTTCGGCGGAAATCTGCTTAATCCGGGTGATTTCCGCAAGATCGAATGGGATATTCTGTTTTTGCTCGGCGGCGGCATGACCCTCGGCGCTGCCGTCGAAGATTCCGGCCTTTCAAAATATGTCATCGGCATGCTAAGTCTTGACGGGGTGTCTCCGTACCTGCTGTTCATTATACTGACCTCCTTCACGGTGTTGCTGAGCACTTTCATTTCGCATACCAGCGCGGCCAATATACTTATCCCGATGGCGGCCGGTCTCCAGCAAACCTCAGCCGGAATAATAAGCCTCGGTATCGGGCTTGCTTCCTCATTAGCCATGAGTCTGCCGATCTCGACTCCGCCGAATGCCATCGCTTTCGGAAGCGGTCAGATTACAATCAAAGAAATGTTCAAAGTCGGCCTGATAATCGGCCTGATCGGACTTGCCCTGCTGGCAAGCGGAGGCTATATCTGGTTCAAGTTATTCAAATTATAGGAGATTTATGGAGTGCAAAGTAAAACGGGAAAAATGCCCGCATTGCCATTCCGATAAACATCATAATTACGTGGTGTTCGGAAAAAACAGGAAAATCACGGTTTATGTCGAATGCGCCGATTGCCATATTCTCGTATCCCGTTACTCATTGGAACAATATATCGATCCCAATGCTCCGTTCGAATCGTTTCTCAAACAGATCCGCGATAACCGCACCGAATCCGGCCGCAAAATGCTGAACAATATCCAGTCTTATCGGGCCGATCTCACGGAGGAGTTCGCCAATATCAAGCAGGAGTGGAAGGATCACCCGGAAACCCGGCGAATCTATGAAATCCTCGACGATGACAGTTGGGGGTATTAGTTTGTTGTATTCGCATAATATTATGCAATATAAGCGAATAGCCCAATATAGA
>Ga0129299_1001052_pt1 | contig 18416 bp, 13 predicted proteins | sample ConPoolayeCmetaG_FD_94477 | JGI IMG/M metagenome (GOLD analysis project Ga0129299, IMG submission 94477) | Hot spring microbial mat communities from California, USA to study Microbial Dark Matter (Phase II) - Cone Pool mat layer C metaG ...
CTTTAACGCTGCAAGCTCGAATAACGATTCGTTGCCATTGCCGCATTTCTTTTTGTGCATCCGGTCGCAGAGCACGGCTCTTTTATGAGGAGTTTGTTGCCAAAAATCACGCCCTACAGCATGATAGCGCCGCATGAGCGATCTTTACGCCAGTCTTCCGCAGGCTTTCTTTGATCTTGCCTCCCGGAAACCTGAGGCCATAGCTTACAGCCAGCCGCTGATTGACAAGCAAGATAGTGGACGACGGCGCCGGCGGCGGGAAGTCACGTTTCGGGAGGTTAAAGAACGGGTGCAAAAGATTGCCGCTTATTTAAAGGATCATGGTTTTCAGCGCGGTGAAAAAGCGGCCATCATTTCCAGCACCCGTCCGGAGTGGATGGAGGCGGATCTAGCTGTCCTGTCGGCTGGTGGAATTGTTGTCTCGCTCTATCCTACGCTGGTTAGCGATGAGATAGGGTATTTGTTGTACGATTCAGATGCTCGCTTCGTCTTTGCTGAGAATGAGGAACAGCTGGCAAAACTTTTTGAGCTGATGAGTAGGGAGTGCCTAATTCCAGCTGTAGAGAACAGGCCTGCTACAAGCGTAGAGCTTAAGTTTACGAAGATTATAACCTTTGAAAAGACCAAGCCCCATGCCTTGGTGGCGTCGTTGGACGAGGTTTTGTATGAAAGGCCGGCTGAGCTGCCGCAGGCGCTCTATTCGCTGTCATTAGACGATGTAGCCAATATTGTTTACACTTCGGGCACGACCGGCCCGCCTAAGGGAGTTTTGCAGACCCACGGTAACCATCTGGCCAATATAAGACAGGCTCGCCAAGCCGGGATGTGCCGCCCTGATTCAGCGTTGGCATTGTTTCTGCCTTTGGCCCATTCGTTTGCCAAGCTTATGGGTTATGCCGGGTTTACAAGTGGTGTGCGTCTTGAGTTTCCGGCGGTGGCAGATAGGTCCTCTTCGCGTCCGGTGCTGGAATCGATTATGCGCGACCTTAGGGAAGGAAAGGCTGAGATTGTGCCGCTTGTCCCGCGCATCCTTGAAAAAATGCGGGAAGCTGTTATTAAGCGCAGCCGGGAAAGAGGGCTTGGTAATTTCATTTTGCGCCTTACTCTCTGGGCAGCTAGAAAGCGTTATAAAGCGCTGAAAAAAAGGGAACCTGTAAGCTTGACCGTCGGTGCCGCCTTTTGGCTGACAAGATATTGGCGCCGGGAAATAAAAGCCAACCTTTTCGGCCGCCGCTTCCGCTATGCCATAAGCGGCGGGGCTAAGCTGGCGGCTCATGTGCAGGAGTTCTTTATTGCCCTGGGAATTGAAGTGTTGGAGGGTTATGGCTCCACTGAGACATGCGTCGCTACCAATGTAAACCGTAGCGGCGCAATTAAAATCGGAACGGTCGGGCCGGTCTTAGCGCCCGACATAGAAATGAAGATCGCCCCGGATGGGGAAATTTTGTTTCGCGGGCCTAATGTGGCTGTCGGCTACCATAACCGTCCTCAAGCCGGCAAAGAAGCCTGGGACAAGGAAGGCTGGTTTCATAGCGGCGACTTGGGGGCGGTAGACAGCGAAGGATATTTGACGATTACCGGCCGTAAAAAGGAGCTGATTATTACCGCTGGCGGTAAGAAGGTGGCGCCGGAGAATATTGAGCAAAGACTCGTCTGCTCAGATCTCATATCGCAAGCCATGCTGGTTGGGGAGGGCCGGCCCTATTGTGTGGCGTTAGTGACGCTAAGAAAGGCCGCGCTTAAGACCTGGGCTGAAATGCACGCCGAGAACATAACGGGCGATTTTAATCAAAATAAGGCGCTGGTTAACGCAGTATGGCAGGAGGTTCAAAGGGTGAATAAACACTTGTCTAGTTATGAAGGGGTCAAGAAAATCCTAATTCTCCCGGAGGAGTTCAGCATTGAAAACGGCATGCTTACACCTACTTTAAAAGTCCGCCGGCAGGAAGTGTTGAAGCGATATGGGAGTTTGATAAATGCTCTGTATTCATCACAATACTAATTTAGCGGCGGGCTGGATATGCAATTAAATTGGCTGATTAACCCCTTAAGTGGCGGAAGGCAGGGGGCCTGTTTGGAACGCATTCTCCATGAATTAAGGCGCCAAGGTGTTTTTGATGGGGAGATTATACAATTAAACGGCGGGGATGCTGTTTCGGCTTTGGAAAGGCTGTCTAAGGCGGAGCGCATAATTGTAGCCGGCGGGGATGGTACTGTGTCTCAGGTCTTGGCTTCAGTAGGCGGAAATGCGCTGCCGGTGGGCGTTTTCCCTTTGGGGACCGCCAACGATTTAGCCCGCGAATTGGAAGAGAGAACGGGGCGCCGTTATGCAGCCCTGCCTTTATGGCCTAAAAGCCTGAGCCATGAAAATGTGAAGCGGCGGCTTACAGCGTTTCTTAACAGCTCTGGTGAAGAGTTGGATCTTTGGCGTCTGGAATACGGCGCTGGTTTCTCCCAGGCGCGGATTTTTTGCAACTATGCATCCTTTGGCTATGAAGCTTTGATTGTGCGTGAGTTTAATCAATGGCGGCGGAGACCATGCTGGATTTCCCGCTGCACTGGAGCGCTGGGTAATTATTTGCTTTACGCCGGCCTGGCGCTAGGCAATTGGCAGCAAGGTTGGATTCATGGCGCCAGGCTGTACAATAGCGAAAGCGGGGAGGTGATAACGTTTAAGCGGCTGCGGAGCGTTTTTTTGGCCAGTATCGGAAAAGTAATGGGTATCGGTGTTTCGAAGCGGGCCGGGCGGATTAACGACGGGAAGATTGAAATGCTGGCGCTCGAATCACTTACTAGTTATTTGACCATGCTTTCTTCTTACAAGTGGTCCATCAGTAAACCAAAATTGCTTGGATCGGCCGCAGCCTGGGAGATTGAGGTATTAAGCCCTAATACGCCGGTACAAGTAGATGGCGAGCCGTGCCCGGAAATTTCAGCGCCTTGCCGGGTGAGTTTCGCTGGGACGGTTAAGGCGGCGGTGGTCTGAGTGCTTGGGATTGTGCGGACGTTAAGGCCGGCGGTTATTTATGGGTTTTTAGGGGCGTTTATCTACGCGCGCCCACTGCCAGCTTAGTGTGCGAGGCAATATCGTAGGCCCGCGGATCAAATATGATGTTTTCTCCCCGGGCAGTTGTATAAATCAGTCTTTCCAGGGGGGCGCTTTTTCGATCAAGTGTGCTTTCCAGATAAGCATGACCCTTAATAACTGAGTTCCTTATCAGCTGTTCAAGCAGCCAGCCGGCTAGCAGAATTTGATGACGGGCTGCGCCTATGCCTTCACGCAAAAAAAGATCCAAACTCACCAACTGATCGGACTCAAGGCCTTCCTGTTCGAGCAAATGACTGACGAGTTCTTCATCGTAACGCAGAAAATCACGGGTCAAAGCAACTACTTCACTGATTGTAGCTTGCTCAGATTTGTCGCGTAGAGCCCCATAGCGCATCAAGCGCGCCAGGAGCTCTTCATAAGCATTTCGTAGGTAATCGCTTTTTTCATCGACCACCAGCGCTTCGTGCCCGAACAATCCCAAATATACGCCGCCCGAAATGGCGCTCCCCCCTTTTATAATGGGTCTTCCAGCGAAAGAGCCGAAAGGCGCTTTTTGGTCACGGCGTGGATCATAAAGCGCTGAGGAGGTTATCTGGATCTCTCTAAGGTGAAGTATCTCCTCTCTTGAGAGCGGTCCATCCTCCTCAAGCTCTTCCCTTTCTGCGTTGGGAGGCGGTTTTTGGTTCTTTCTGACACTAAATAGACGGGTCAAAAGTCCTCTTAATCTCAAGCTTGCTTTTAAGAGAGTGTTTTCCCGCATTTTACTATCCATTCCAGGCTATGCTACCTTCCGCTTTGCCGGTTGTGGGCGTTATGGCAAGATGCATGACACTAGATAAATCCACTTTAAACGCCGGTTTGCTTCAGGGACCGGCAGGGAAGTTTATTTCAGGTGCGATATCAACTAGTTAAAATGGAGAGCGGGCGCTATAGTTGGGGAGTAGCTGTGTCCGGGATGTCCGGCAAAAGTCTCTCTCAGACGGCCAGGTAGGGGTTTTCAATCTGCAAGGTCGGCATGAATGAACAATACATATTCACCACCCGGGGTTTAGGAAAGGTCTATCCACCTGCTAAGCAGGTGCTTAGCGATATATCGCTTTGTTTTTTTTACGGGGCGAAAATCGGGGTTTTGGGCTTGAACGGGGCCGGGAAGTCCACCCTGCTACGCATCTTGGCGGGGGTTGAAAAGGATTATATCGGGGAAGCGCAGCCGGCTGAGGGTATAAGCATAGGTTATTTGCCGCAAGAGCCGGTCCTTGATGAAAGCAAGGACGTAAGAGGTAATGTCTTGGAAGGGATGGCCGAAGTGGTCCGCTTAATTGAGCGTTTTGAGGAGGTAAGCCAGGCCTTGGGCCGGGAAGGACTGGAGGCGGATAAAATGGAGGCCCTTTTACAGGAACAAGCCGATATACAGGAACAAATCGATGCGCGTAATGGGTGGGAGCTCGACCGGATTATAGAGGTTGCCATGGAAGCTTTACGGCTTCCTCCGCCTGAAGCCATAGTGAAGCATCTTTCAGGGGGCGAAAAACGCCGCGTAGCTTTATGCCGCTTGCTTTTGCAAAAGCCGGATTTGTTGCTGTTGGATGAGCCGACGAACCATCTAGATGCCGAATCGGTGCAGTGGTTGGAGCAGTATTTGAAAAATTATCCGGGCACGGTGATTGCAGTTACCCACGATCGTTATTTTCTTGACAATATCGCCGGATGGATCCTGGAGTTGGATCGCGGATGCGGCATCCCTTGGCAGGGCAATTACTCGTCCTGGCTTGAGCAGAAGCAAAAACGCTTGGAGCAGGAAGAAAAGCGAGAAACCAGGCGCCTAAAAACCTTAGCCCGCGAGCTTGAGTGGATTCGCATGAGTCCGCGGGCCAGGCAGGCCAAAGGCAAGGCTCGTCTCAACGCGTACCAGCAGCTGTTGCAGGAGGATCGGCCCGAACGCCTGGAGGAGGTTGAAATCTATATTCCTCCCGGACCGCGCTTAGGGGACTTGGTTATTGAAGCGCGGGGTATCTCTAAAGCTTATGGCGGGAAGATTTTGTTTGAGAATTTGTCATTTAAAATCCCACCGGCCAGTATCGTCGGCATAATAGGAGGTAACGGCAGCGGAAAAACCACCCTTTTGCGCTTAATTGTGGGTCAGGAGAAGCCGGACAGCGGAACAATTACGCTTGGAAGCTCCACCAAACTGGCCTATGTCGATCAGAGCCGGGAAACGCTTAATCCAGAACGATGTGTCTGGGAGGAAATCGCCGATGGCGCGGGCGAAACCATTATGTTGGGAGGACGTGAGGTGAATGTCCGCTCTTATTGTGCCCGTTTTGCTTTTAGCGGCCAGGATCAACAAAAAAAAGTCGCCGCTCTTTCCGGCGGGGAACGCAACCGGGTGCATTTGGCAAAGCTGCTTAAATCGGGCGCCAATGTGATACTCTTAGACGAACCTTCTAATGACTTGGACGTGAACACGTTACGGGCCTTGGAGGATGCAATTCTAAATTTTGCCGGCTGTGTCCTGGTGGTGAGTCATGACCGCTGGTTTTTGGACCGCGTTTGCACCCATATCTTGGCTTTGGAAGGGGATAGCCGGGCCGTCTTTTTCCAGGGGAATTTTCAGGATTATGAGGAGGACAAGAAAAAACGCCTGGGAGCGGAAGCGCTTCAGCCCAAGCGTGTTAAATTTAAGAGCTTGATGCCGTGAGGCTTTAAAACACTCCCTACATGGCAAGCGTAAGCCTTGAAAATGTCGCCAAGAGTTACGGAGCAAGGAAAGCTCTTCAAGATATAACCCTTAAAATTGAAGACGGCGAATTTTTTGCCCTTTTAGGGCCTTCCGGCTGCGGTAAGACCACCTTATTGCGTTTAATTGCCGGCTTTTTGTCTCCTGATGCCGGCCGCATCCTGATAGCTGATAAGGACATGCAGCAGGTTCCGCCCCATAAACGGGATGTTGCTTTTGTTTTTCAAAACTATGCTCTTTGGCCGCACATGAGTGTGGCGCAAAACGTCATGTTCGGTTTGGAGATGCACGGCTTGGCCAAGGCGGAAAGGGAAGCCATAGCTGAAAAAGCGCTTGCCATGGTTGAGATGCAGGGATTTTGGGATCGCAGGCCAAATCAGCTTTCCGGCGGTGAGCAGCAACGTGTTGCGCTGGCGCGGGCCTTGGCGCTTCGCCCGGCGGCCATGCTTCTTGACGAGCCGCTTTCCAGCCTGGATACGAAGTTGCGGGCTCAACTTCGGCAGGTAATCATGCGGTTGCATGAGGAGACTAAACTTACCATGATTTATGTGACCCACGATCAGCGGGAAGCGTTGGCTATGGCGGATCGGATTGCCGTGTTAAATGGCGGGCGGCTGTGCCAGGTCGGTACGGCGGATGAACTTTGCCGTCGCCCGCTGTCCCCTTTTGTCGCGGAGTTTTTGTGCCTCGAGCCGCTACAAAATCAATAAGCACGCTGCTATTGCTGCTTTTTATTCTCTGCTTCCTGGTTTATCCCCTAGGCGGCTTACTGTGCAGAGCTTTTTTCGTCTCAGGCCGGTTTTCCCTGGCATATTTTGTTGTGCTTCTTACTACTCCTGGGACTTTGGAGTTGTTTCTGCGTTCCCTAAACTTGGCCCTGCTTGTAACGGCCATTTCCGCGCTGATTGCTTTGCCGTTGGCTTTTGCGCTCAGCCGTTATGTTTTTCCGCTCAAGGGTTTTTTTCAGTTCGCCGTTTTGTGGCCCATGATTTTGCCGCCTTTTGTGGGCGCGATCGGCATCCGCCGAGTGTTGGCGCGCTTTGGGCCGCTTAATCTGCTCCTCATGAACAGCAGATTGATTGACAAGCCCCTTGATTTCTTAGGAGCCGCTCCTTTCTTGGCGGTCGCCGTCACCGAGGCTCTTCATTTGTTCCCAGTGCTATGTCTTTATGTCGCCTCGGCTCTAGGACGAATCGATTCTTCTTTGGAAGATGCCGCCAGTAACGCCGGGGCAACGCCGTGGGCTAGGTTCCGTCGCATTACCTGGCCGCTTATCTTGCCGGGCTGTTTCGCTGGTGCCTGCCTGGTGTTTATCGGGTCGTTGACTGATTTGGGGACACCGTTGGTGTTTGATTATACAGCCCTTATAGCAGTGAAGATCTTTAACCAGGTTGACGAAATGCACGTGAACCCCTTGGGTTACGCATTAGTGGTCATGTTGTTGGCAGCAACCTTGCTGGTCTTTGTTCTGGCTAAAGCGCTTATGCCGCAAGGAACCGCCGCCGAAGGGCAAAAGGGGAATGCGCCCTTTGTGCCGCGAAAGCTCGGTATTGTTTCAGGCCTAACAGTCAGCCTGTTGCTTTTGGCGCTTCTAGCAATAGCCATCCTGCCGCATTTGGCTGTTTTACTCACTTCTTTTGCTGAGAGCTGGTTTATGAGCGTTTTGCCCTTTGCTTACACCTTGGGGCACTACCTGGAAGTAGTGAATCATCCCCTTACGGCCCGAAGTCTTAAGAATAGTCTGTTTTTAAGTTTTGGCAGCACGCTTGTTTGTCTGCTTTTCGGAACGATGATGGGGTATCTCATAGCCCGTAACCGCGGCCCGCTGGGACGGCTGCTGGAAGGATTATCCATGGTTCCCTTGGCTGTGCCGGGAATTGTGCTTGCCTTTGCGTATCTGGGAGCCTTCGCTGATACATGCTTTGATCCACGCCGCAATCCCTTTCCTTTGCTTGTTTTTGGTTATGCCATCCGGCGGTTGCCTTTTATGGTGCGTGCGGCGGCAGCGGGCTTTGAAACCAGCAGTATTGTTTTAGAAGAAGCTGCTCAGAGTGTAGGAGCCGGTCGGAGCAAGACTTTTATGCGCATAACTTTGCCGCTTACCTATCCCTATATCATGGCGGGAGGGATTCTCTGCTTTTCTTTCGCTATGCTGGAGGTAAGCGAAAGCTTACTCCTTGCCATGGAAGAACGTTTTTACCCGCTCAGCAAGGCTATGTATGCCTTGCTCGGGCGCCCGGATGGGCCGTTTGTGGCGGCGGCTTTGGGGGTCAGCGGCATGTTGGTCGTAGGGCTTTGTTTGCTTGCAGCGCGGCGTCTTTTGGGAAAAAAATTCGGGGAAGTTTTTGGGGTTTAAGCTGAGATGATTAAAGCGGCCGCCTTAGGCTGTTTTTTGCCCATACTGCTTAGTCTTTCGGCCGTAGCGCAAGAGAGGCTAACAGTGCTCTCCCCGCATTGGGAAGGCATCCGCTATGAATTTGAACGGGCTTTTAAGCGCCGCTACTTGATGGAGGAGGGCGCTTCGATCTCCTTTGTCTGGCTGGATGTAGGGGCCACCTCGGAAATAGTGCGTTTTGTAGAAGCGGAGTTTCAAAGAAAAGCTGAAGGCATTGGGGTGGATCTAGTTTTCGGTGGTGGAATTGATCCTTTTGAGGAGTTTAAACGAAAGAGCCTTCTTGTGCAGCATAGGCTCCCCGAAGAACTTTTGCGCGTCGTGCCGCCGGCTGTGGGCGGCTCGCCGCTCTATGACGGGGACTTTTTCTGGTATGCTCCCACAATGTCGGTTTTCGGGATCATATGTAATGAGGTGGTTCTAAGACGCCTCAAATTAAATCCGCCTCGTAATTGGGAGGATTTGACGAAGCCTGAGTATTTTTCCTGGATCACGCTGGCCGATCCGCGAAAGAGCGGAAGCGCTCATATGGCATATGAGATAATTTTACAAGCGTACGGCTGGGAAGAAGGGTGGAGAATTTTATATGCTCTGGCGGGAAACGCGCGTTCTGTTGTGGCCCATGCCAGTCAAGCAGCCAAAGACGTAGCGGATGGGGAAGCAGCTTGCAGCTTGGTGATTGATTCCAGTGCCCGGGCTTTAATGCGCTTGGTAAAGGCGGACGAAATGTCATTTATCATTCCCGCCGATGCTACGGTGATAAACGGCGACGGTTTAGCTATCCTTAAAGGCGCCCCGAATCTTAAGGCTGCAAAGAAATTTCTTGAGTTCATGCTGAGTGAAGAGGCGCAAAAGATTTGGCTTTATAAAGCCGGGCTCCCCGGCGGGCCGGCCCGCTACACCCTTTCCCGTTTTGCTGTTTTACCCTCTCTTTACAAAGACTTGGGGGAGAAGAGCGAGATACAGGTAAATCCGTTTGAATGGCAAGCCAAATTCCGCTACGACGCCAGCAAAGGTTCCAGGCGTTGGAACGCTTTGAATTATTTGCTTGGTGTTTTCCTGCTTGATTCTCAGCCGGAGCTTTACTCAAGGCGGCGGATAGACTTAGCGTCAGGTGCCGCTAGTAGGGGCCCTGTGAAAGATGCCTGGACGGCGCCGCTTGAAGAGGAAGTGCTTAATGAAATGGCGGCGAATAATAGTTTTGATGACCCGCTTGCTAAAAACCAAATCATTCAGGAATGGAGAAAGAAGGCAGCGGTGTTTTTCCCTCCTTCCAAAAGAATAGGATATTGGCTTCAGATTATACCTCTTCTTCTTATAGCTTTACTTTTTGCTGGGTGGACGATTTTTCTTCGCTATCGCTGAAAGCTGTCGGCGAGGCTTGTTTTAAGCGGCTGAGTTGCGTTAATAATGGTCCCGTGTCCGGCCTTTCATTTGGAGGGAAACGGTGAGCGAAAGAAAAGATAGCAAAGAGAGTTACCTTAAGGAGGAAATCCGGCACGTTGACATAGCCAAGATAAATTCCACCGCTGTCATCGACGCCATGCGGCATATGTCTTTCAGCGCGCGCGATTTAGCGCGGGCTTGCGATATTTTTGAAATGGCTCTGGCGGATAAAGATTGCACGACGGTGCTTTCCTTGGCGGGCAGCACAAGTGCCGGCGGCTGCATGCAGCTCTATGCTGATCTTATTAAATACAACATGATTGATGTTGTGGTGGCGACCGGAGCCAGCATAGTTGACATGGATTTTTTTGAAGCGTTGGGGTTTAAACACTATCGTGGAAGCCCCGCCATGGATGATCGCCGGTTGCGCGAGTTGTATATCGACCGCATCTACGACACCTTGATTGATGAAGAGCAGTTGCAAGTCTGCGATCAGACCGTTAAGGCGATAGCCGATGAATTGGAAGCGCGGCCATATTCCTCGCGTGAATTCATCCGTGAAATGGGCCGCTGGTTGACGGGACATGCAAAAAAGAGGGGTTCTTTGCTGGAAACGGCCTTTCAGTACGATGTGCCTGTTTTTTGTCCGGCCTTTTCCGATAGCAGCGCCGGCTTTGGTTTGGTGTTGCATCAGGCTGAGAGGCCTGAAAAGCATCTGAGCATCGACTCGGTCAGAGATTTCCGGGAATTAACCGATATCAAGATTCATTCCGGCAGCAGCGCGCTTCTTATTATTGGCGGCGGGGTGCCGAAGAATTTTATTCAAGACACTGTAATTTGCGCCGAGGTGTTGGGCAAAAATGTCCCCATGCACAAGTATGCCGTTCAGATTACAGTAGCTGATGTGCGGGACGGCGCTTGTTCCAGCTCCACTCTTAAGGAAGCCTCCTCTTGGGGGAAGGTTGATACTACGTATGAGCAAATGGTTTATGCTGAGGCTACTTTGGCGCTTCCGCTGCTTGCCAGTTACTCGTATCACAAGGGCGCTTGGAGATCCCGGCCGCGGCGTCAGTGGGGCAAATTGTTTGAGGGGCGTTGATTCTTGGTGGACTCGATAATCAACTGTGCCGATCCTGGGGCGGCCGATGTGGTTATAATCGGAGCGCCTTATGACAAGACCTCCTCTTATGGCAAAGGGGCGGAGCGAGGGCCGGAGGCTATTGTCCAATGTTTGCACCGGCAGATTGAATTTTACGAACGGGTGAGCGGTTTAACGCCGGTTGAAAAGCTAAAAATCGCTTATCAGGCGCCGGCCGGGCTTCAGGAATTGTCCCCGCCGGTGATGGTTGAGACTTTGCAGGAGTTATATGAAAGCTTTGGCGGGAAGTTACGTATTATTTTAGGCGGTGAACATTCGGTGTCAAACGCAGCTTGGCGTTCTTTTGCTGCGCGGGCGGGCCGGATAACCATTGTTCAAATCGATGCCCACGCTGACTTGCGTGAGGATGACACTGACTACAGCGATCACCCTTCGGGGAAACTGGCCCACTGTAGCGTTATGCGCCGGGCTTATGAGTTAGGTTACAATTTGGTTCAAGTCGGGGTGCGCGCGTATGGCGCCGCCGAACGGGAGTTGTTTAACCGGGAACGTGTGCGGGTTTTTGAATGGGGGCTTAAAGAGCCTAGAGTCGAGCAAATTTTAGCCGCCATAGCGACCGAGCAGGTGTATTTGACTATTGATGTAGATGGCATCGATCCGGCTTTTATGCCTGCTACGGGGACGCCGGTGCCTGGGGGCTTAAGCTGGTACTATACAATGGAGCTAATAAAGAATTTGTGCGTTGGTAAGGTTCTTGTCGGCGCTGATATTGTCGAGGTGGCTCCCCGCTTAGAGGATCGGCGTACGGAGTACGGAGCGGCGCAGCTTTGTTACACGCTAATTGGGTGTTGGCTGTTAAAGGCCTCGCTTTCTGAGCGAAGGGGCCGAAGGCCGTGATTCTGTCGTTTTGCGAGCCCTCTGTTCATCGCCTGGATGCCAGAGAATAGCTTCCACGTTATGGGAGATTTAGGCGCGCCGACCATTTTACAAAAGGCACAACTTGAGTTCTGATGGCGGGATACTCGTTGTCAGTGTCTCCTAAATGGACTTGGTAAAAGGCTGGAATAGGCAGACGCTCGGCAAAGTAACGCAGCTGTGGTGATGGCTCTTTGGCTCCGAGTTTGCACTCAACGGCGAAAAGAGGGCGGCGTTGTTTTAGCACCACAAAATCGATCTCACGCTTGTCATGATCGCGGATGTAGCGAAGCTCCATTTCAAAGCCTTGAGTGTCTTCGATAAGATGACAGTACTTGAGCAGTTGAGAAGCCACCAGGTTTTCCAAGCGCGCTGCAGGCTCTTCGCATAGTGACCAGTCCCAAAGGTAAAGCTTTTGTTCTTTTTTGACCGCGCGGATTCTGGGAAGCCCGTAAGGCGAGATGCGGAAACAGAAGTATAAATTCTCGAGAATCAGCAACCAGCGTTTAATGGTCTTAGGGGCAACCTGCAAATCCGTGGCTAAGTTGTTAATTGAAAGAGGGGAACCGACGCGTGCGGGAAGGAGGCTTGTTAACAGCTCGAGAGAGCTTAGCTGCTCAACTTGTTCCAGGCTGATTAGATCGTCATACACGACTCTTTTAAGGCGCTCTCGTTGCCAGCGCCGCCAAAACGTCTTATCGGCGGAGAGGAACGGTTCGGGAAAACCACCGAACTCCAGAAGTTGATCTAATTCAGCGGGCGAAGAACTCTTAAGCTCACCCCATGATAAAGGATGTAAGCGCAGGTAGTGGTAGCGACCCTGTAAAGAATCTCCTCCCCGCCGGTAATAATCGAGGCGGGCGGAGCCTGTAATAAGAAAGCGCTTGGAACTTTTGTGCTTATCGTAGAGTCCCTTCACCAGATTCCGCCAGGCGCGATACTTGTGAATTTCATCCAAAACCAGTAACGGTTGAGCTGTCGGCAAAGCCCCCTCCACGATTCGCTTTCGATCGCTTGAGTCATCCCAGTTGAGATAACCGGGATGTTCTTCCGAGGAAGCTCCCAGGATGGAGAGAGCGAGGGTGGTCTTTCCGACTTGCCTTGGGCCGCCAAGGAAAACCATCTTGCGCTCTAAATCTTTAACTATTTGATTTTGCAGATACCTTTCCATGAGCCGGCCAGAGTTTTTATTACCCTAAGTCATTTTACTCGTGAGTAATAGGGAGTCAAGGCTTTTTTGCTAATATAGGCCGCCAAATCCCGGCTGTCGCTGGGTAAGGGAAAAATAAGCTGGGTGGGATTTGCGCCGTAAGGCGTCAAAGCTTTTGCGCGCTTAGGCGCTTTATTTGCTCGCTCGTAATGCCGGTGAGCATGGCCGGCAAATCGCTTCCAACTTTGGTAAGCGCCAAGGCCCCCGGATCTTCAGAATAGTATAAAAGCTCTTTTTTAAGTTTTTCTAGGAGAACTTCAGCTAGATAGCTGATAGAGAGATAATTCAATTCCGCAACCGACGGCTCATACGGCGCTATCCGTGGTACGCCTCCCAGGCTTTCAATAGCCTGCCCTATTTGTACGGCTGTTTTTTGATCTTCGGCTGCAATGCTCTGCACCGCTTTTAGCGTCTCTTCCTCGCCGGGCTCCACGTAAGGTTCGGCCCCAACAATATAGGCCGCAAGCGAGTTATGCTTCCAGCTGAAAGCCTGTTCAAGGAAGGCCAAGATTCTTTCCCGCTCTTCCATTAGACATACCCCAAAAAGCAAGCCAGCGATGCCAGGCCGGCTTTAAGCGGTTGTAAGGCGCCTTTAACCAAAAATGACACCGGCTCAAAGTCTAAAAGTATAAGCACCGGAACGCATAATAACACCGCAATTAAATTATCGGCTAAGCCTGCTTGTATCTTGCTCTCTGGGCTGGGCTTTTCAAAAACCATCACCCGTGCCACTCGCATGTAGTAGAAAAGCGATATCACGCTGTTTAGAACTCCAATCAGCGCCAGGGCGAAAAAAAAGCCTGCCGTAACGTTTAAAACCTGGCTTCCAGGCATAGCATCCAGCCCGGCTCCAACCACCACCGAAAAGAGCTGAAACTTGGCGGAAAACCCGGCTGTCGGCGGGATGCCGGTTAAGGAAACTAGGCACACAAACAACACCGCAAACAGAACCGGCGCCATATACGCTGCGCCTTTAAAGTCCTCGATCTCAAAGCTTCTCACCCGGTCGCCGAGCGCAATCACCACCCAAAAGGCGCCAAGATTCATAAAGAGATAAATAAAAAGGTAAAGCATCATGGCTTCGAAGGCCGGCTCCCGAACCGCCGCCGCGGCCATAAGAAGATACCCTGCATGAGCGATAGCTGAGTAAGCTAAAAGGCGCTTGACATTGGTCTGCTTAATAGCCGTGAGGTTTCCATAGGTCATGGTCGTAATGGCTGAAACGCCAAGAAGCATTTGAAGCCCTCCCGGCCAGCCGTTTTGCACAAAGCGTGGGAAATGTTCGGAAGCAATCAGAGGGGCGAGAATTCTTGAAAGCGCGGCAAAACCAGCCGTTTTGGAGACCACCGATAAGAAAGCCGTAACGGGTGTCGGTGCGCCTTGATAGGTATCCGGGCACCAAAAATGAAAAGGCAGCATAGCGATCTTAAAACCTATCCCGCTTAGCACTAACGCCAGGGCCAGATACGCAGCCAAGGCATCTCTTTGCCGCAAAAGGGCTGGCGCCAGGTTTGACATGCAACGTGTGAGATCCAAGCTTGTGCTTAGGCCGTACAAATAGCTTAAGCCAAAAAGCATGACCCCTGACGCCACGGCGCCGAAAAGAGTATATTTGAGCCCGGCCTCGGCCGAAAAACGCTCGTGTTTTAGGTATCCAGCCAGCACGTAGGAACACAGTGAAAGGGTTTCAATGGCCAGCACAAATATCACAATGTTGTTGGCTGAGCTTAAAAGACTCGCCCCGATGGTGGCACCTAAAAGAAGCGCCCCATATTCCCCGAAACGAAAAGGCTTAAGCTCGTCACTCAGCAGCGAGAAAATAAAGGAGATTGCAGCGCCAAGAAAAATGATGAGCTTAAAAACCAGTGCCAACTTATCCAGTATCAATAAACCGCCGAAGTACAAAACATTATAGTGGGGCAATTCCAGCCAAAGTTGCAGCCCCACTATCAGCAAGGCCGTTAAAATGCCGCTTAGGGCTAAAGAGCCTGCAGCTTTGCGGCTTTCAGCCTGTGGAACGAACATGTCGTAAATCAACGCTCCGCAGAGAAAGAGGCAAAGCACCAACTCCGGCAAGACCGCATTTAGATTCAGGACTGCTGCGCTGAATTCCATGGTTACCCTTGAGCCTGGAAGAGCCTTAGAAAGGCCTGTGTTGAGGTTTGGTAAATACTTAAAATGATCGAGGGGAAAATACCGAATAAAATCGCGCAAACCGCTAGCGGCGCAAGTGCTATGTATTCCCACTTATTGCAATCCGGGAAAGCGCGGTGTTCCTCTTTGGCCGTTCCCAAGTAGACACGCTGCATGGTGAGCAAAATATAGCCTGCCGTAATCAGCATGCCGCTGGTTGCAATGGCTGCCACCCATTTATTGAAGCTAAATGAACCAAGCAACACCATTATCTCGCCGATAAAACCCACCATCGAGGGCAAACCAAGCGAGGCGAAAAATCCCACTACTGCCAGGGCGAAGTAGGAGGGCATCTGCACGGCAATACCGCCGAAGCGCTGGATCTCCCTATGGTGGGCCCGGTCATAAAGCACGCCGACCAGCATGAACATCATGGCCGAGCTTATGCCGTGAGCGAACATTTGGAAGGTGGCTCCATTCACTGCTTCCTCTTTAAGGACTGCGATTCCCAAAAGCACATATCCCATATGGCTTACCGAACTATAGGCTACTAAGCGCTTAAAGTCGCTCTGGCCCATGGCGCAGAAAGCGCCGTAAATGATGTTTACCAGCCCCAGGATCGCCAAAAACCAAATTACTCCCGGTAGCGAGGCAACTTCGGGGAGTAGTGGATAATTAAGCCTTAAAAATCCGTATCCGCCCATCTTAAGTAACACACCGGCCAGAATCACCGAGATGGCGGTTGGAGCTTCGACGTGCGCGTCGGGAAGCCAAGTATGAAAGGGGAAAATCGGGACCTTGATGGCAAAGCCGATAAATAAAGCCCAGAAAAGAAGCTGTTGAAAGAGCGTCACCGTGCCTGCCATTGCAAAGGGCCGGCGTGCCACAAGCTCCGGGATATTGAAGGCGTATTGCGGAAGGCCAAGGGCGCTCATTTTCAAATAATAAGCGACCATCACAAGAAGAATCAGCACTGAGCCAAGGAGCGTGTAAAGAAAAAACTTGATAGCCGCGTATTCGCGCCTGGGACCGCCCCAGATGCCGATTAGGAAGTACATAGGGAGCAGCATCAGCTCCCAAAAGACGTAAAACAAGAAAAAGTCGAGCGCCATAAAAACACCCATCATGCCGCTTAAAAGCAGCATGAAAAGCGCATAGAAAGCTTTCACTTGTTTGCTTATCGAAAAGGCGGAAAACACGGCCAGCAACGAAAGAAGGCCGGTCAGAAGAATTAAAACCACAGATAACCCATCAACTCCTACACGGTAATATATGTGAAAAGATCTAATCCAAGGGAGTTCCACAAACGTTTTGGCATCATAGACGCTGTACGCTGTGCCGGCTTTAATGGCCGTGGGATCAAAAACAGCCCATAAGTATAGAGTCAATACAAAGACTGCTGCACTGAATAAAACCGCTGTCGCCCGGATGAGATCATGCCTTTGGCCGGGAAGGCCCAGGATTACCAGCATGCCTAAAAGGGGAAGAAAAGCTATGAGGGTCAAAACGGAACTTTCCATGGCTCAAATCACCCAGATGCAGATTAAACAAACAACCACAACCCCGGAAACCAAGGCCCAAAGATACTGGGAAAGCATGCCTGTTTGGACTCGGGCGAGCTTGAGGCCCGCGCTGCGGGCGGCCGCTGCCGCTCCATTTATGACATAGCCATCAAGCCCGATGCGGTCGATAAGCTCCACCAGATACGCCATGAATTTTCCAAACCAACCGCAGAGATTAACTGCCCGGTCAATTACTTTCAGGTCGAAGGTGGCCGCTAGAGCTGCCAAGCGGTGAATGGGCTGGATTATTACATGGCTGTATAGTTCGTCCAGGTAATATTTCTTGGAAAGGAGCTGATACAAGCCGCTTGCTCGGTTTCGCACGGCAGAAGGATCGAGAAAGCTCCGGCCGTCACGCTTTTCCCAATAAAAAAGCAGTCCGCACAGAATTCCAAGCAGTCCCAAGGCGGTTGAGAGCACCATGGCTTGATTATGAGAACTGTGAGAATTGTGGGCGCTGTGGCCGCCAGGCGCAAAAGCCGGAGGAGCTCCCTGGCGCTTTTTTTTAAGTTCTTTTGCCGAGGCATCGGCCATAAGATGAATCACCTGCGGGCTTTGGTATCCTTGCTCGGCAAAATTTTTGACCTGCTCAAAGCCGCTTTGTTTGGGATTAAAATTTTTAAACCACTTCCCATTGTAGCCGCCGCTATAAATAGAGAGCAGGGCCAGAACAAGCAGCGGCAACAACATCTGCCAGGGGGGCTCTTTGGCGTGCTGAAAGGCGTGTTCGTCGCGGGGTGTTCCGGTGAAGGTAAGCAGGTACTGCCGGAACATATAGAAAGCCGTCAAAAAGACGGTCGCAAAGCCTGCCAGCGGAATAAAAATATGACCGCTTTCTTTGGCAAAGGTCAAAGTGTCGGCCAGGATTGCATCCTTGCTCCAAAAGCCTGAAAACCCCGGGAATCCAAGCAAAGCCAAGGTAAAGAGCAGATAACAAGTAGCGGTCCAAGGAAGCTTACGGCAAAGGCCGCCGTATTTACTGAGCGATTGCTCGTGATGCATGGCGTAAATTACAGCGCCGGCGCCGAGAAATAAACCGGCCTTAAAAAATGCATGGGTAGTTAGATGAAAGAGGCCCGACACATAACCGCCTGTTCCAAGCGCCATGGTCATGTAGCCAAGCTGGCTTATGGTTGAATAAGCCAGGACCTTTTTAATATCGTCTTGGACCAAAGCGATGGTGGCGGCAAAAAAAGCGCTGAAGGCGCCTATGTAGGCGATAAACAAGAGAGTGCCGGAGTCGAAGACGGGAAACATCCGCCCGGTGAGATACACCCCGGCGGCAACCATGGTGGCGGCGTGAATCAAGGCGCTAACGGGAGTGGGGCCTTCCATGGCATCCGGCAACCAAACATGCAGCGGAAATTGGGCGCTTTTACCCATGGCTCCCAGAAAAATTCCCAATCCGGCGAGGGTCCGCCAATGGCTGCTAAGTTCTCCGTTGCTTACGGCGGCAAAAATATCCGCATACTGAATCGAGCCTGTCTGCCGATATACGATTAACAGGCCGAGCAGCATCCCGATATCGCCGATGCGCGTGGTGATGAAGGCTTTAACCGCCGCCGTGGAGGCGGATTTTTTTTCAAACCAGTGGCCGATTAGGAGGTAGGAGCTTAAACCGACAAGCTCCCAAAAAATAAGAAGAAAAAGGAGATTATTCGCCAACACCAGCCCGAGCATGGAAGTGCTGAAAAGCAAAAGACAGCAATAATATCGGCCATAACGCACGTCCCCTTCCATATATTTTGTGGAGAAGAGGTAGACAAAGAAGCTTACCGCTGTAACCACCACAAGCATCACGGCCGTCAAGCGGTCGAGCATGAGTCCGATGTTCAAGGACACGGCGCCTGAGACGGGCAGCCAGGCGAAGTTTTCATCGAAGATTAAATAAGAGGAAGAATTCCAGCAATAAATGAAAACTATAAGCGCTGCC
>Ga0129299_1001053_pt1 | contig 18414 bp, 15 predicted proteins | sample ConPoolayeCmetaG_FD_94477 | JGI IMG/M metagenome (GOLD analysis project Ga0129299, IMG submission 94477) | Hot spring microbial mat communities from California, USA to study Microbial Dark Matter (Phase II) - Cone Pool mat layer C metaG ...
CAGCCGTTCGTCGAATATCCCCAGATCTCCGGCCATGAACGCCCGTTCCAGATTGGCCAGAAGTTTTTCCCGATTGCCGCCGGCGAAATTAAATCCTTTTGCCGGTAGGTCTTTCAGCGATGATAAAATGACATCACCGATGCCCGTCGAATCGATGACGATTTGGCCGCCGTAAATTTCGTGCAGCGTATGGATACGTTTGACGATCTCCGGCCAATCGCGCTGGTAACGTTCGATATGAACCAGTTGATACGGTTTTCGCGTGCAATCGAGCACGACGCCGACGGTGAATGTCTGCTTGCGGGCCAAATCCCAGCCATGGACGAATCGGCGTCCGCTTGCCGCCGTTTGTTTCCCCGCGCCCCTCGCAAGTGCGGCGCGGATTGTCTCCTCGTTCAGAAGTCTTCCCTCGAATGCGGCGAATCGGCCGTCGAGATGCTGCGCCGCACGGGCGGGCGACATATTTTTTCTCAGATAATCGAGAGCTTCCCGGGGAAGATGATGGTTTTCCGCCGTCGGGCCGTGGTAAACGAAACCCCTGCCGCTTTTTCGGATCAGTTCGCAGCGGTGATAGAACCAGTTATAGCCGTTCGGCGTCGAACAGAGGTCGAGGCGGCCGGTGCGATCGGCCAATCGCATTTTCAGAACCCCCTCGACGACCGCCTCGGCCTGCGGCTCGTAGGCGACCTCGTCGAAATTCACGAAATCATAATCATGGCCGAGCAGATGTTCGCCGCGATTGGCGCTGGTGCGCGCGCTGAGTTCGGATCCGTTGCGGAAAAAAATCGTCGAATAGGGCGTGGATTTCACGTTTTTGATAAGACTCTTTATCTTTCGGCCGCGTTCGAGAAGGCCGATTATTTTATCGAAAATGATCTGCGCTTGATCAAGGGTGATGCTTACATTGAGCGCCCGGTAGCGGCCGGGTCTGTCGTAGCCGATTGGCCGGAGCTGAAAGACGGAGCGATGAATGAGCTTTACCGCTTGGATTTCGGATTTGCCCCAGCGGTTGCCTGTGACGAGGGCATTTTCCCGACCCGTCGATTTCTGCAGCCAGATCGTCTGTCCCGGATGGGGATCGAATCCGAGATACTCGCGGGCAAAAAAAACCGGGTCATGCAAAGCCCGCCGCCAGCCGCTTTTTTTCGAATTGTTTTGCACGGTGCGATTATTCGGAGAATTTATCGGAAAAAGAACTGTCGGTCAAGCGAGTCAGTTCCTGACGGCGGATTTCATTGAGAAGATCCAACAGCAGATTCTCTACTTGGCTGTTTTCGCTTAATTTTTGCTTGATCTCAATCGCTTTGAAGGCATGTTCGGTTTTCAATTCGAGATCGCCAGTGCGGACCGCCTGATGGACCCGGCCTATGACATCATCGAGAAAGCGGCGATCGTTTTCGAATTCGCCGTGAAAATCGACGTGTCCGGGAAACGCGGCCGCCGCTTCGATTTTGCCCGTGCTTTTCCTTGTCCGTTTTGGGCGATTGGGCGATTCTTTGTCTATGTGCCCGGCGGTTTCCTCGGCGGTCCGATATTCCTGACAGTGCACCGTCCGCTCGTTTGGTTTTTCCGTTTTCATCCGGTCGAAATCTTGGTTGAACGCTGTTTTGAATTCCCTGTCCAGCCGAAAAATATCAAACGATAGCCGGTTCGATTTTTTCGAGCTCGGCTCTGGCCTCTTCCTTGGTGGTGAGCCCTGCCTGATAGCCGGCGATTACGCTTTCGACCGCCGTTTTCCTCGCCTGGAATCGTTCCAGCGAGCCGAAAACACGCCGGTTATCGAAAGCGATGACGATTCGCCCCGAGTGTCCGCGCAACGCAAGCTCCAATCCTATCAACCAGCGGAAAAAACCGATCGCTTTTTCTTGAACCGCCACGATCTGGCGCATCATGAGCTCGAATTTGAATCTGGCCCAAGTCTGGGTTGTGCCGTAGGAGTAGCCGAGCATGAACGGGTCGAGATGGACGCCGGCGCAGATATCCTCGACCAGCGCCCGATGATAAAGATACCAGCTCGATACCGTCCCTTGGTTGGCCGGTCCGACCGAATTGATGACCACATCGTCCCAGGTGACGGCCGAATCGTTGGGGCGAAGCGATTTGAACAGATCAACAGTGTTGTCGAAATATTGATTTGCGCGCTGGATATAAGCGCCGTCGCTCTCGCCGGCATATTTTTCGGGCTTTTTCAATTGCACTTGGATACGATTATAACCTGCCTTCTCGAGATTCCCCGACATATCGGCGATGAGCTTGCGTTCGAGGTGAGAAACGAAACCGACCGAGGTCAAGAGACTGCGGCCGCGCGGATCGTCGGGGGTCGAATCGAGGCCGATATGGAAATAAGACAATGGATCGAGACGGACTCGGCCGTTTTCCGAGTTGTAGAATATGGTCCAGCTCCGGCCACTTTTTTCGAATTCGAGCCGGCGCGGATCAACAGGTTGGAATCCGGCAAGCCCCGTCTTACCGGCGTTCAGAACGGCCTCGCCGCCAAAACAGCCATCGAGGAACAACCCCCTGAAAAAAGCGCTCAACAAACTGTCTATGCCGCCGGATTTCTGATATTCGAAAGGCGAAAGGATCCGATTCAGATCGCTTTTCAACCGGTCGGCAGCCGAATCGGGCAGATCGGGAAAACCGAGTTCCAGCGGCGCCGCGCAGAGTCTTGTCCAAAGCCAGACGGCGCCGTTCAAGATCGGGATATTGTCGGCCAGGTAACGATACAGCCCGATTTGATTGAACGTCCGATATTTATCGACCGGTGATTTCATTTCGAATCCGGCCAAGCGCGGATCGGAATCGACTTTCGGTTTCGAACGCGACAGAAACTCACGGATTGATCTGCCTATCATGATAATTCTCCCATAATGATGCTCCACCGAAATGCCGTTTCCGAATCGCAATGCGATTTGCATAAGAATCGATAGTCGAATGCCGGTAGGCTATTCGTCCGGCAACAACATTCTTTGGAAGGAGCGTCGACGAAACCCGGGAGATGCAGTCAGGATCGGATTTTTCGTATAACGGATACCGACTTATTTTAGACTGACGGATTTATCGTCGATTTATAGCGGGCCGGGAAAGTTGCGGAATCGATCGGGTAAGAAGCGGATCGGTCGGCCTTTTGTCTATCGCCGTCGATTATATTCATGTTCCAGTCGCCGCAAATTGTTATCGATAAGCGGATCGCCTTGGCCGGCGAATCGCTGACGAAGGATTGTCAATATCTCGCCGAGCTCGTCCCATCTTTCCTGCCGCCGATAGATTTCGCCGATTCCGACGATTGCCAGTCCCTGATCCGGATCGATCCGCTGCGCTTCCGAAAAATGAAAACCGGCTTGCTCCAATTCGTCCCGTCCCAACAGCACAAAACCAAGCCCGATATGTGAACGAGCCGTCGGCCCCCGCCTGAGCGATTCCACAAAAGCCCTTTCCGCCTCCGCGATGTTTCCTCTGACGAGATGATAACCGGCCAATCTTTCATAACCCTGACGGGAACGGTCCCAATCGTTTTGCAGGATGTTTTCATAGCGGGCCAGTGATTTCGATCGGTCGGCGTTGAGCAAGACCCAGCCGAAGGTGATCCCCATGGGAAATACGATAACGGCGGCCTTGAGCAGACGGCCGATTTTGCTTAAGTCGATACGGAGCAGCAGATATAAATGCAATGTCAAAAGCGGCAGGCAAAACAGATCCCAATCCCTGGGCATCCCCAGTTTCGGGTCGATGAAGAAAAGACAAGCCAGCGAAAAAAGCGCCGTCAACCCGGTAAATCGGCGGAATTCGACCGGAGCGCCCCCGTCGATGCGGTTCGACGGCATAATCAAGAGCAAGGGGAAAAAAGGAGAAACGAGCAGCAGTTCATTGAGTATATCGAATAAATGAGCGGTCGATAACAGAAAATACGATTTCTCGCTGGCGCTCAACGGCAGTATCAGCGTTCCCTCGGCCATAGCCGGATAGGCGAATTTTCCCCAAACCGCAACCGCCAACCAAAGAATCAAAACCAGCGCAAGCCGGGCCGGCAGGCGTATCTGGAGATCGCGCACGATAAGTAAAGTCAACGGGACAAGAACGACAGCCGTGATATTGTGCAAAAAAAAGGCGAGTAGGAAAAGCGGGATAATAGACCAATTGCCCCGGCCAGTCTCGATATATCGCCAGACGGCCGAGAAGAGAAATACGAGTGCGGCCGCCGCCAGCGGGTAACTTTCTACGTAACCGAAAAAAAACAGAATGCCGCCCCAGCCGAACATATAGGGAATCGTCACCGAACGCGGAATGCCTTGGGTCGTGAAATAACGGGATAACAGAAACAGGCCGACAAGGAACAGCATTCCAGCCAGCCAACTGAAAAAACGGTAGGTGAAAGCAGGTTCGAAACCGAATCTTTCGAAAACTGCCTTGAAAGCGAAATTATGGATAAGGAAGTTAAGCGGTTCGGCGGCGTGGAGTTTCATGGTGAATAATGTCGGTTGCCGAGTTATTTCGGCAGCCCGTAGCAAGCCATCGCCGAGAAGATTTGTGGAATCGGCGAAGACGATGATTGACGCGACAAAGAGCAGAATTCCGGCTGCCTGTAACAGCCGCGGATTCGATAGAAGTCGATTCTTTTCCGGATAAAAAGGCCGGCGTCCCGGCGATGCCGCCCAGAGAAGCCATAAAAACAGCAGGCAGAGGAAATATGAGAAAATTTCGGCAAAGGAGAAGTAACGAGCCTGATCAAAACCCCAGCCGCGCCCGATCGGGAATGTCCCGACGATCAGTCTTCCTACGGTCAGCAGAAGGAGCATTGCGGCGGCCGCTAAATTCATTGCCGATACCCGCATCGCATCAGCTCCTTCGGCGAATTCGGACTAAGGCGTCGGCGTCGGTGCTTGATAACGATTGTTTTCGCCTAATCCGCCGCCAGCTTAGGCGAGACACCGTCGCCGACCACTAATTGTAATCGTCTTCCTCGTCCTCCGATTCGTCCTCCCACTCTTCCTCGATGTCTTCGTCATACTCATCGACGTTGCCTTCCATCTCAGCCTTGGCGGCTTCAAGGCACTCTTTGGAACAATATTCCTCGCCATCAAAGATGAACGACTTGCCGGTAATCATCTCATCGCAATAGGCGCAGAACATTCGACCCTCCGCTTTCGCATATCGTTTTGACTTTCATCTGCGAATCGCCTTATTTTTTCGGTAAACCTTTACAAAATATTAATGGTTTTAGCAAGCTTTTTTGTCCTTCGGAACAATTTTCAGGCTGTTTTTGATTTATCTATTATTACAATAAAGCCCATTGTCGTCTTACGGCTGCTGACGGCAAAACGAACGAACGGGCCGAAAAGTTGCCGTCCAAATGATGGAAAATGACGGGAGTCGAAATATTTTTCGCGGCCGATTCCGGAAAGGCGTTGCTTGGCTGAGTTCTATCCGATTATCGCCGGTCTGATATTCATGCTGGCCTTGGCGGTTTTGACGGCGACTCTTTGTAAAATATCTCTGCCGAGGTTTTGGGCCGGATATCGGATCGGTCGTCTGATCATTATCATCACTCTGGCGGGCGTAATATTTATAATTCTCTGGGGATTGGGCGCCACCGGTCGGTTTGGGATTCCGGCCGGGGCGGGCGCGGGGGCCTCTGCGCTGGTGGTGATTGCCTTTATCGCTTTGATCGTTTCGATTCCGATTTCCGGGCTTGCGAATCTGGCGATCTGGGTCTATCGGCGGCTGGCGAACGGACGCACAGCCAAGGGATCGACGGCGCCGGACCGAACAAGGCGCAAGTTGCTGGAAAGTGCATTGCTGGCTGCTCCTCTGGCGGCGGTAACGGCCGGAACCGGTGGATTCATAAAATCGTTCGCCCCGGCGAAAATTCGCAAAGTTAAGATAGAATTCGACGGCTTGCCGCAGTCACTGGTCGGGTTCAGGATTCTGCAGATTTCCGATGTCCATCTCGGCTATTATGTAACTATCGAGGATTTTGAACGATTCGTTGACGAGGCTTTGCCGCTGAGGCCGGATTTGGTGCTGGTTACCGGCGATCTCGCCGATGATCTCGGTTCGCTTAAGCCGGCTTTGGCGCTTATCGAGAAATTCGCCCCGCCGTTCGGTTGCTTTTTCAGTCTTGGCAATCACGAATACTATCGGGGGGTTGATATCTTTCGCCGTGAAATAGGGAAGACCTCGATCCAGCTTTTGGTAAATGAAGGCCGGACCATCGCCGTGGGGGATACAACCGTTTACCTTGGGGGCGCCGATGATCCCCGCCGGTTGACAAGGAACAACACGGATTTCTTCAAAAATACGGTAAGCCGAGCCATGGCCCAAGCGCCTCCGGATTCGTTCCGCATATTGATGACGCATCGGCCGGAGGGGTTTGATTTTGCAACCGGCCACCGGATAGATTTTACGTTGGCCGGGCACACTCACGGCGGGCAGATCGGGTTTGTCGGTCATTCCCTTTTCGAAAGCATAGTCGGTTACCGCTACCTTTGGGGCCTATACGAAAACGACGGGGGCGGAAAATTGTACACTACCGCCGGTATGGGACATTGGTTCCCGTTCCGTTTGGGCTGTCCGACCGAGGCGCCGCTTATTGAACTCGCTCGCCGGCATTGAATTTCAAAAATTTAGCTTCTCTGGCTCGTTACCGTATTCATTGATGCAGCATAAGCCGACATGCCGCGGCAAAAACGAGATTTCTCGAAAGCCCGACAGTCTGCCATAAAAAAAGCCGGTTCCGTCGGGAAACCGGCCTTGAATTCTGATTCGTACGCTCGCTTAGTTTTTCTTGCGCTTGCGGGTGGCGCCGTACAATCCGGCAAGTCCGAACCCGATCAAGGTCAACGTTCCGGGTTCCGGAATTGCAGTGGTCGTTACGGTGGCCAAGTCGTTGTTGCAGCTCATTCCCAAGGTCATGCTGGCGGTGTTGACATCGCCGCCCAAAGTCGACAGGGAAATTCTGCCTTCCATGATATAGGTATAGTAACCGTTTTCCAACAGGCGAGATCCATTGTCCTGCAGATATTCGCTATAGTTGAAAGTCATCGCGGGGGCGGCCATGGCCATGCTGCCCGGAGCCAATATCGGGTTGCCCCGGCTGCCGAATCCACGGTGACCGTCGGTGTAGATCATTGTCGGGTTATAATACAGGTTGCCGAAAGTGGCCCCGAACGTCCCGACGACATACATATTGCTGCCGATATTGAAACGAATGTCTCCGGCGCGGAACACGTAACCCGGATACCACGGAACCTGGTTGAATCCGGTGGGCGGCATCGAGGTCACGATCGAATAGACGATTTCATTGGTTTGCTTGTTGATATCCAGATATAAAGCCTCAATATCGAAAACCTCAGATAGATAATAGCGAGGTCCCGGATCGGGCGCCTGCGAATCGCCATCGGTGCGCCAGTCTTCGTGGATCATCGATCCTCTGATCGGCGTCCATGGCATATTGAATCTGCCGGTTGAGGCATTGACCGAGAGGTTTACGCCGAAATACTCATCGAGAAGATAGCGGGCGTCGGCAGCGCCAAACAGACCGAATATCAGGATTGATGCTGCAACAATTGTTTTGATCTTTTTCATTTTTTCCTCGCCTTAAAAAGTAATTAAAACAATAATCATATTTAACTTGCCGAAGATTAAGCAACAATCGTGCCAATAGTCAACCCCTGCCCCATGCCGCTTATCGATTGATTCTCAATAAGTTGCATCGACCCAAAGAAATTTTCGATACCATGTATCGAATCGTATGGGTCAATTGATGAACATTTTCTGCAAAAGCCTGCATAATCGGGCCAATTCCGCCATAGGCGCTTGATTTGCCGAAATATGCTTATGCAATTCGCATTTGGTTTTATTTCGGCGCTCCAGTGAAGGAGAATTTCAACATGCTTCAGGCCACTCAATTCGTCAATTTGACCGCCGTCCCTATCGGTTCAAATCACAAAAAATATATCGATTTGGTAAACTCCAATGTCAAGCCGCCCGTCCCGCTGCAGGTGGAACAGATACATATCAGGGCCATGTATGTGCTCAACGATTTTCCCAACTCTTTCGGCGGCTGTTTCGACCGTGCTGAGCTGGCGAAAATTGTCGATCTGTTTCCGGATACGCCGGTGCTGATCGGGCATGACAAATCGGCTTTGCCGGTGGCCCGGATATTTTGGGCTGAGACGGTGGAAGAGGAAGAACGACTATGGGTTAAATGCTATTTTTTCTGGCCGCGCGGCGTCGATTACGCCGAACGGCTGCGCATCAATATCGATTCCGGCATTTATAAGGAATGTTCGGTCAGCTTCCATTACGAGTTTCCGGAGTGCTCGGCCTGCGGCGGCGATTTTCGAATCTGCGGGCATGCCGACAGCCGCGATTCATATTACTACTATCGAGGGATACGGAAAATCCTCGAAACCTCTCTTGTCTATCGCGGGGCCGTCCCGGGAACGCATCTGACGAACCAGTTTGTCGAAAAAACCGGGCCGCGCCTGGTTATCCGCCCGTCGGGATCGTCGGCCGATTTGCCGGGTGACGAAGCGGAGGCCGCCGGCCGAATCGCCGTGAAAATAAACGGGCGGCGGTATTTCGGGCTGGAAGCGCCGGGCAGGTAGAATTATGGTCAGTCGGCGACTCGATACGCTTTTGACGATCGCTTTGGCCCTGCTGGCGGCCCTATCGGCCTATTATTCGACGATCGAAAACCTTAAAGTGGAACTGGCCGGCAAAGCCGAGGATGCTTTCGTCGCCGGTCTCGACAAACGGTTGTCAAATCTCGAATCGAGGCTGGCCGAGAATTTCGCCAGCCGCGAGGACATCTTCAAACTCAAGCAAGAGATCATCGATCGCCTTTATCGAATCGAAAATCGCCTGAGCCGGATCGAGAGCGTCGAGCGGAATCCGGCCGGCGGCGTCGCTTGCGATGCTTTGGCAGGAGGAAAATCGCCGTATGAATCAAAATAATTCGCTGGAAAATCATTCCGAATACGAAAAGCAAATCGAAATCCTGAGAGCCGCAGCGCTGAAAATCGCCGAGGCGCCGCAAATCGGCTTTCTCGATCTCGACCGGATCAAGACTATTCTCGAAAACTGCGCAGCCCTGCTTGAAAGGAGGGGCCTTGATCTTGAACTCGGCCAACGCTTGATCGCCGAGACCCGTGAATCGATCAAGGCGAAACTCAAAGCGGTCGGAACCGTCTGCCCCGAATTGCTCGATTCCGGATTTGTCGCGGCTGTCGATTCCGACCCGCAAGATTACGACCGGCTCAAATCACTCCGCGAAAAAACAGACAAGCTGTTCGGGCGTATTTTTGGCGGTATGGCGATCATGGATTTCAAGGGGTGCAATGTCAGAATAGCGGAATTCAAGTAGAAAGGAACAGGCAAATGGCAACAAGAGAACATAACCTCGAGTCGATAGGCGGTCTATATGCCACTTTCAAGATTCATCAGACGGGCGGCGTCGATGATCTGCAGGACGATGATATCGGCAAAGCGGTAACGATCGTCGGCAACTATGAAATTGGTCTGGGGAACTCGGGCGACATTCTTCTGGGAAAATTGATAGATTTGTCGCTCACCGATGCGGATAACGGCAAACGGGTGGCCACCGTACAGGTGGGCGGGATAATGACTCTGGCGGCGGCGGCAACCGTTCCGGCACTCGGAAATCGGGTCGTCGTAAACGGTGCAGGCGCGGTGCGCCAGGCCCCGGCCCTCACCGGCAACGATCCGGCCGGCGGGAACGTGGCCAGGGGCACGGTCATCAAAGTCAACGGAACAACCGATGTCACTTTGATTCTGAATTAGGAGCGAAAATGAACAGCTACGATATCGAAAATTTTTTGAAAGCAGCCCTTCCGGTTGCCGGCCGCGAACGGATATCGGATGCGGCGATCGATTTGAGCCGGGCGGCTTCGATCGAAGTCAACAAGGATCATTACCTCGAAGCGCAGAAGCGAAACATGACATTGACCGAACTTCTCGAACTGCCCGAATACGACCCATCTCCGGCCGGCTGTCCTCTGGATGCTTTCGAGCGGCAGCTCGCCCGCCATGGATTGCGCACCGGCGGCCGTAATCCGGTCACGGTGGAGATGTTTTATCAGGCGGCGCCGGCCCTGATGCCGGAATTCGTGCTGCGCGAAATCAGGCGCGGACAGAATATGCGGTCGGAGTTAAGCCATCTCGTGGCGGCCACCTCGGGAGTGGGCAGCTCGCGGTATACGCCATTCCATATCGAAACGACCGCAGCCGACAAGAAGCTGTCGCTACGGCCGACCTCGGAGGCCGCTGAGATTGCGGCGATGGTGGTAACCGACCAAGCCCATACCGTGGTTATCCCCGATTATGGATTGGCGCTGAAAGTCACCTACCGCGCCCTTCGCCATCGCACGATGGCTCAGTTCAAAGTCCTGCTGTGGTATATCGGTTATCGTATGGCCTCCGATCGCGTTGCGCTGGCGGTCAACACCATAATCAACGGCGACGGCAATTCCAACCCGGCGGCGATCACCAACACCGACGTCACGGGCGTGCTCGATTACGACGACATGGTGAAATTCTTCAACGAATTCTATCCCTACCAGCCGAATACCCTGATCTGCCACAAGAACGTTCTGCGGACGATTCTGAACGTGACTGAATTCAAGGATCCTTTGATCGGGTTCAAATTCCAGTCGACCGGCGAGATCACCTCGCCTTTGGGGGCAACTCTGGTGCGCTGCGACGAGGTGCCGACGGATATCATCGTGGGGCTGGACAATCGTTTCGCGCTCGAAGAGGTGTTTTCGATACCGTTGACCGTGGAATACGATCGTGTTATCGAGAGGCGCCTCGAGGAAGCGGTAATCAGCGAGTCGGTGGCCTATGCGAAAATTATCGCCGACGCTTCCCGGGTGCTGGACATAACCTGGACCTAAACGAGGAGGCGGGGGCGGGAGAAATCCCGCTCCCTTATTGCGAATGTATAAACTGCTTGACACATCGACCGCCCAGACGCCGACGGGGCTGGCCTTTCAGCGCCGCCTGTTCCGGATGAAATCGGGACAATACGCCAGCCGTTTGGTTTTGCTTTACGCCGATTCGGCCAGCGAGATGAAGCTCCGCTGGTCGGATCCGCCGTACACTTCATGGTCGGCCGGCCAGACGATCATAAACGATTCGGCGGATTCGTCGTTTTCCGCCTTCCTCGATACCTCCGGCGACATTCATATCGCCTACACCCGGCAGAACTCGCTCGATTTGATTTATATACGCCTTGTTTTCGGCGGGGGCGGCTGGACCCCCGGATCGCCGGCGACGGTCTGCAGCGTCGGTTCCTGCTATTTCCCCTCGATCGTCCGCAGTCAGTCGGGCGAACTGTGGTGCGCATACAGCTACTACGATCAGTCGTCCTCGGCCTACTCGATCCGAATAAAATCATCGGCGGACGGCGGAGGATTTTGGACTGGCGGCGCTCAGTCGCCGGGGATGGCGCTTTCGCCCGACGATACGGCAATCCCCTATGTCAACTTGAGTTTTCTTGACAATATCCTGCACGCGGTTTATTGTCATTCCCGGTCAAGCCTGTATCTGCGCAAGCAAACCGGTTCCGGCGGAGGTTTCACCGACCCGCTTTTAGTCATGGAGGCGGATTTTATCGATGACGACTTCGATTGCGCCGTTTCGCCGGATTTCAAACTGGCGGTGGCTGCGGCAGCCTCCGAACCTTCCCGGCTTTATTTCCGCGAATACGACGGCGTTTCGTTCGGCGGTTTACAAGAGGTAAGCCGGATCGCCGCGGATTCGCCACAAGTGGTTTATTTGCAGAACACGCCTCATATTTTCTGCCAGAAAACAATCGGCGGCTCTTTCCGGATACCGGTTGTTTTCAGGCGGGAAGGGGCGACATTCGTCGAATCCGACCTGTTCGGAGGGATAGGTTATTTCGACAATGTTTTGGTTTACGATGATTCGGCGGAAACCAAGTTTGAAGATAAAACGATCCAGGCGGCAAATCCGGCGGCCGGCGACATATATCATTCCGAATCGAATGCGCTTCTTGGGGCGGCGGGCGATTGTCTGTATCTCGGTAAGTCAAGGAAATTTTACACCGCGGCCATAACTCTTTCAACCGTCGCGGCCGGCGGCAATATCGTATGGGAGTATTTCAACGGTTCCGACTGGGTGCGGTTCAATCCGGCCGGCGGCGACTATTATCTTGACCAACAAAGCAAAATAGTTCTATTATGGGTCGATCTCGACAGCGCGCCGCCGGCCTGGCAAGCGTGCTCGGTAAACGGCATATACAACTATTGGATCAGGCTGCGGGCGCAAGGGGAATTCACGACGGCTCCGGTCGGTTCGCAAATTGCGGCCGCCCATGGCGGCCGACTTATCGGCAAAATGACGGAGGTGTCTTGAACGGCACACTGAACTATCTGCGGGGCGGTCGCCGCTGGATCGTGGCAGGCGTTACTGTTCATGGACTTGAAAGCTCGGTTGATTTCCCGCTGGTCATGACCGAACCCGGCGATCCGGCACGGGTTATGTTCTGCCTTCCGCCGCTGGGCGGTCAGCAGCAGGTCATAAATTTCGACCAACTGACCGATATTTTCGGCAATCCTCTGCCGCAAGCCATCATCGCTCCGGTCGTTATCGTCATTCCGCGTTCGGAGGCAAGTTGCTATTTGCCGGACCGACCTTACGAAACCGGATTTCGAATCTGCCGCGATCGGCAGACCGCAGGCGATGCCGTCGTCGATCTGTTTATAATGGAGAATGATTTGCGATGAGTTACACGACGATCGACCTTGTCAGAAATCATGTCGGCGGCGCGGTTGTTCCGCCGATCACCGTCCGCAACGAGGGGCTGCGGCTGGTCGGACTGGATACGGTTTACCTGAACAGGCAGGCGATTGTTTTCGGAAGCGAAAGGGTGAAAGCGATCACCGATTATCAACCGGTGCGGGAGGAAGCCGTTTTCGATCGGGACGGGCTGGCCCGGTTGTCCCGAGGGGCGATAGCGGCCGATTCGATCGTCGTCGCCGATAACGGTTCGCTGCGCCGGATATTTCGGGAAAATGTCGATTTCGCGGCCGACTACGACAGCGGAATTCTGACCCGGATCGAAAGCGGCGCTATTCCCACAGCGGCCGGGGTCGTCGTCTGGTATTTGCCCTATCGGGTCTATCGGACGGGGACCGATTATAGAATCGATTATGAAAATGGAACGATTCGGCGGCTGGCCGAAAGCGAAATTCAGAGCGGGCAGAATTTGCTGATTGACTATCAGGCGGATGCGGCCTCGGTCAGCGACGGGCTGATCGCCGCGGCGATTGACGAAGCCGACGGCCTGATGCAATCGCATCTCGATCCGGCGCGGGCCGGTTCCAGCGACGCCCGATTGACGATCGCTCATACCTTTTTGGCGGTTTCGCTTATCTGCCGTATGAGAAGTATTGCAACTGCTTTAGGTGATAATAGAACGGCTAAAGGCGGCGTTTGGACCGAGCTGGCCGGGCAATATCGCGCCGACGCGTTCGAGCTGCTCGATAGTTTTTCCCGCGAAACGATCGGAGGTTTCGGCGGCGGACGCCGGGCATGACGGTAAAGGAGTTTATGAAAAGGTCGGGCACAAGTCGGATTCTATGGATTGTGATTGCGTCATCGATTTTGGCGGTCGGAGCGGCTGCCGGTAGGGCATACGCTCAAGGCGCACCTGATTCTTGCTATGTGCGGACGTGGTATGACAAGCGGTGGGCGAATGCTTTATATAAAGACAAAGGCGATTCGCTCGGCACGCTCAATCCCGATACGACCTCCGAATATGTTGATTGGCATCCCCAGTTTTCGGCTATCAACCGATTCGGGCAAGCGGTCAGCTTCTACAGACTTCAAATAGGGACAACCGCAGGCGGGGCGCAGATATGGGATACCGGCAAGACCGCTATGACCTCAACGCCCAATAATACTCGATGTCCATTTATTACCTACGATAATGCCGATACGATATTGCAGTCAGGTGTTCTTTATCATTGGCGGATAAAGTTTTACACCTCCACCGATTCGACGCCATGGTCGGACGATAATACCTTCATGGGGATAATTCCCGACAACATCGATTCGGTTGCCTGTTGTTCGACCTACACCCAGTTCACGCCGATATTTTTCGGCACGAGCCACGACCAGTTACCAAGCGGCTATACGGTCAATCTGCAATTCCCGACAGGGTTCGGCAATGTGGTCTATGAGCGGGGAATTCATAATGGCGCATCCCCATTTATCGTTCACCATAAGAAATTCACCTATGTTTCATGGGAAGGCGAATCGGATACGCCGGACGAGTTCTCGATATTTGTGGCTAAATATAACGACTCATCAAAAGTCTGGGTCGATACTTTTGAGGTCTGTCCGGCCATGGGTTCCGACCCTTTGCACTATTATCCCAAAATGGTAATCGGTGCAGACGAGAAGCTCTATCTCATGCGGGGCGGGCATCATGACCAAAGCAAGTTATACATAACCAAAGCGGGGCATGTGGACGGTTCCGGCATCGATATATCAAGCTGGCACGGGGGAAACGGCAAATCGACACACAATAACCTGACCGCCGACTCGCTGATAATAATCGATACGACGCAGAACTGGACGGAGAACCTGGCCGGTTGGACTATAAGGATAAAGAGCGGCACAGGGGCGTCATTCAGCAATATCCGCACGATTACCAGCAATAACACCGACACGATTTTCGTGTCCCCGAAATGGACTATTAATCCTGACACCTCAAGCCGGTTCGAGATTTATCAGGCTCCGGCGGCTCTGAACAAATCGACCTATCCGCATCTGGTCAAAGTCAATGACGATATGTTCATTTTCTTTCGGCACAGCTCGACGCATTCCGGCAAGCCCCGAAAGTATATGTGCTATACCAAATCGACCTGGAACGGCTCCAGTTACGGAACATGGAGCCCACGCAGATATGTCGTCAACTATCACGATTCACAGGAACCGGCGGCGGACAGCCAATCGGTTTATCCGACAATATTCAATCTTCCGGGCTCCAATAGAGTCCATGCGCTAATCGGATTCTGGGACAACTACGGAGTCAAGAATAAAGGACGGGCGGTTGCCTATATCTATTCCGACCTGGACACCGTCACGGGGGAATTCAAGGACTGGTATCAGAAGGAAAGCCCGACCAAGGTTGGAGTTACCCACGACGATTCGGTGGTTACCGATTCGGTGGTGGATTACGGTTCGACCGCCAAAATCGCCGAATGCCAGAGACCATCAACCGATACGCTTATCGGCCCTTATCCAGCGGTGAACCAGCTTCTCTGGATGGGAAATGTCGAGGACAACAATTCGAGGCCGTTTGTCTTTTATAATTATATGCGTTCGGGCAATACCGATACCGCCGTAACCACCGTATTCGCCAAATGGCACGAAGCCAATCAGGAGTGGGTCAAAATCAACCTGGGCGGCAAGACAAGGTTCAGGGCAAAGACAACCGGCGATCATAACGCCTATACGGTGCAGATAAATAGTGGCACATTGAGAGGCAAGAAGTTTACTTTCCGGTCGAACACGAGTCCCGATACGCTGGAAATTTTTGATAATGTGGTTACCTATGACACGCTTCTTGAAGCGGTCAATCATGGCGCATACGGCTACGGCAGTGCTTCAAAGATAATCCGGATCGAGTATGTCGGCAATGAATTGCCGGACACGACGGCGGCGGCTGTCAATCTGGCGAATGGCGGAACGGGAATGTATTCTTATTACGAAGCGTCAAAGGCCGGCGAGTGGGATGTCGTAACTCATATCCACAATGCTCCGATGATTCTGGATGGTTATCGGCTCTATATCTACGGAGTGCATAAGCCCTGGGGGACTAATTCGCAGGACTCGGCCTATTTTGGCGGGGAGATAGTGCGTTGGAACCTTGAGAATCCGATAGGGGATAATTATCCGGTAATCACCAAGACCGCCTATACCGAAAACTCCGGCAAGGGTATGCCGATTATCGCCGCTTTAAGCAGGGTTGTCTATGGGTATAACAAGGAGATAGTTTACACCAGGGCAGGCGACTTAATTTGGAGCGCAGATAAAACGCCAAAGGCGAATCAAATATCGGGCAACGACGTGCGGGTAATTATGGCATCGATAGACACGAGCGGGACAAAAAGCTATCTTGAACTGGACAGGCTGGCGGAGAATCAGTTCGGTCTGAAGACCACCAATATTCTGTTCAAGATAGGCGGCACGGTTCCGGCTAATTCCAACTATGCCACCAATGTTAGTTACATCATAGCTTCAGGGGATCCGGCCAAAGCAAAGCCATCGGTAACCTTGACCAATGTTTTCGAGGGTTATGACGGATTCGAAAAATATGCCACCGGCACAAACCTGGACGCCACCGCCAACTGGGTGGTTACGCCTTCAGGGGCGATAGATTCGGCCAAAGTTTTATCGGGCTATGATGTGGCCAACTATGGGTCGTATAGCGGCATGATAGCCAATAATCCCGACAAGTCGTTTCAAGGACTGCATTATTTACGGCTCAAAGATTCGACGCATTGCGTCTGGGACATTACCAACGGCACCGACAGGGAGATAACGGCTCGATTGAGGATTCAGCAGCCTGGTTATGGACGGGTGTGGCTTGGGGTAATGGATGCCTCAACCGATTCCAATATCGTCCTCGTGGGAGTCGATGGCAATAGCTGCATAGCGGCGCAGAATGTCGGCGCAGGAAGCGGGGCGTTGTCGGCGGATACCGCCTATGGCACAGACTGGACTAATCCAATGAACGCCAGATTGTCGGATAACCTTTTGGCCTATACCGCCACGACCACGAACGCCCTTGTGGTGAAGGATTTCGATTTTGCGCCAACAAACAACAGTTATAGGGTTTTGGGCATATCTGTTGTAATCGAGGGACGGGATACCAGCGCAACACCAGCCGCTCGTGAAGTGAAGGTCGGTCTTACAAAAGACGGTTCAACTATAGCGGGTAGTTGGAAAACCGATATCCGGATGAAAAACAGCCTTTTTCTCGATACCACGATTACACTTGGAGGCAGTTCCGATTTGTGGGGAACGACCTGGACGCTTGCTGAACTCCAATCACCTAATTTCGGGATACTCGTGAAATCGGAAGCCGGCCAGGTCTGGATCGATAGGGTTGACATCGCCGGTATCAGCTATCAATATATGCAATTGAAAGATACTTTACCGGTATTGATGAATGAATATCATACCGCCAAGATAATAGTCAATGACGATTCGAGCTATGAAACGCATTGCTATATCGATGGCAAGCGTATCGCCAGATACAACAAGTTGACATCGAGCATTGTGAATACAATTGTAATCGGCTCCGACGATTCGACCGATGCGGTGGTTGATGCGGTGGAATATCGCAGGCATGTTTGGAATGCGCCGGAGATGACGCATTATCGGAGCCTGACCGATCTACTGGGAATAGAAGATCCACCGATTGACATACCCCATGTTCGGCGGATTAAGATTATAAAAGGAGAGTGGTGAAACGAAAAAGGTTATAATACTGTTGTTGGTTCTGGCGGTTTCCGCCGATGCCGCCTATAATTTTGGGATCGTAGCTTCCACCGACAGGATCAAGATACCGCTCTTGCCATGCCTCGAAACTTTAGGCAGGGATCAGACGCCGGATTCGATGCACTTTTTTGTTCTTTATCAGGGCACGAAACACGATACTGTAACTTACAGCGATTTCGCCACCAGCGCATCGGCGATAAAGGCCAAAGCCTATATCGATACTTTCTACATGCGGGGGAATACCTATTTGGGTCTAAACGCATGGGTCGATTCGATCGACGGCGATTCGGGCAACGGAATGTATTCGGGGACGGTGATATTTTTCAAGCAATATCAGCAGACGCCGATAGGGTTCAGTTTCGTGAAGGCGGATAAGTCGGCAAGGGCATACGCTCAAGGCGCACCCGATTCGCTGTTGGTGACTACATGGCGGTCGGAGCATTTTTCAAGCGATTCATCGTCGAAATATTTCAACGGTTACAGTAATCCCGATTCGACGAATCTTGTCGATTGGACGCCGATGTTTTCGTGGCGGGTCGGTAAGGATTCAAGCTGGCGTTATCAGATACAGGTGGTCAAGGACACCACCGATACCACCACGGCGATATGGAATACCGGCAAGGTAACATTCGCCGGCAACGATACTTTGAACAACGGTGAGCGGACATACCGTATCAAGGGCGATTCGACATACATGGACGAGCTTCGGGATGGCTATCGCTATTGGTGGCGGTGTCGGACATTTTACGGCGCAGGCGAAACGGCGTCGGCGTGGTCTGGTTGGAATAGTTTCTGGGGGGTTACGCCGTCGTGGCCGACCTATGCGAGCGGACTTGATTCCGATATAGTGGAATG
>Ga0129299_1001054_pt1 | contig 18412 bp, 15 predicted proteins | sample ConPoolayeCmetaG_FD_94477 | JGI IMG/M metagenome (GOLD analysis project Ga0129299, IMG submission 94477) | Hot spring microbial mat communities from California, USA to study Microbial Dark Matter (Phase II) - Cone Pool mat layer C metaG ...
ACCAATCTGGCCCGCGCAATGGCTGCACAACTCACCGCCGATGAATGGTTGACAATACTTTACGATGCCCGACATCCTCAATCCTGGCCTAGCTTGCCCCATGTGCAGACCGTGCCCCTTGATGTGTCTCCTTTTGGGCTGCGTCAACAATGGGTTATCCCCAGGTTGCTCAAGCGATTGAATGCCGACCTTTACCACAGCGCCTATTACCTGATGCCTTATCATCCTGGTGTGCCTGCCGTGTTGACCGTGTATGATGTGATTCCGCTTCGCTTTCCGGCCCAAAGCACGTTGCAGGCCAGGCTACTCTTTCGTTGGATGACCTGGTTGGCCTTGCGCGCAGCACGGCAGGTGATCGCAATTTCCAAAGCCACCCGCCGAGACTTCATCGCCCATTTTCGCTTTTCTCCACAGCAGATCGCGGCCATTCCTCTGGCCGCCGACCCGGCCTTTTGTCCGCAGGGGCCGGAAATGGTGGCTGCCGTGCGCGCGCATTACGGTTTGCCTGAGCAGTTTGTGCTTTATCTGGGCAGTAACAAACCGCATAAAAACCTGGTGCGCCTGATCGAGGCCTGGCAACGCACAATGTCCACCCTTCACACTTCAGCTTGCCTGATCATTGCCGGTGCGTGGGATGACCGCTATCCAGAACCTCGTCGGCGCGTCACCGAGTTAGGGCTTGACCATTCTGTGCGCTTTCTCGGCCCGTTGCCGGAAACCGACCTGCCTGCGCTTTACAGTGCAGCGACCGCTTTTGTGTTCCCCAGCCTTTATGAAGGCTTCGGCCTGCCGGTGCTGGAAGCGATGGCCTGCGGCGTACCGGTTGCCTGCTCCAACACCTCCAGCTTGCCAGAGGTGGCTGGGGATGCAGCGCTGACCTTTGACCCACTTGACACCGGAGCCATTGCCAGAACTCTGGCCGGCTTGATTACCGATCCCGAGCTGCGTGCCGATCTGAGCGTTCGTGCACGACAACGGGCAGCCCAGTTCTCATGGTCTCGTGTGGCGCAAGAGACCAAAGAAATCTATGTTCGAATTTGCAACGATTGAGGAAGAAAAATTGACCTTCAAAATACTTGTCATTTTCGGCACACGCCCTGAAGCGATCAAATTGGCCCCGGTTATCCATCGCCTTGCCGAACGGGCCGACCATCTGCGTCAGATTCTGGTTGTTACGGCTCAACACCGCGAGATGCTCGATCAGGTCTTGCGTTTGTTCAACATCAAGCCCGATTACGATTTGGATCTGATGCGTCCAGGGCAAAGTCCGTTTGAAATTACGGCTCAGGTGTTGCTTGGCCTCAAGCCGATTCTGGAAACCGAACGCCCCGACATCGTGTTAGTTCAGGGCGACACGACGACGGTCCTGGCTGCTTCATTGGCTGCGTATTATTTCAAAATTCCCATCGGGCACGTCGAAGCCGGCCTGCGCACCTATGACAAATTTCAGCCGTTTCCCGAAGAAATGAATCGCCGCCTCACCGGCGTTTTGGCCGACTTGCACTTTGCGCCCACCCCAACGGCGCGAGAACATCTTTTGCATGAAAATGTCCCCGCCGAACGAATCTTTGTCACCGGAAATACGGTGATCGATTCGCTTTTATCCGTATCTAATCGTCCATATACGTTCAACATCTCACCTTTAGATCGATTGGATTTTGAGCGGAGGCGTGTCATCCTGGTTACCGCACATCGTCGAGAAAACTGGGGAGCACCTCTTCGTTCCATCTGCGCGGCAATTCAACGGCTGATCGGCGATTTTAGCGACATCGAGGTTGTCTTTTCGGTTCACAAGAATCCGGCCGTGCGCCAGATTGTGCAAGCCGAGCTGGAAGGGCTTGCCCGTGTCCACCTGATCGAGCCACTCGACTATGAGCCCTTTGTCCATCTGATGAAACGAGCATGTCTCATCCTCACCGACTCGGGCGGAATTCAAGAAGAAGCCCCGAGCCTGGGCAAGCCGGTTTTGGTTCTGCGCAATGTCACCGAGCGGCCCGAAGGAATTGCTGCCGGCACGTTGCGCCTGGTAGGCACCGACACAGAACATATCGTTGAACAAACCGGCCGTCTTTTGACCGATCCCAATGCGTATGCGGCCATGGCCCAGGCCAGCAATCCCTATGGTGACGGCCATGCTGCCGAACGCATTGTCACAATTCTGGAAGGGTGGTTGCAAGGTCATATACCAAATTTGTCCATAGGAGGATCAGTATGACCGCACAGACTTGGGTGGTTTTACCGGCCTACAACGAACAAGAAGCGCTGCCACGTTTGCTTGCCAAAATGGTGCCACTTTACACCGAGGGCAAACTGCACGGCCGAATCATCGTGGTCGATGACGGCTCCCGCGATCGAACCGCCGAAATCGCGCAGATGTGGGGGCCACCGGTTGAGCTTGTCTCACATCCGCGCAATTTGGGATTAGGTGCAGCAATCCGCACGGGGTTAAACCATGCCGTTGCCCACGCTGCCGATGAGGACGCCATCGTCACGCTGGATGCCGACGATACGCATAGCCCAGGGCTGATTTTATGTATGGTGCAAAAGCTGAACGAGGGCTACGAATTGGTCATTGCGTCACGGTATCGGCCTGATTCGCGCACACTGGGTGTTTCACCCCTGCGGCAGTTCCTGAGTTGGGGGGCCGGCTGGCTCTTTCGACTTTTTTTGCCGATACGCGGAGTGCGCGACTACACATGCGGTTTTCGCGCTTATCGCGCCGAACTGCTCAAACGCGCCTTTGCCCGCTGGGGCGATCAACTGATCGACCGCAACGACTTTTCCAGTATGCCCCTTTTGCTCTTGCGCATGCGCCGTTTGCATGCCATTGCCGTTGAAGTGCCGATGGTGCTGCGCTATGATCTCAAACCCGGCGTCAGCAAAATGAGCGTTGGTCGTAACGTGCTGGCCAACCTCAAGCTGATCTGGCAGGAACTGGGGTCTCATGAACGCTAAACAAACGCTGCTCCATGCGCAAATACCGATCCTTTTGATGGGCAGCATCTGCCTTTTTTGGCAGCTTGATGCCAAAAGTTTGTGGATCGACGAACTTTTTACGACCGAGGTGATTCATCAAGCTATGCCGCTTCAAGTCATCGGGGCCGTGTTGGCAACCGAAGGTCGTCCACCACTCTATTACTTGATGTTACATGCCTGGGCCAGAATAGTCGGAGAAAGCGACTTTGCACTGCGTTTCTTTTCGCTATTTTTCGCTATTCTATGTCTTCCGCTGACCTGCTTGCTTGCCCGTCGTCTCTGGGGAACAAAACAGGCGCGCACGGCAATGGCTCTGCTGGCCTTTTCACCCCTCTTTTTGTTGTACAGCCGCATGGCACGTGCCTATTGGATGGCTGTTTTTCTGGCCCTGCTCGCCTGCTATGCTTTTCTCTGTCTTGGGCAACGGCCAACCAGATTGGCCTGGGGTGCCTATTTGCTGGCTTCGTTGGCCCTGTTGTATACCGACTATATGACCGCCTCGATCTTGATCGTGCCCAACCTGATCATGGTCATATACTGGCGCAAGTTTCGTCATTTATGGAAGCCCTGGATACTTGTGCATCTCTTTTTGTCGATCGGCTTTCTGCCCTGGATGAGCGTCATGTTCGATCAGGTCGCCCGCTACCAGGCAAGCGGCTCACTTGCCGATTTGAGCCAGGGCCTGGCCGGTTATATGGTCAAGCTGGCCCAGCCCTGGCTCGTGTTTAGTGTGGGAGAAACCCTCTACCCCTGGAATCCGTTGGCCCTGCTTGCTTTGCCGGCAATCGGCGGCCTGGCCTTGTATGGTTTGTGGCTGGCCTGGCAAAGCCGCCATCCGGCCGGAATGATGGTCATTCTGGCTACGGTGATACCGGTTCTTTTTACCGTCTTTGTGGTCACCGGTTTTTTGGTGCGCTATATGACTTTTGCCTGGATCGGCGCGCGCACCTTGCAATCTTTGCCTTTTTACCTGTTGCTGGTTGCCAATGGATTATGTGCCCTGACACGTCCCTGGCAGCGCTCGATCGCTTGTATAGCAATAGTGGCAACCTTCATCGCAGCCGATCTGAACTATTACGCCGGCCGCGAATTTCTGAACCCCATTTATATCATCCCATCTAAAGAAATTGCCCATCAAGTATGGACACAGGCCTCCCCCCAAGATGTCGTCCTGGCCTCCCGTGACAGCGTATTGAAACGCTATTACCCAGAGCATCACGCCCAAGTGTTCGACGAGTCCGACCTGAATGCCCTACGCTCCTATCTAGAGATCACCCCTGTGGCTCAACTTTGGCTGGTTGATGTGAACCGCGATCGGGGAGGGGATATCTGGCCACCCGAATGGAGTGCCTGGCTCCAGGCCCACTATCAACCGGTTGAGAAATGGGGATATGCCCAAATGTCACCGGGCTACCGGCGCTTTAAAAGCTGGTTGACCCATCGCCAGGCCTACCAATACAAAGCCGAATTGACCCTGTACCGGCGTTGGGAGTAGGAGAATGAAAATTTTACAGGTTTACAAAGATTATTATCCTGTTGTCGGCGGCATCGAAAACCATATTCGCCTGTTGGCCGAGGGGGTGTGTGCACGCGGCGTCGATGTGCGTGTGCTGGTCACCAACACGGCCCGGCAAACCGTGCGCGAAACGATCGACGGTGTGCCCGTGACCAAAACCGGCCGCTGGTTGAATGTATCGTCTGCGCCGATCAGCCCGACCTTTTACCCCGAACTGGTCCGTCTCAACCGCTGGGCCGATCTGGTTCACCTGCACGCGCCTTATCCACCGGCCGAGCTGGGCCAACTTGGGTTGAGACAGCGTCCTTTTGTCCTGACCTATCACAGCGACATCGTGCGGCAAAAAGTGTTGGGCTTTTTTTATGCTCCTTTTCTGCGTCAGGTGCTCCACCGTGCCGAACGGCTCATTGTTTCCAACCCTGTTTACATTTCTAGCTCATCCTTTTTGCGTCCCCATGCCGGCAAATGTGAGGTGATCCACTTTGGCGTTGATTTGCACCGTTTTGAGCGCACTGCGGAGGTCGAGCGGCGGGTAGCCGAATTACGGGCGCAGTTTACTCCGCCCTTGTTGCTCAGTGTAGGCAAGCTACGTCACTACAAAGGTATTGACGTGCTGATCGAGGCCATGAAACAAGTCGATGCCCGTGCCCTGATCGCCGGCGAAGGGCCGATGGGTCCGCTGTGGCAGCAAAAAGCCCGCGACGAAGGACTGACCGATCGCGTGATCTTTATGGGGCGCGTCTCCGATGCCGAACTGGTGGCCCTTTATTTTGCTGCCGACGTCTTTGTGCTCCCTTCGACCAACCGTGCCGAAACGTGGGGCATCGTTCAAACTGAGGCCATGGCTTGTGGCCGGCCGGTGGTCTGTACCGAATTGGGTACCGGCACCTCTTATGTCAACCGACACGGCGTAACCGGTCTGGTTGTGCCACCCAATGACCCTACCGCACTTGCCGATGCCCTCAATACCCTCCTCACCGACCCCGATCTGCGCCATCGAATGGGGCAGGCCGGCCGTCAGCGTGCCCTGAGCGAATTCTCCCTTTCGGCTATGATCGACCGGACGCTGGCCGTATACGAGCGCGTTCTCGATCGTCGACGATAGGTGCTCTTTTGCGCACACCGGGTCGGCGCAGACCGACCAAATGCCCACAGTCCCCAAGGGGTGACTTCTGTCACCGTCTGAATAAGAGCTTATCCGAAAAACCGTACAAGCGGCATCCCGATGCCACTTGTACCGACGCATCGGGATGCATCGGTTACGTTTTTCGGATAGGCTCCAAGTACTGCCAAACGATATATGCCGTCAGACATACGCCCGGCAATCATCATGTGATTCCGGTCACTTAACTTTCCCTACATCTGCGTGATACAATAGTGTCAACACACACTACACACGATATTGGGAGGAAGTAGCACATGAATGTATTGTTGACCGGCGCATTTGGCAACATCGGCAAGAGCACACTGGAAGAATTGGTCCGACGGGGCCACACGGTACGTTGCTTCGACTTGCCCACCAAGGCCAACCTCAAGACAGCTCGCAGCTATTCTGCGCGCTACGGCAATCAGATTGACCTGGCCTGGGGCGATTTGCGCCGCCCGCAAGATGTGGCCCGGGCCGTGCAGGGCCAGCAGGTCGTGATCCACCTGGCTTTTATCATCCCTAAACTCTCGGCTACCGGCGTCGAATCGGAAAAGGCCCCCGACTGGGCTTATGCGATCAACGTAGGGGGCACGCGCAACCTGATCGAGGCAATTTCGGCCCAACCTGACCCACCCAAGTTGATCTTTGCTTCCTCGTATCACGTTTTTGGCCGCACCCAACATTTGCCACCGCCGCGCACAGTGCTCGACCCCGTTGTGCCGGTCGAACATTACACCCGTCACAAGATCGAATGCGAACGCATGGTGCAGACCCTTCAGTCTGACTGGGCCATCTTGCGCCTTTCTGCTTCCATGCCCTTTTCGATCCGCCTCGATCCCGGCATGTTCGACGTGCCGCTCAACAACCGCATGGAATACGTTCACTCGCGCGACGTAGCCCTGGCCTTTGCCAACGCATTGGAAACCGATGCCGTGTGGGGCCGTCTGTTGCTGATCGGCGGCGGCCCCCGTTGTCAGTATTATTTTCGCGAAATCGTCGAGCGCATCCTCGGCGCAATGGGCCTGGGCATGCTTCCCGAAGAAGCATTCAGCACGGTGCCCTTTTGCACCGACTGGGTGGATACAACGATCAGCCAAAAACTGCTTCGCTATCAGACCCGCGACCTGGATGATTACATCCGCGAAATGAAAGCCTTGCTCGGCTTTCGCATCCTCCTGATTCGCCTGTTCCGTCCGTTGGTGCGCCGCTGGGTGTTGAGTCGTTCCCCCTATTATCGCCGCCGCGCCGCCGCGCCCGCATCATCGACCACTGTAGAGCCGGCCGCACCATCGCCCTCTCCCTCTGCTATGCTGGCTGCCGGCATGCCTTTGACCCCAGAAGTGAAAACCCTGCTTACCGAAACAGCCTCATTGCTCAAAGGCAAGGCTCGTCTCCGCTTTGTTGCCCGTGTCGTGGCTGCGTTAGGCGAAGGAGGCGTGCAAAAGGCCGAACAAGAGCTGGGCTGGCCACCCCAGATGATTTCCTCCGCTTTGCGCCAGAGCAAGACCGCCCCGGCCAAAAGCTAACCCCGCGCATTAGCTAAACCCGATTCTGAGTGAGGCGACGACACTCCCGTCGCCTCATCCAGGCATTGCTGTTCCCATCCAATCCAGGCGTAGCTCACAGGTGTAGCTCGGTTGTGGAGTCGAGGCTTTAGCCGGAAAGGCTACTTTGCCCCTTCGGCCCAAGTATGTTAAAATGTAATCGCTTATCCTATGGTTGGCCCGCACCGACTCAAGGCGGCACGTGTTGGCGCAGGCCGACGCCCGGCGAAGCGCCCAAAAAAGTCGATTTCAATCGACGTTAAGCCTGTAGGACTTTTCACACAACACGGATTGATTTATGTCGTCCTTGTGCATTTTCTGCGACATCCTGGCCGGCCGCGCCCCGGCAAGTTTTGTGTATCAAGACGATATTTGTTGTGCATTTATGGATATCCAACCGGTCAATCCAGGCCATGTGCTGGTGGTGCCCAATGTCCATGCCGCCGATTTGGCCCGGCTTCCACCCGAAATCGGCGCCCAGCTCTTTCGGGTTGGCCAGCGACTGGCTGTCGCATTGCGCCAAAGTGGCGTGCGCTGTCAGGCCATCAACCTTTTCCTGGCCGACGGCGAAGCGGCCGGACAGGAAGTCTTTCACGTCCATTTGCATGTGATCCCTCGCTTTGTCGGTGATGGCTTTGGCCTACGCTTTGGACCGCATTATGGACGGTATCCGTCGCGCGCCGACCTCGATGCGCTGGCCGGTCAGATCCGTCGGGCACCGGCGGAGCCAAGATGAACTGTCGGCCCGGTTGCGGCGCATGCTGCATCGCCCTCTCGATCTCTTCACCGATCCCCGGTATGCCCAACGGCAAGCCGGCCGGTGTGCGCTGTATACAGCTCTCCGACGACAACCTGTGTCGTTTGTTTGGCCGGCCGGAGCGTCCCCAAGTGTGCGTCGACCTGCATCCAAGTGAGGAAATGTGTGGTCAAACAGCCGAAGATGCATTGCGCTACCTGGCCTGGCTCGAATATGTGACCATGCCCGATCCATCCCAACATTGGCCGAAGCAGCCCAAGCCAACATAGGAACATCGCAGGCAACCTGCCCGGCCGATTGCCAGGTTATGGAGGAAAAATGAGCGAACAAGAACCCGAACGTCGGCGAATGTACGAATTGGTTTCGCAAATAAATTATCACAATTATCGCTACCACGTACTCAACGATCCTGTGATCGGCGACGGGCAATACGACGAATTGTTCCGCGAATTGCAGGCCATCGAAGCTGCCCACCCCGACTGGGTGCTGCCCAACTCGCCCACCCGGCGTGTCGGCGGAGAACCGTTGGAAGGCTTTGAAAAGGTTCAACATCCTCGTCCTATCCTCAGCCTGGCCAGTGTCGTCGACATCGACGGAATCTATGCCTGGCTTGAACGCATTGCCAAATTGCTGCCCGAAGGGGTGACCGTTGAATCGTTGGCTTTTACCGTCGAACCCAAATTCGACGGCCTGACCGTGGTGCTCGACTACGAAAACGGCCTGTTGGTACGCGGAGCCACGCGCGGCGACGGCCTGGTGGGCGAAGACATCACGGCCAATTTGCGCACCATCCCCGGCGTGCCGCTGCGCATTCCGGTCGAGGCGGGGGGGCCGCCGGCGCCGTCCCGCCTGGTCGTGCGCGGTGAGGCCTATATGCCACTAGACCGTTTTGAGGCGTTCAATCGAGAACTGGCCGAATCCGGCGAAAAAACTTTTGCCAACCCGCGCAATGCGGCTGCCGGCTCATTGCGTCAGCTCGATCCACGCATCACCGCCCGGCGACCGCTGGCCGTTTATTGCTATGCCATCGTCGATGCCGAGGGCGTTTCCTTTTCAAGCCAGTGGGAATCGCTCTGCTACCTGCGCGCAATGGGCTTCCCGGTCAGCAGTGAGAGCGCACGGCTGGAAACAATTGACCAGGTGATCGCACACTGCCAGCAGTGGATGAGCAAACGCGACACGCTCAATTACGAAGCCGACGGCATCGTGATCAAGATTGACGACCTGGCCATCCAGGAAGGGTTGGGGGTCGTCGGCAAAGACCCGCGTGGTGCCCTCGCTTTCAAATTCCCGGCCCGTGAAGCGACCACCCGTTTGCTGGACGTAGTGATCAACGTCGGACGCACCGGCATTTTAGCCCCGGCAGCCGTGCTCGAGCCGGTCGAACTGGGTGGTATTACGGTGCAAAACGCAACGTTACACAACTTTGACGACATTGAGCGCAAAGACATCCGCATCGGCGATATGGTGCGCATCAAACGCGCCGGCGACGTGATCCCCTACGTCATCGGCCCGGTGATCGACCTGCGCACCGGCACCGAGCGACCGATCGAACGGCCGACCCACTGCCCATCATGTGGCGGGCCGGTCACCAGAGATGAAGCCGAAGTCGCAATGTATTGCCGAAACCCGGCATGTCCGGCCCAGGCCGTGCGCCGCGTCGAGTATTGGGTCTCGCGCAATTGCATGGACATTGTCGGCCTGGGCACGCGCATCGTCGAACAACTGGTCGATGCCGGCCTGGTGCGCGACGTGGCCGATCTCTACGCCCTCACCGTCGAGCAACTGTTACCGCTGGAAGGCTTTGCCGAAAAAAAAGCGCGCAACCTGATCGAGGCGATTGCCGCTTCCAAAGAACAGCCTTTCAGTCGCGTCTTGGCCGCGCTGGGCATTCAAGGCGTCGGCGTGACGGTTGCCGAGCTACTGACGACACATTTTCCATCTATCGACGCCCTGGCCGCCGCGACACAAGAACAAATCGAAAGCATTCACGGCATGGGCGAGCACACCGCACGCAGCATCGTGCAATGGTTTGCCGACGCACGCAATCGGACCTTGATCACCAGGCTCAAGCAAGCAGGACTACAAATGGAGGTTCAGGTTGGGGAACAAACGCCACCCGGTGAGTTGCCGCTGGCCGGAAAAACCTTTGTCATCACCGGCACATTGCCCACGCTCACCCGCGACGAGGCTACAGCATTGATCCGACGCTATGGCGGCAAAGTGACCGAATCGGTATCGGCCCAAACCGATTATCTGCTGGTCGGTGAAAAAGCCGGTTCCAAGCTGACCAAAGCCCGTCAACTGGGTGTGCCGGTGATCGACGAACCTGCTCTGCACCGGATGATCGGGATAGCAGAGGAATGAGCGCAATGGCCCAGGTACCCCCTTGTCCCTATTGCGGCGCAGCCGGGTATCGCCGCCCAGATCAAAACACCTTGCTCTGCACAACCTGCGGGCATGAATTCGACATCCGCGAAGACCTTTGTCGAGCCTGCGGGCAGCTCAACCGCGCCGAATCGGCAACGTGCGCTTATTGTGGCGCTAAACTCAAAAGTCGACCTGGCCGGCACCGTGATCAGCACACGTGCCAAAAACCTCCAGGAGTGGCGGGCCGAACGATTGGCAATCGATCGGGAGCAAAAATTGGCCGATCAACTGGCGGCTCAGCGGCGGACGGAGGCCTATTGGGAAGAAGAACGAGAACGGCAACGGCTGGTAGCCCTCCGTCTGGCCGAAAAACAGGCCCGCGAACGCAAGATAATGATCGGCCTCATGGTCGCCCTGGCGCTGGTCATCTTGATCACGGCTGTGCTGATGATCCTGTTCGGACATTAACAACGCTCACCTTATCACATTCGCAACGGAGTGTGAAGGCTTTAGCCGGAACCCCGTGCCACATACTCCCGGTAGCGGTTGAACAAATTCTTGGCGGCCGGCCAGCACGAATGCGGACTCATAAAGTGCGAAAATTCAAAGGTGATCAGCTTTTCCACCTGTGCCTGCTCGGCAGCTTGCATTTTCCACCACAACTTGCGCCAATCAATGGGCGGAAAATTGAACGGCATATCACGGTCAAAACTTTCCACATTCGACCAGGCGCGCATTCCATGTTTGTGAATCAACTCACTGTTGGCCTGTAAAAAAGCGGGCAACACATCGTAATCGACCTGTCCATCCTGAAAAGCGACAATGTCCACCACCCCTTCCAGCTCGCCCAAAATCTGATCCCAGTCGGCGTAATGTTGCTCCAATGTCAACGGATCGTCGACCAGCTTGGCGCCATAGAGATAGGGCGAGATGAGGGTAGGCAGGTCGGGCGACCGACGTTTGCAATGCGCGCCTAATTCGCGCAGGCAGGCCACCCGTCGCTTTTCCATCCGACCGATTTCAAAGGTCAGATACCAGCCTTTGAACGCCTTGCGCGCGCCGTACTTGGCCCATACCTCATCGATAAATGCCTTGCCCAGGTCAAGCTCTTCCTCCAGCGTCCAGGCCCGCGCCGGACGGGTGGCCGAGTCGAATGTGCCCAAAAAGAAAGCCATGCCGTTTTCCTCGGCCAGATCGAGGAACATCTCAACCAGGTCCTCATAAACCGGAAAAATGCCAACCCGCTCTTCCAACACCTTCGATGGGCAGGCAGCTTTGCGCCCCCAACCGGCGCGGATCATGATCACCGTATCGATGCCGATTTCACGCATCACCTCAAAATCTGCTGCCCACTCGGCCTGTCCCCAATTGTTAGAAGGTATATCGTGTGTGATCTCGTCCAAAAACGTACCGGTTATCCTCATTCTTTCCCCTTTTCCTCGTTTGTTTGTCTGATCGCCTCAAACTGCTGCCAGCACATATACATCGCCCGCGGCGTGTGAAAACATCCTTTCCATTTACCGCCCTTGAGGTTCAACAACACCTCACCTCGCCGGTTGAGGTAACCAAACCACTCCCCATACTCCGGATCGGCAAAATGTGACCACGCATATTCGTGCACCCGCCGATACCACTCCCAACATGCCGCCCATCCGGTTAGCCGATAGCCCATTGCCAACGCAACCAATGTTTCCTGGTGTACCCACCACAGCTTTTGATCCCACTCCAATTGCTGTGGCGGATGTCCATCGGCATCCATAAAGTAATACAAACCACCGTATTGCTTATCCCAACCGAATTCGAGGATATTCAGCACAATCTGGATGGCTTGCTCGACCAGCGCCCGATCGCCACGTCGTCGGGCAATGTCCATCACAAACCACATCGCCTCAATGCCGTGGCCAGGCGTGATCAACCGTCCTTCAAAACAATCTACATGGCTCCCGTTAGGAGCAACGTTTTCATACATCAAACCACGTTCTGAATCGTAAAAATCGCTCATTACCTCATTTAGGGTCCAGTCGAGCACCTCATCCAGCCGGGCAGGGGGAAGCAGCCAATCCAGTTCCAGGGTCAGGTTGGCCAGGATCATCGGAATGGCCAGCGATTTGAGCGGGCGTGTGCCCGGATAAGCCTTATTGTATTGTCCTTTGGGGTTATCGCGGCGGCGCAACACATTGTTGTAGGCCTGTAAGGCAACCTCTTTTGCCCAATCTTCCCCAGAAGCAAGCGCGTATTGACTGAAGGCCATTGCCGCAAAACAATCGGAAAAAATGTTGTAGGGCTGCACCAACGGTCGCCCTTGCCGGTCAAGACTGAAATACCAGTTTCCCTCCGCATCGCGTCCGTGTCGGGCTAAAAACTCGGCGCCGCAACGCGCAATCTCCAGCCAGGCGGGTCTTGTTTCCAGCCGGTTGTAAAGCATCGCAAAGGTCCACACCTGACGATTTTGCAGCCACATAAACTTGTCGGTGTCATACACCTTGCCCTGCCGATCCAGACACGTAAAATATCCGCCCACCTCCCAATCGACCGAGTGTCGTTCCCAAAAGGGAATCACATCCTCCAGCAATGCCGTCTTGTACTGTGTGGCCAGTGTTTGAAAATCGGCGTCCATTCAACACTCCTGAGCATCTGACAGAAATATAAAACTCTGGCGTTTAACGTCCGGCTAAAGCCTCGACTCCACCATTCGATATAGATTCGCCAGAGTCAGTACGTTATTTGAAATCAATTTGCATATTTTGAGATCGCAACACATCTTGAACGTCCTGCACGCTCAACTCTCGCGGCGTCTTGTTCTGAGCTGTGCACAAGGCCGCCGCCACGCCTGCTGCCTGACCGATGCTGGCTGCGATCGGCATAACGCGATATGCACTCATCCCCAGGTGCGACCCGCTGATACAACGACCGGCCAGCAGCAGATTGTCGACGCCGAGCGGCAGCAAGGCCCGATAGGGGATGCCGTAAGCCGGGGTAACCCTTTCCTCAATGGTGATTCCTTTGTATTCTCCCCAGATATCAATGCCGTATGTGCCCACCGCAATCGTATCGGGCGGCAGCACGCCGGAGCGCAGGTCATTCTCGCTGACCACATGCTCACCGCGAATGCGATTCGACTCGCGCACGCCCAGACGAGGGGCCAGGTACACCGCATAGCCGGCCTCGCGCAGCAGCGCATGATCACGTTCCATCGCCTGGAGCGCCTCGGTTTGCGCCTTACCCAGTTCGACACTGTCACGGGTATCGGCGCAACGCACGCGGCACCCCCAATGCAAATAAATGCCGCGCCGCAAGCGCATCGCTCGTTCCGGGTTCTCATGAAACCAGCCCAATCCGTTGACCAACACCCCCAAACGCACATGGTCAAGCTTCATCATATCGAATTCCGGCCCGTCGCCGAGCCGCTGGCTGATGTACATCCACGTGCATTCCTGTACTTCCAGATCACGTTCAGGCGGCGCATGCGGCTCGCCGAAATCGCTTTGCGCATCGCGTCCGTACATCGGCGTACACCCGGCCAAAATCGACACGGCGCCGGTGCCGGTGGCATCGACGGTGATCTGGCTGTGAATGGTCAGGGTGCGTCCCAAACCCCGCTCAGCACGCACACCCACCACACGTCCGGCCTCAACCAGCGTTTCGATCACCCGCGCGCCGGTGATCACACGGAGGTTCGGCTCGGCATTGAGCAACTGCCAGAACGCGCGTTGAAAACTGCCCGGTAGGAAAAAATAGGCTTCCGGTGTTGGGCTGTAGCGGGCGCGCAAAATTTCCTCCACTTCCTTCATCACTCCCGTTACCGGCCCACCACAAAGCATATCCACGCCGTAATCGGTGGTCGCCCCACCGATGACCGGATCCTCCTCGATCAACGTAACCTGCGCCGTCCGTGCGGCACGCGCCGCCGTCCGCGCCGCACCTACTGCGGCCGGAATGCCCGATGCCCCTGCGCCGACAATCAGCACGTCGGTTTTCAAAAATGATTCCATTTATTCCTCCTTATGCAACTCTTATCAGCGTTTTCGGGATCAACATTTTCGGGAGTTGAGGCTTTAGCCGGTTAGCCGATGCTTTAGCCGGTAGCCGATGCTTTAGCCGGTAGCCGATGCTTTAGCCGGTAGCCGATGCTTTAGCCGGTAGCCGATGCTTTAGCCGGTTGGCCGATGCTTTAGCCGGTTGGCCGATGCTTTAGCCGGTAGCCGATGCATCCCTATGCATCGGCATAAGGGCCTATCCGAAAAACGCAGCCGACGCATCCCTATGCGTCGGTATAAGCGGCATAGAGATGCCGCTCGTACGGTTATTCGGATAGGCTCTAAGCTTATAGCGCTGCCTTCAAAATGGCCTCCACATCCTGTGCCGCCAAAGGCCGGGGATTATGCTTGAGCGAACCTGAGGGCAACGATTCGGCAATGATGACCGGAAAATCCGCCTCGGTCACTCCAAAAGGTGACAGCCTGGACGGAATGCCGATCTCGGCAAACAGCGCACGGATTGCCTCAATGGCCGCCTGGGCGGCTTGCTCATCGTCCATCCCGCGTGTGTCGATGCCCAATAGGCGGGCTACAGCGGCGTATTTTTCTTTCGCGTAATCAACATTATACACCATAACCCAAGGCAACAACAGACCACAAATCACACCATGCGAAATATGAAACCGTTCGCCTAATGGGTGAGCCATCCCATGCACACCGCCGAGTCGCGCGTTTGCCAAAGCCATACCGGCCAGCATGCTGCCGTAAAGCATATCGGCGCGGGCGGCACGGTTCTGCCCATTTGCACAAACTACCTTGAGCGAACGGCCGATCAATTCGATGGCCCGCATCGCCAGTGCATCGGTTGTTGGCGATGCACCGATCGAGGTGTATGCCTCGATGGCCTGAACCAGAGCGTCACTGCCGCTGGCGACGGTAACGGACGGGGGCATTGACATCGTTAATTCCGGATCGACCAGCGCCGTGTGGGCATACCAACCATCGTGGCGCAGGCTTGATTTGATCCGAGTCTGCGGATCGCTGAGCACAGCGTTCGAAGTGACTTCGGCGCCGGTGCCGGCCGTGGTCGGTACAGCGATCCAGGGTAATCCGCCGCCGGCGATCTTGCGCTGACCATGAAAATACTCGCTCACCGTGCCGGGGTAGGGGAATAACCCGGCAATGGCCTTGGCCACGTCCATTGCACTGCCGCCGCCGATCCCAATGATGACCTCAACCTGCTCGGTTCTGCCCCAAGCAAGACCTTGCTCAACCATGTCAAGCGTCGGTTCGCTGCGTACAGCATCATAAACAATCGATTCGCCCCCTGCCGCCGTCAACGATTCCAGCGCCGCATCGAGTCGTCCCGACGCTTTAAGTGAATTGGCGCCACAAACAAGCAGCGCACGTCGTCCCAGTGCGACAGCTCGCCGTCCCAATTCTGAAAAACAACCTTCACCGGTCACCACCGTAACAGGCAGATGAAAATGTGCCATCGTATCCTCCCGGCCCGGTCAACGAGCAAAAGCGTTAAATGGATTAATCACCGTCAGCCGACGGATCGTTTCCCAATCGATCCCGGCATGATAGAGTTTGGGCAAAAATTGTTCGCTGAGGTAGGTAAACGGCCTGGGCGTACCACCGCCCGGCTGTGCCGGGTCATACCAGCCACGGTCATGGCTGAGCAACACCCGGTCAACAAATCCGGCGTCGAGCATCCTTTGCACCCGCTCGATCCAGAACGAATCACGCGCCGGGTCACCAATGCCGTCAAATTCGATCCATGCTCCCCGTGCAGCGATTTTCAGGTTCATTTCCGGATCATGTTGGGCGTGGATCCAGATGAATCGGTCCGGCGTGTAGCCAACCTCTTCAAGCACATCCAGTTGATCGTTGACCACGCGCCCCAGCCGGGTGTGGCTGCCGATCGCCGCGCCGGTCTCACGCGCTGCGCGCGCAGCCGCGCGCAAAATCTTGGTTTCACAGGCCGTCAAACCCTCGTCGCCGGCACTGAGTTTGATCCACGCCGCCTGAACGCCGGTGTCCTTGATCTGGCCAAGTAACTCGCCGTGCATCCATTCGTATAATTCATCTTCATCGGCCTGCTGCGCCCATACCGGCACCCACGGTTCCCGATAGATGCCGGTTGGCACCACCAGCGGAAAGCCGGTCGCTTCGGAGACGGCTTTAAGGATATCGGCCCGGCGTCCCACACCTTCCGGGCTGCACTCGACCAATGCGGTCACACCGGCTGCGCGTGCCCGTTCGATTTCCGGCCCCATCAGCCGAACAACATCTCCGGCATCAGCCTGCCCCTGCTCGGGGCAATCCGGCCTGCGCAGATCGACGAAAATGTGCTCATGAGGCAAAATAAGGCCTAATTGTTTGATCGTCATTGGGCCAAGGGTGGTAATGAGCTGCTTCATCTGACTACTCCTGTTTATTGATTCGGGTCGCTGTCCTGTTGGCTGTCAGAACACGGGGAGAAAACTTGACGGCTACAATCGATCAAAGTGCATCCGGCAATCACCCCCTGGCGCATAAAGTACTTGACCCGTCCGGCGGAAAAAGTTTGCCGGTAAAAGACGGTGCGTGGCACCCACGTTTCATGCTCATCCAGACAACCCAATTCTCCTTCGCTGAGCGATTGAAACAGCTCCAGATGGCGGGTGATCCCCCAAAATCCGCGACAGTTCAGGCTCAACTTGACACCGAACATAAATCCTGCTTCAAAAGCGTCCTGCACCGCCGGATCAACATGGATCGACAAGATATGCACCTCTTGTGCGTTGCCAGAACGCTTGAAATCGCGCGCGTCAAACAGCATACGCACCGTCTGCGAATTGCTCTGTTTGATGAAATCAACCTTGATGGGCAAAATCATCGCCTTGCCATAACGCTTTTCTTTGGCCCACGCCGAATAGGCCGTAAGCGTGGTGTGCTTTTCCAGCACATATTGATAGTAACTGTCGCGGTAGCGGATCGGCCAATTCTTCGAGATTTCGACCAGAGCACGATCGAGGTCGTCCCACAGCTCTTTGCCGACAATGTATGCCCCGAAAACGGAGACGATCGACTCGATCGAAAAGAGTTCTTCCGGCTTGAGCGCCCAAAAGATCAACGCGATCAAGAGGCCCAACGACAGGCCAAAGATCTCATTAAAATGACTCTGCAACCGCGCATAAGCCGAACGTTGCTGCGCCAGCACATCTTGAATGTACTCTTCATAAGGATAAATGTTTATACTGCTCGACGATACTTTACGGCTATATGGGTAGACAACAACATGACACTCGACTTCATGGTAAGGTCCAAGTTGCGCCAGGTTGACAAACTCGACATCATAAATGTTGGGCATCTGGACATTCTTGCACAATCGGATGAATGGCTTAGCGGGTATAAAAGGCTGTTTCATATTGTTCTTTGCTTATCGCCCTTGTCTCTTGTTCTTTGTCTACTTGCCTTCCGAGTATACCATGCCACAAGGCAAAATGACAAACCCACCATTCACAGGGATTTTGTCGAGTTTGTTTATCTATGTTATAATCAATTTTTGTTGCTGTTGCCCAAATCTGATCAGGAGAATGACACATGCAACTCGAATTTCGTCATTTGCAATTGATGCTGGCAAGCTTGCTCATCCTGACTCTCATTCCATCGTCGGCCTTTGCACAAGAACCAAGTCCGATTGACATCCAATTGGTCGTACCTGCACAGGTTGGCCCCGGAAAATTCTTCGAAGTCCAAATCAAGTACGATGCCGTCGATTTGAACGCCGGCGCCGACCTCAATTACAACGTCTTTGGGCCTTGTCGCATCTGGTCACGCTCGCCGGAACCACCCAATCCGATTGTCAACACCTGGAAGCCAGGACCCGACGCCGCCCAAGGTGTGATCAAGATTCAAATTTTGGTCGACGAGGGCACCGATGGCCAAACCATCCGCCATCAGGTTGAAGTGCGCTGGGGGCCCAAAGTGCGCACCTTTGAAGCCACCACCACGATCAAATATGTTCCGCCAACGGCAACGCCTACCGCAACACCGCGCCCCACGCGCCCACCGGTAAAACCAACGCCTGTCCCACCAATGTCTACCCCTACGCCGGCCGACGTGCCGGCCGGCACG
>Ga0129299_1001055_pt1 | contig 18398 bp, 19 predicted proteins | sample ConPoolayeCmetaG_FD_94477 | JGI IMG/M metagenome (GOLD analysis project Ga0129299, IMG submission 94477) | Hot spring microbial mat communities from California, USA to study Microbial Dark Matter (Phase II) - Cone Pool mat layer C metaG ...
GAAAATTTTTTTTCTTCAAAACAAAATCTCTTTTTTCTTGTTTTTTTTGTTCTAAAAAAGTAATATCCTCACCTATAACAAAACCTAAAACCTCTTTTTTTTCTTTTTTTAATTCCGTCAAAAAACTTTCTTTTTTTCTTTCTTTTATCTGATCTTCAAAAATCTTTAATAAAGCTCCAATCAGCTCTTCTTCTTTAACAATATTTACTTTTGGAATTTGTAAAAAATAACTTTCCGGCCAGCGAAAAGAAATGATTGACTCTGCTTTTTGATCCAAATCAGTAGAATTATAAAGAATAATCCTTGCTGGTAAAAACTCTTGTTTTTTTTCTTCGAAAACCTCTAGAAGATCATCAGTAAAATTACTACTTCGACTAACAACTTTTTTTAAAATAATCTGATTACCTTTATAAATAAAAACTGAAATCTCAGTCTTATCAATTTCTACCAAAATTGCCGTTAAAGGCAAATTATCTTTTTCTTTTAAAAAATTGGCTAAAGCATCTCCAGCTTCAATATAGCCCAAAGGTTGAAAATTAAGATGGTTAACCATCTTTTTAATCGAAAGTAAAATTGGTTTTTTAATCTCTTTTGTATTTTGATCAACTAAATGAGAATAAACAAAAATAATCAAATAATTTAATTCTTTTTCTTCAGTTTTAAAAAGAGCTAAAATTTCATTAACATCATCAGTTAAATTTTCCCAACCATTAGAATAGTTAAAGTTTCTTTTTTCTCTTAAAATCATTTTACCGTTATTTTCTTCAATAATCATTAAAATACCCGCTTGTTCTTTTAAAAATAAACCTAAATACTTTTGATTTTTTTTATTTTGTTTTTTAAAAAGAGAAAAAAACATTATTAAAATTTATAAATTATAACTTATACTTGTTAAAAACTTGGTCTACTCCTTTTTTAGCCGTTATTAGAGCTTCGTTATAAGAAACACCCTCAATTGTGGCATTAATAGCATTTTCTAAATACTTAACAATTTCATCGTTTAAACCATTATCAAAAGTTCGAGAAATTGCTGGTACAGAAACAAAATAATTAGCTTGCTTAATAACTGCTCCCAAATAAATATTTTGAATTAAAAGCGGCGCTAAATCAACTCTTGAATAAGGTTCACCAAAAAGTCGTGTCCGAGAAGTTAATTCATACATTTTAGTTAAACTTTCTTTTTCAATTAAAAATCTTAAAAATCGCCAAGCTTCAATTTGATTTTGACTCATTTTTGAAACTCCTTCAACCCAATAATTAGCAATCGAAACCGGTGATGCCCCGGGTAAAGAAGGAACCGGGATCGCCTTTATTTCAATTTCAGGGTTAACTGACTTTATCGTTAGAATTTGCCAAGAAGGAACAAAAATCATAGCCACCTTTTCTTGAATAAAAGCAGTTAAAGAATTTGGCATATTTTCATCCCAAAAGTTGTTAGGTGGTTCAGCAAATTTTCTATAGCTCTCCAAAGCTCCAGCTGCTTCTTCAGAATCTAAATTTTTAATATCACCGCCATTTTGATAAATCATTAAAGATAGAATATCTGAAAAATGTTCAACATTCACTGATAATCCTAAAGCAACACCCGCGGTAATTATATTACCGCTTGCATCTTTAACGGTTAACTTGGGAACTATATTTGATAACTCATCCCACGTCTCTGGTGGTTTATCAATACCGGCTTTTTTCAATAAATTAACATTGTAAACTAAAACAAGACCATCAATCCCTAAAGGAAGACCATAATATTTATCCCCTACTTTTAGATCTTTTTGGTGAATTTTATAAAAGGTTTTTTCAAACTCAGTATTACTCATTATTGAAGCAGGAATAGGTGAAATAATTTCTTTGATTTCTGGTAGCCAAGTATTATGAAAACGAAAAATATCAGGTCCTTGATTATTACGACTTCTAACGATTAATTTTTCTCGATAATTTTGGGGTTCCATTTTCTGATAATTAATCTTTACATAAGGATATTTTTTCTGATAATCAGCAATTAACACTTCAAAAACTTCTTTTTCCTCCCATAATCCCCAGTATTTTAATGTAACTAATTGAGGAGTTTTTTTACCAGAAAAAATCAGCTTAAAGATAAAAATAAAAACAATAAGAAAAATAATCACAGCGCCAATAAGTAATAAAGCTTGATTTTTATTTTCCTCAAAAACTGGTGGTGCTTTTGAAAAAAAATTAGTATCGCTACTTATTGTTTCCTCTGTTGAACTAACATCTGAAGCTACTTCTTCTGGAACTAAATTTTGCTCGGATAAGGAATCAATTGATGTTGGGATTTCTTTTGGTTGATCTTCAACGACGACAGTTTCTATCGGTTGATTTTTTTGTGAGTTTTTTTTATTATCATCCATAGATATTATGATAGCAAAAAAAATACTTTCTTTAATTGGATTAATCCTATTTCTTTTTTTTTTAAAAAACTTTCTTTATTTATTAAATAAAGAAATAAATATTAATAAACAGCAAAAAATTTATCCCAATGTCTATATTAATAATATTAATTTTAGCGAACAAAAAATTAATTCAGTCATTAATTTTTTCAATAAAAAAAATGATGATCTAAAAAAAACAACTATTGTTATTTCTTATCAAAAGGAAAAAATTGCTACTTTTTCTGCTGAAAAAATTAACCTTAATTTTGATAGTCAGGGAGCAGCTCAAAGAGCTTATCTTATAGGTCGAAGCGTCCACTTTACATCAAAAATTTTTCAAAAAACTACTAGTCTTCTTGGTTGGAAAAAATTTAATTTTGAGATTACACCATCATTTGACCATCAACCTTTTTATGATTTTATAAAAATAGCCGAAGATAAATACAATCAACCGGCCAAAAATGCTCTTTTTAAATTTGAAAATGGACGAGTTATTGCTTTTGCTCAAGAAATATATGGACAAGAAATTAATAAACAAAAATTTTATCAATTACTCGAAGAAGAAATTAAAAATATCGATAAAAAAAATAAAAAAATCATTAATATCAATCTTCCAATTAAAAAAATTGATCCAGAAATAAAGCTGGCTTCGATTAATAATTTTGGTATTGAGGAAAAAATTGGCGAAGGAAAATCTGATTATTCAGGATCAATTGCCGAACGAATTCATAATCTTATTTTAGCTTCCTCAAAATTTAATGGTATTTTGATTCCACCAAAAAAAATTCTTTCTTTTAATCAAACCGTTGGCGATATCTCTCAATTAACTGGCTATAAACCGGCTTATATTATAAAAGATGGCAAAACCATTTTAGGCGATGGTGGAGGTGTTTGTCAAGTATCAACCACTCTTTTTCGGGCAGCTTTAAATACAGGACTAGAAATTGTGGAAAGACATCCTCATGCTTATCGAGTCACCTATTATGAAAAGGATGCAAAACCAGGATTAGATGCAACCGTTTTTGCTCCGTCGGTTGATCTAAAAATAAAAAACAATACAGGCGCTTATATCCTTATAGAAACCATTGTTGATAAAGAAAAAAATCTCTTATATTTTTATCTTTTTGGTAAAAAAGATAAGCGAAGGGTTGAAATTTCTGATCCAATCGTTTGGGATATTTTTCCTCCTTTACCCCCAAAATATCAAAATGATCCAACACTTAAAAAGGGAGTAATCAAACAAATCGATTTTCCCGCTTGGGGAGCAAAATCATCTTTTAATTACAAAGTTTATCTTAATAATAAATTAATTATTGATGAAAAATTTTTTTCTTCATATCGTCCTTGGCAAGCGGTTTATCTTGTAGGAACAGATGAATAAATTAATCTAATTAATTTAATTTTTAATTTAAAAAACAACTTTTAAAATGATCATAAATTTTACAAAATTTTTATTCTTTTTGATATATTTATTTTATGATAATTAATTTAACAATACCCAATGAAGCTAATGTTTTAATTAAAGCAGGAGAAAATGTTGATTTAGAAACAAAAATATTAACAATTAACAAAAAAGCCCAAGTGAAAATTGATATTACTAAAAAACTAAATATTCCTCCCAATAAGATTTTTCAGTCGCTAAAAAAATTTGTTGGTGATCAAATAAAAAAAGGTGATAAATTGGCTTATAAAAAAAGTCTTTTTTTTAATAAATACGTTTTTAGTAATTATAACGGTATTTTAAAAGAAATTAATCATCAAACAGGTGAGGTTATTCTTGAAGTTAATGATCAGAAAAACCAGATAAAAAAAGATTTTTTTTCTCCATTAACAGGAGAAGTAGTTTCCATTGAAAAACATACTATAAAAATTAAAATTAAAAAAGGAGAAATAATTGAATTAAAACAAAAAGCTTTTGAGTCTTTTGGCACAAAAATTTTTATCTTAGAAAATAATCAACAGATAACAGCCTATCATATCGAAAAAAAACTTATTATAACTGAAGATATTAATAGCATACTTCAAACAAAATTTGAAGCTCTTGGTGCTTCTGGATTTTTAACTATAAAAAAATTACCTAACCCAACTAATCTATTTAACGCCCAACTTAAAAATTTTGATGACTGGAATAAAATTAAAAAAACAAATTTTTCCTATTGCTTTATTGAAAAAAATTCTAGTAAAATGATTCTTTATGATTGAAAACCATTCCCAAAAAATTAATTTTGGAAAAAAGATTACAGAAATTCTTTTTATTATTTCATTTATCATTCTTATTTTTGGTTCTGGATATAAATTAGGCGAATATCAAATCAACCAAAAGAAAATTGAAAAATCAACATATAGTATTACTAATGTCAATAATAAAGCGGCAGAAAAGAATCTTGACTTTTCTTTATTTTGGGAAACTTGGGACAAAATAGAAAAAAAGTTTATTGATCAAAAAAAACTTGATCCTAAAAAAATGCTTTATGGAGCCATTAAAGGAATGGTTGCCTCTCTTGAGGATCCTTATACGTTTTTTTTAACTCCTGAGGAAAATAAACAATCAAAAGATGATCTTCAAGGAAAATTTGAGGGAATTGGTGCCCAACTAGGAATGAAAGATAATCGAGTAATTGTTATTGCTCCTCTTAAAAAATCACCAGCGGAAAAAGCTGGTGTAAAAGCGGGTGATTTTATTAATAAGGTCGATGACAATTCAACTAAAGGGTGGAGTTTAACTTATGCTGTCTCCAAAATTCGTGGACCTAAAGGAACCAAAGTAAAACTGTTATTAGAGCGAGCTGGAAAAGAGTTAGAAATAACTATTATTCGTGATCAAATCAATGTCTCTTCGGTTGAGCTTTCTTTTGAAAAAAATATTGCTATTATAAAAATAAATCAGTTTGGAGAAAATACAATTGATGAATGGGATAAAACTATTTTTGAAATTAAAAATAAATGGTTAAAAAAAGAAATTAAAGGTATAGTTTTAGATTTACGAGACAATCCTGGTGGCTATCTTGAAAGTTCAGTCTATATTGCCTCAGAATTTTTACCAATGGGAAAAGTAGTTGTTCATCAAAAATCAACTAATTTTCCCAATAAAGACCACAAAGTTTTACGTCAAGGAAAATTAATTGATATTCCACTTGCTGTTTTAATTAATAAAGGATCGGCATCGGCTTCAGAAATCTTAGCCGGTGCTTTACGTGATCATAAAAGAGCAAAAATTATTGGTGAGAAAAGCTTCGGTAAAGGATCTGTTCAAGAAGCAGTTGATTTAAAAGAAAACGCCGGTCTTCATGTAACGGTAGCGAAATGGATTTTGCCCGGCGGTGATTGGATTAATAGTAAAGGAATTGAGCCAGAAATCAAAATTGAAAATCAAATAAAAGAAGGAAATACCCTTACTAGAGATAACGATAAACAACTTGATAAAGCTATTGAAATTTTGCTAAAATAATTATTATATGAAAAGAATTTTTACTATTTTGCTCATTTTAATTTTACTTTTAGCAATTAGCCAAAGGACTAAATTATTATCTTTTTCCTCATTTCTTAATTTATTATCAAAAAAGGAAAGTCTTCATTTACCTTCTTTAAATAAAAATAGCCAAAAACAAGTAGTTGTTTATGAAGAATCAGTCATTATTAACGTCGTTGAAAAAGCTTTACCTTCGGTGGTAACTATTGGAATAAAAAAAACAACTACTACTGGTGGTTTTTTTGAAGTTGATCCATTCAATCCTTTTTATCCTTTTCGACGCATTCCAGGACAAAAGAAAAAAATTGAAAAAAACATCGGAAGTGGTTTTATAATTGATTCTAATGGTTTAATTATTACTAACAAACACGTTGTTTCTGATAATGAAGCCTCCTATCAAATTTTAACCTCAGATAATAAAAAATATGATGTAGAAAAGATTTATCGCGATCCTTTAAATGACTTAGCAATTTTAAAAATCAACACTTCTAATCTTAAGCCTTTAATTTTAGGTAATTCTAATAATTTAAAACTTGGTCAATTAGTAATTGCAATTGGCACTCCTCTGGGAGAATTCACCAATACTGTTACCTCTGGTATTATTTCTGGACTTGGTCGGGGAATTACCGCCGGATCCCCTTTTGAAGGATACGTAGAAAAATTAGATAATGTGATTCAGACTGATGCGGCTATTAATCCTGGTAATTCTGGCGGTCCTTTACTAAACAGCCAAGCTGAAGTAATTGGCGTTAACACAGCCATTGCTCAAGAAGGTCAAAATATTGGTTTCGCAATTCCATCAAATGTTGTCAAATCACTAATTGAAAAATTTAAAAAACAAGGCGGTAACTTTGAAAGACCATTTTTAGGTGTCCGCTATCAGATGATTGATAAAAAAACAGCAATTTTAAATGAAGTCGTTGAAGGAGCATATGTAATTGAGGCTGTACCAAACTCACCGGCTGAAAAAGGCGGGATTGAGGTTGGAGACATTATTATTGAATTTGATGGTAAAAAAGTTAAAGGTGAAAGTGAACAAACTTTGGCTAACTTAATCTTGGAAAAAAAAGTTGGCGATATGGTTAATATAAAAATCTGGCGAAACGGTGAAATAAAAAATTTAAATATTAACTTAAGTAGTTCTGATTAAATAATATAATTTTTATATATAAAACTAATACAACTTATTTTTTATAAAAATAAGTCGAAAACGATTTTTCTTCTATTTTTTTAAACAATTTTTTCTCCCACCCTAGAAAAGGAAAACCATGAGAAATAATAATAGCTTCTTTTGGCAACTCATTTTCTAATTTTTTTTTAATCTTTTCCATTAACTCAGGAAGAAAAAAAAGATAAACATAATCTGCTTTTTGATAATTAATCTTTAAAATATTTTTTCGCTTAAAAAAAATATTTTTTAATTTATCTCTTCTGGCAAAAAACTTAGCCAAGCATAAAAGTAGTGGATTAACATCAAAACCATAACCTAAAACTTCATATTTTTTTACTGCTCTACGCACAATCCTACCATCACCACAACCTAACTCATAAAAAATCTTTCTTTTTTTTGGCTTAAGTACTTTTAAAATTAAATCAACCTGTTTCTTTTTTGTTGCTAAATAAGGTGAACCCATTAAAAAAGAGTAAATAAGAAAAATGATGTGTAAATTAATCATAATCAAAAAAAATAAAATTAAAAAAAGAAAAGAAAAATAAAAAAAATAAAAAAGCATTTCTTAAAGATTTTTTATCTAAACTTATAAAAAGTTATTATTCTTATTACATTTATTTTTTTCTATCAACTATAATTATAGTAAAAAAACAAATAATAAAGCCTCTGTAGCTTAAAGGATAAAGCTCTGGTCTTCGGAACCAGTGATGGGGGTTCAATTCCCTCCAGAGGCACTAAAATAGAAATTTTAGATGTTAAGTTATAAAAATCAAACAAATAATAAAATTTTATAATTTATACTTTTACTGTTTCCCTGTAGCTGGTTTAACTTCAACTTGTTGTCTTTGAGCAACTTTTTTATGAGAAAAAATACTTCTTCTTATCTTTCCTCTTGGCATATCAAATAATGCTTCTTGTTTTTTTCTTTCTTCTTCTTTAAGTTTTCTTTCTTGTTCTTGATAAGTCTCTATTCTTTGTTTTTCTGCCTCTTTTTGTTTTTCTCTCTGAAGAGTTTCTTCTTCGGCACGTTTAATCAATTGAAAAAACCTTTGTCTTAAGAATTCCTCCTTTTGTTTATCTTGTGATTGATATTTTTCCTGCAGTTTTTCAAAATTCAGCGGCGTATTATTTTGTTTCTTGGCTTGATCTTTTTCTTTTTTTTCTAATGAAGAAGCAGTGTTAGAATTACTATTATTAACTACTCCTTCAAAAATCTTTAACGGACTAAATGTTTGACCAATTTGTTGAACTGATTTTTTTCCTGTTGACTTACCCAATTCCAAAAGTTCACCCAAAATTTCATCACGCCAAAAAGATGTCTTAACCATAAAATAAAAAATATCTAATTTAAATAATTTATAATTAATCTAAAATTATTATTAATAATTAAAATAATTAATAAAAAAACTTTTATTGAATTTTTAATATAAAATATTACACAAATTTTAAACTATATTTTCAATTATTTAAAAAATCATATTCCCAAAATCGCTTTAGCTTCTTTTGACATTTTTTCAACCGACCATGGCGGGTCAAAAGTTAATTCTAATAAAATATCTTCTTCTTTTAACCCTAGTTCAATTAATTTATTTTTAATCTCTTTTTCAATAAGACCAAAAAGAGGGCAACCAATTGTTGTTAAAGTCATAAGAATCTTCACTTTATTTTTTTTTATCTCTATCTTATAAATTAAACCTAAATCAACAATCGAAATACCTAACTCTGGATCTAAAACTTGCTCAAGTTTTTTTTTAATTGCTTCTTTATTAAAATTCATAGGTTATAATTAATTATAATCATAATTTTATAATCTTTATAATTTATATTTCGTATGAAAAACTTTAAAGTTCGTTTTGTTCCTTTAGGAGGAGTTATCGGTGTCACGAAGAATATGTATCTTTATGAGTTGTATCTTAATGAAAAACTCGAAGAAATATTGATTGTTGATTGTGGTATTGGTTTTCCTCAAGAAAAGGAGTTGGGGGTTGACTTTGTTATTCCTGATGTGTCATATTTAGCTGATAAAAAAAATAAAATCAAAGCTTTGATTCTGACACATGGCCATGAAGATCATACTTCGGCTCTTCCTTTTGTTTATTATGATTTAGGTCAACCGCCAGTTTTTTCTAGTCAATTGACGGCGATTTTTGCCGAAAACAAATTAAAAGAACATGGTATAAATATCAAAATCAATCAAATTAATTTTGAAAAAAAATATTGTTTTGGTAGCTTTGAGATTCTTTTCATTAAAATGACCCATTCAATTCCTGACACAATGCATCTTCTAATCAAAACACCGGTTGGTAATTTTTACCATGGTTCTGATTTTAAATTTGATCTTACCCCCCCATACGGTGATTTACCAGAATTCAATAAAATTACTCAAGCGGGTAAAGAAGGAGTTTTATGTCTTTTATCTGATTGTTTAGGGGCAGAACGCGAAGGACTAACTCTTTCGGAAAAAGTTGTTGGTAAAACTTTTGAAGAGGAAATGCGAAAAACAAAAGGCAAGTTTATTATGACTACTTTTTCTTCCAATATTTCAAGAATTCGGCAGTGTGTTGAAGCAGCAATTAAATTTAATCGAAAAATTGTCTTTCTTGGTCGATCGATGAAAGAAAACTCAAAATTAGCAATTCAAAACGGTTATCTACCAATTCCTTATGATTTTTTAATAAAAGAAGAGGAAACTAAAAAATTTCCACCCAATAAATTATGTCTTATTGTTGCTGGTTCCCAAGGACAGTACGACTCAGCTTTATCAAAATTAGCCAACGGTCAAAACCCCAATATTAAAATTGCTCCCGGCGATAGAATTATTTTTTCCTCTGATCCTATCCCTGGTAATGAAAACGATGTTTATTCTTTAATCGAAGATCTTATCGGAAAAGGAGCGGATGTTTTATATTCAGAAATTGGTGATCAACTCCATTCTTCTGGGCATGGCAACCAAGAAGATCTGAAATTTTTGATGCGTTTCACTAATCCAAAGTACTTTATTCCTATTGGAGGAACTGTTCGTCATCAAAAACAATATCAGCGCTTAGTAAGCGATTTAGGTTTTGCAAAAGAAACAGTTTTTTTACTTAAAGAGGGAGAAACCGTTTGGTTTTCATCACAAAAAGTTTATTTAGGAGAAAAAATTGAAACTAAAAATATCTATGTTGATGCATATGGAGTAGGCGATGTTGGTAGTATTGTCCTTCGTGATCGAAAAACTTTAGCTACTGAAGGAATGGTAATTGCTCTTCTTATTATCGATAATCAAGGAAGATTAATCACTCAACCAAAGCTAGTTTCTCGAGGTTTTGTTTTTGAAAAAGAAGAAAAAAATCTTTATCAAAAAGCTATTAAAATCATTGAAAAATTAACTAAACCCCATAAATATCATTCAATAAAAATAAATGAAGTAAAAAAAATAATTGTTAATGAATTAGAAACTCTTTTCTTTAAGGAAAAAGGGAGAAAACCATTAATTGTGGTTGAGGTAATAAATCTTTAAATCTTATCTAAACCAACTAGCTCGACCAAGTTTATATGAAAGATTTTTATTTTTTCGCTCGCCAATAATTTTTGCTGGTACGCCACCAACAATAGCAAAAGGAGGAACGTCTTTTGTTACTACAGCAGAAGCAGCAACTACCGCTCCTCTACCAATTTTTACTCCTGGAAGAATTATGGCTCGTGGACCAATAAAAACATAGTCTTCGATTAAAACAGATCCATTTTTGGCTAAAAAATTAGGATCATTAATATCATGTTCACTATTATAAATCATTACCTCAGAGGCTATATCCACATGATTACCAATTATCAACTTATCTCTACCATCCAAAACCACTCTCTCACCAATAATTGAATCTTCGCCAATCACAATATTTTTTGGGTTATAAAAACGAGCCCCCATATGAATAGTTGATTTTTTACCTATTTTTACACCAGCTAGACGATAAAAAAAGCGACGGAAATGATGAAAGGGTAAAATGCCAATAATATGTAATAAAAAAACTTCAAATTCTAATAAAATATTAAAAAAACGATTTATTATTTTTTGAAATAGTTCTCTAATAGTTAACTTTTTACCGGTTTTATCATAAAACATACTTTAAAAGTATATATAAATTTAACTAAGTTTTGCAACTTTTATCCAGAAGTTGTGTTAATAGTTATTTATACAGTTTTCTTCGTATAAAAATCTTGATTTTAAAGAATAGTTTTGCTTACCAAAAATAAATCTTTTTTTAGTGTAGGTTATATAAAGTTTCTCTTTTGCCCGAGTAATTCCTACATAAAAAAGTCGCCTCTCTTCTTCAAGAGAGAAAACATCATCAAGGCTTCGACTATGAGGCAAAATTCCCTCTTCTACTCCTACAATAAAAACATAATCAAACTCCAAGCCTTTAGCTTGATGAAGAGTCATCAATCTCACTTTTTGAGAAGCATCACCTTTTTTCTCTTTCTCAAAATATTCTGACTCAACTAATGCCACTTGATGAAGAAAATCAACTAAATTTGGAAAGTTCATTGCCACCGATTTTAACTCACGAATATTTTCTAAACGAGAAAGGTCTTCTTCATTATCTTTTTGATATAAACTTAAATAATCAGTAGCGGCAAAAATTTTATCAATTAAATCATTGGTTGAATAAGAAAATAATTGATCTTTTAATTCTTCATAAAGTTTTTTAAATCTTAAAAATCTCTTTTTGCCCAAATCTTTAACCCGACTTAGAGCCAATTCATCAATAGGATTAATCAATAAACGAAGAAAGGCTAAAATATCTTTTATTTCCTTTCTGGAATAAAAACGAATGCCACCAATCAAGATATAAGGAATTCCATAATGTAAAAAAGCCTCCTCAATTACCCGCGACTGAGCATTAGTTCGATATAAAACAGCTATATTTTTATTTAAAATATGTAAATTTTTTGATAATTTAATAATTTCCTCGGCTAAAAAAACAGCTTCTTCCTCCTCATTTTCTGCTTCATAAAAAACTATCTCCTCTCCCCCATTTTTTTCTGTATAGATTTTTAAGACTGGATGAGTCGAATTTTGGGAAATAATTTTATAAGCAAAATCAAGTATCTTTTGGGTTGAACGATAATTTTTCTCTAAATAAAAAACAGAAACCGGAGAAAAATCTTTTTGAAAACGATTTAAATTTTCAATCTCTGCCCCTCTCCATGAGTAAATGCTTTGAGAAAAATCACCAACTACAGTTACTTTATTTTTTTTATTCCCCAAAATCTTTATTAATTTATACTGAATAAAATTAGTGTCCTGAAATTCATCAACTAAAAAATAGTAATATTTATTAAGATAGTAAGCTAAAATTTTTTTCTCTTTTTTTAAAAGAAAAACAGCCCTTAACAAAAGATCATCGAAATCTAAAGCTTTATTTTTTTCCAATTCTTTTTGGTATTGAAAATAAACATCAGCAACTAAACTAGCTTGATAAAAAGAAAAATTATCTAAAAAATTCTCTGGTAAAACCAAAAGATTTTTTGCACAAGAAATATAGTAAAGAAAATAATCAGGCGATTTTTTTTCTATTTTTTCTTTTTTTAAAATGTTTTTTATAAGTTTTATTTGTTCATCTTCATCATAGATTAAGAAATTTTTATCAACCGCCGCTTCCTGCCAAAAGCGACGAAGAATTAAAGCAGAAAAAGAATGAAAAGTACCAATATAACCCAAATTATCATTATTTCCCAACTCTTTTTTTATTCTTTCTTTCATTTCAGAAGCAGCTTTATTAGTAAAAGTAATCATAACAATGCTTGAAGGATTAATTTTTTTTTCTTTGATTAAATAAATTACTTTTGCTACTAAAACACGAGTTTTACCTGATCCAGCACCAGCTAAAATCAAGGAGGAATTATTAATAAAAAAAGCAGCTTCTTTCTGTTTTTCATTTAGGCTTTCTAAAATTTTTGTCATAAAATTTAATCTTATCAATACCTCTTTTTTAACTTAATAAAACAAAGTAGATTTTTTATTAATAACTAAGAAACAAATGAATAAAAAATTAAAAAAATTGCAAATAAAAAAATAATTAAATTATAACTTATATAGCCAGTTTCTGGTAGTTTTTTAATTGTAGTCGGTGATAAATAATTATTATTAGTTGGTAATGGCGTTAAAGAATCGCCTTTAACAAGAATAACTTCAGTTGGCGTAATTACTTCTATTATTGTTGGTGTAGGTGAATCTAGTAAATAGAGAGTAGGAGATAATGTCAACGATGGTTGTAAAGTTGGCGAAGAATTATTACTGGTTGTATTCAAGGCAATAAATTTCTCGCTATTGACTACTTGAGCTTTTGTATTTTTTGGTGCAACCGCTGAAGAATTAGATTGATCAGATGGTTTTTGCATCAAAAGATAACTAAAATAAAATATAGCCCCAATTAAAAATATTGTCATTATTATTAAGATAACAGTAGTTATTTTTTCACGCCACATTTTTTTATCTATTCACCCAACCAACCATCAATTTTTGAATGCAGTTGGGCCTCAATTTTTAAAAAGGCATCTGTTGTCGCCAGTTGATATTCTCGATAGAACACATTTTTTTCTTTATTAAAATTATTTGTAATTGACTGTTTATCCCATTCTCCTTGATTAATTTTAATTCTTGCCATATCAATATTTGAGTCATCGATTTTTTCTACGGCAATAAAAAGTTTTTTTCCGGGATTTATATTTTTAATTTCTTCTTCTTTAATCTCCTCCCATTTTTCATTATATATCTTAATTTTTGGAGAAACAATTATTTTTTCTTCTTTAATAATAGTATTATTCAAAACTAGTCTTGGTTGATTGTTGTCTTTTATTAAGCTAAAAATAAAAATTGATAAAAAAACTATAAATAAAATAACAATAATAAAAAATCGATTTAAAAAAAAATCTTGATAAAAAGTATATCCCTTTTCTTTTTGTTCACTAAAATTAAAGTCGTTAATTGAATTAACTCGACCATTATCTTTAAAATCAGGAATATCTTCAACCCTCTTCTTTCTTTTTTTTATTTCTTTTTTTAAAAGATAAACTTGATAAATAAGTAAAAAAAAGGTTATAAAAAAGCTTATAATCGTTATTCGGTTCAAAGAAGAAAAAAAATTTATAACATATTCCATATAAAAATGATAGCAAAAAAATATCAAAAACCAAAAAGTAATCTTAAACCAAAAATAATTGAAAGAAAACCAAAAATTGAGAGCAAAATTATATTACTACCACCAGAAACTGGAACGACCGAAATAGTTGGAGTAACTAGAATAGTTGGTGTAAAAACAGTTGTCGAGGTGGGAATTAAGATTGGTGTCAATGTTGGACTAGGAATAATTGTTGCTGAAGGTGTTGCTTCACCTAAAACCCGTCCCTCAATTGCTTGATTACCAATTAAGCGAAAATTCCTTTTAATTTGAAAATCCCTATCTTTTTGATCTTTAGTTTGCAATATTAATTGATATGTTGCTGATGGGAGATTTTCTGAAAATTTTAACGACCAAAAACCACTTTTATCAGCTTTTACCCTTGCGCTATAATTCTTATTCTTATCAAATAAAGAAAAAAGAGTTAATAAAACTTCTTTTTCCGGCAAAGATTTTCCTTTAATAATTGGCATATTACCAGGAATAACCGCATTCTCTTTAGGAAAGCTTATTTCAATTTCATCTTGATTATTTTTTTTAGTTTCATTTGTAGATTCGTTCTTGACACCCAAAACATTTTCTTCGAAAAGAAAATTATAGTTTTTACCAATCACTAATGTTTGTAAAATTGGTGAAAATTGATCTATTTTACCCATTACTGTTGTTTTTTCCCCATCCTCTGATAAAATCTCAATGACTGCTTTTTCATCATTAGCTGGAATTTTAGCATCAAAATTTTCTTTTTGATACAAAATACTTAAAGGAATCAACCACTCACCACTACTTTTACTTAAGGTTAAAAATGGATAATATTGATCAAAGTTTAAAAAAATAACTGCATTCGTCAATGGTTGACTTTTTGAATTAAGAATTTTTCCATAAATTAATCTTGGTGATTTATTTTCTAATTGAAATTTAGGGGTAAAAAAGGAAAAAGGTAAACCGTTTTCTTGTTTTACGATTTGATCATTAATTACAATTAAAAAGAAGTATTGTTTCTGTGGTGTTAAATTTCTTAAATTAACCACATGAGAAAAAAACTGGTTTTTTTTTGTTGGAGTATCCCGATCATCAAATGCAAAATTATTTGTTTCATTTTTATTTTTACCATAAACTATATAACCAGTAGTTTTCTCACTTGTTTGCCAAAAAATTGTTGCTTGATTATAATTTAAATTAGTAATTTCTAATCTTTTTAATAGCTTTTTTGATGCCTTTGACGGAATAGAATTTCGATGAAAAAGTTGAGAGAAAAATATAATCAATAAAAAAATAGTCAAAATTGCTAATGGCATTGGAATATAATTTTTATTTTTTAAATATAATTTAGAATAGATCATAAAAATTAAGGAATCTTTTTACCTAATTGATCCAAAATTTGATTATCTAAATTATAATTTTTAATTATTGGTAACTGAGGTACTTTTATTTTCTCCTGGCGAACAACATGATAAATATCAACCATCAACCAAGCAACAACGATTAAAAAAATGGTTAAAAAAATTAGAAAAAACTCTTTTTTATTCATAAATAACTAGCATCAATTTTCATCTCAATTTTTAACTCTGCTGAAGAAGTTCCTTCTTGATTACGATTTATTAATAATTTTTGTATTGATTTTAAGCGTCGCTGATTTAATAAATTTTCAAGAAAAACCATCATCTGGTTAAAATCAGAAACCGTTTCAATATTTAAAATTACGGTATGATATTTTTTTTCTTTTTCTTCTTTTAAACTAACTTCAGAAACACCCATTTTTTTAAAAGTTAAGCCACTAATACTGGCTGATTTATATAAATCGTCAATAATTTTATTTAAATTTGGTCTATCAGGCACTGCTTCTTTTAAGTAAATTAATTTATCACGATTATTTTCTAAATATTGTTGTAATTGGCTAAAATTAATTATTTTATCATCATATATTTTATTAACATTCTCTAAATCAGAAAGTTCTTTTTTTAAAGAAAATAAAGTTATCAACGTTGGTCGAATTATAAAAAAGATAGAAAACGAAAAAAGCAAAAAAAAGAATATTAAATAAGTATAATCAGTAATCCTTTTATTAAATATGTCTTTATTAATCATAAAAATTGTGAAAAAATTAATTCAAAATCATATCCAACTTCAGTTTTTTTAATTGATCTTAACTCTATTTTTTTAAATTTTTGTTCTTTTTTTGCTAAATTAATAAACGCTTGAAGACTTTCCACTTGGATTGCAGTACCAACAACATTAATTAAGTTTTTTTCTATTTTTAACTCATTCAAAATTAATCCTTTGGGAAAAATTGATAAAAAATATTTAAACATCGATGATATTTTTTCCTGATCCATTAAAATTTTTTTTGCTACATCTTGTTTTTTTTCAATTATTTCTCCTTCTTTAAGAAGGGGTAAAACGACTTGGATAATTTCATTTTTTTGAAGAATACCTTCTTTTAAATCAATAATTTTTTGATCTAATTGAAATCTATAAAAAAAAACAAAAATAATTATAAGTTGAGTAACAACAACAATATAACGTAAATAATTTAAAGAAAAAAATAATACTTTTTCAATCAAAGAAATTTTTTTTTGATTTAAAAGATTAATTGTATATTTCATGAGTTATTTTTTTATCAACTTAGCGATCTTGGACTTGAGACGACTAGCTTTATTTTTATGAATAATATTTTTTTTAGCCGCCTTATCAACAGCTTTATAAAAGTTTTTAATCAGTTCTTTTAAACTCTTACTTCCTTTTTTTATTTCTTTTTTTATTTTTTTAAATAAAAAATCAATCTTATTTTGATATTTTTTATTAGTTAAAGCTCTTTTTTTTGATTTTCTCAGATTTTTTTTAGCAGTTTTTAAATTAGGCATAGTTTTTCTCCCTCCTTTCCAAGATAATAAAAACAATTAAATATTAAATTCTTTTTCAAAAATTTTTTCGCCATAAGCACCACTAAACTTTAAAACAACTTTGATTGGTCCCACAATATTATGATAGCGACAGGTACCGGAAGAACATGTGCCAAGAATTATTTTTCTACCACCAGTATCACTCGCTTCACCACATTGCCAATAATTATCAAATCTATAACACTTTCCTAATGCGCCTTGTTCTATAGCTGTCTCTCCGCCATCAGCCAAATCATTATTAACGACCTGATAACTTAATTCAAAATCAATCTCTTTAGTGTTTTTTGGTTCATTCTTAATTTTTAGGACAACTTCGCCTTTGTTCAAAGGTTGAAAATTAACTTGAACTGATGAATCAACTGTGGGAATCGCTTCTTCTGTTGGAATAATAATATTTCTGTTATCGTTTTTATTTGGTTTTTTATTCAAAAAAATAGTAATAATAATCAAAAATAAAATTAAAATAATCCCCACAATAATTAATTTTTTTTTGAACTCTATTATCATGTTTTTAATAATTTTAAATTAGAAACTTATAATCTAAATATTTTTTTAATTTATCAATAGAAACCCGTTCTTGTTTCATTGTATCACGTTCCCTAACCGTAATCGTATCATCATCTAAAGTCTGAAAATCAATAGTCACACAAAATGGTGTTCCAATTTCATCTTGAGCAAAGTAACGCTTACCAATATTATCTCTATCATCAAAAACAGTAAAATAACTACTTTTAAGTAGATTATAAACATATTTTGCCTTTTCTATCAAATCTTTTTTGTTAGATAAAAGGGGGAAAATCGCTACCTTAATTGGAGCTAAACTTGGTTTAATTTTTAAAACAATTCTTTTTTTACCATTAACCTCTTCTTTATTAAAACTATCAACAATTAAAGTAATCAAAAGCCTAGATAATCCAAAAGTTGGCTCAATTACATGAGGAATGTATTTTTCTTTAGTTATTTGGTCAGTGTAATTTAAATCAACGCCAGAATTTTTCATATGATTACTTAAATCATAGTTAGTTCGATAAGCTAATCCCCACATCTCTTTCCAACCAAAAGGATAAAAATACTCAATATCCATAGTTTTTTTTGAATAATGAGATCTTTCAAATTCTTCATGCTCACGCCAACGAAGTTTATTTTTATTCAAACCAAGATCAAGTGCCATCTGCCACATTATTTCTTGCCAATATTGATATACTTTTTTCCAATTCTTTTCATGAATAAAATACTCAAATTCCATTAAATCAAATTGTAAAGTTCGAAAAACACCTTGGCCCAAAGTGATTTCATTTCTAAAAACAA
>Ga0129299_1001058_pt1 | contig 18380 bp, 6 predicted proteins | sample ConPoolayeCmetaG_FD_94477 | JGI IMG/M metagenome (GOLD analysis project Ga0129299, IMG submission 94477) | Hot spring microbial mat communities from California, USA to study Microbial Dark Matter (Phase II) - Cone Pool mat layer C metaG ...
CCGTGGGGCCCGATGGGAGGTATTATACACCGCAATGCATCCCCGATGCAAGGGGAAAGGGGTCGAAAAATCAGAAAAAGTTCATGCCCACCCCCCTTCGGAAGCGCCCACGCCCGGTCCCTGTGTGGGGATCGCCCTCCCGAACCGTTCGCTCTCCCCCCATTTTTCGGCCCTACTCGAACACCGCAAGCGGCTCTGCGGGCGAGGACGCGGCTTGACCAGACCCCGCGTTGCGACGACCATGGCTCCGGTCAACGTAGGGAAGGGCCGACATGAACGGACAACAGATGCGTAACGCCCTGCACGCGGGGACCCGAGTGTACGGTGCGGCGGTTCTCTCATCGTCTCCGCGCTGGCCGGCGGCGATGAAGGGGCTGCCGATTGATTTCGTCTTCATCGACACGGAGCACATCCCCCTGGGCCGAGAGAACGTCGCCTGGATGTGCCAGACCTTCGCCGCGCTGGACCTGGCGCCGATCGTTCGCGTGCCCGAGCCGAACCCGACGCTCGCGATGATGGCGGTGGATGCGGGGGCGCACGGGGTGGTTTTTCCCTATGTGGAAACACCTCGGCAGGTGCGCGATCTGGTCGGCGCGGTGAAATACCGACCTCTCAAGGGGCGGCGTCTTCGAGACCTGTTGGAAAGGAACGAGGCTCCGTCGTCGAGGTGCCGCGACTACCTGGCCGATCAGAACGCCAACGGTGTGGCGGTCATCAATATCGAGAGCGCGCCGGCCATTGAGGCCTTGCCCGAGCTCCTCGCCGTGGAGGGATTGGACGCGGTGCTGATCGGTCCGCACGACCTGTCAGTGAACCTGGGCATCCCGGAGGAGTACGGCGCCCCGGCCTTCCATGCCGCCGTGCGAACGATCGTGGAATCGGCCCGGCGTCGGGGTATCGGGGCCGGTGCGCATTTCTTCTGGCAGGAGATCGAGCGGGAGATCGCGTGGGTCCGCATGGGCGTCAACATGCTGGTTCACAGCACGGACCTGCGGTCGATGCTGCACGCCATGAAGTCCGACCTGGACCGGATCCGCGCCGCCGTCGGCGATTCGGTCGGGACGGACGTCAAGGAACAGGTCGTCTGACGCCGCCCGTGCTGCCGATCCTTCCGTTCTGCGGGCCGTTCAGATTTGTCGGACGAGCATCGAGCGATCGATCCCGAGTCGCTCCAGATGCGCCTGCACGTCCCCCAGAAACCGCTGCCCGTCGGTGTAGTAGCCCGCCGTGGGTTTCAGGTCCGGCAGGTGCTGTTGCCAGTAGCAGTTGAACGCGTGCATGAACAGCTCGCGGATGTACTTGCAGAAGATGCTCGCCAGCGCGACGGGCAGGTGGTGCCGTTCGCCCGACTTGGCGAACTCCACGCGCCACTCCGCCGGCCGCCGGGTCATCCGGTAGGCGCTTCGGTCGGCGGACTCCTCCAGGATTTTCAGGTCGTAGTCCTCAAAGCCCATCATCAACCACCGCGCATAGGCGGTCCGCCCGCCCTGGCGGTCGATGTAGAATCGCACCGGCCGACCGGGATAGGCCTGTGCGACCCGCTGGATGAGCCGCAGCGTCAGACCCAGTAGGACCACCGACTTGTTTCGGGTCTTGTCGACCAGCCGATTGTAGTGGCCCTCCAAGAGGGGTTCGCTCATCGCGCCGAGGAACCGTCCCCCGGACGCCGACAGGCTCCGCCGGACCGCATTGCACTGTGTCGCCAGGTCGGTGCTTCGGCAGCACACCGGGAGCGGGGTGTCCAGACGGGCATACCACGGATACCCCCTCGCCGCGTCGGTCGTGCCGGGCGAGAGATGGTCCAGGAGCTCCCGGAACGATCGGGGGCGAAAGCCGCCGACCATCAGACTGCACAGCGCCGCGCGCTCAAGATGGTTCAGCCCCTGACCCCGGGTGTAGAGCTTCTTGCTGTCCGCGATCGCCAATCGGGGATCCCGTTTGCGCACCACGTTCGTGACGCTGTCGCGCAGGGTTTCCCACAGGGATTCGTCGGCCCTGTCATCGGGGATTTCAAAGAGGGTGGCAGAGACGACCAACGGGCCCAGGAGCGGACCGTATCCCGCTTCGTCGATTCCGGCAAGGATCACCGTGCGTCCCCGTCTACCGCACGGGCGGTTCGCGCTGGCACGGGCGAATTGTACCGACCGTTCGCCCGGGCGCCAAAACCCCCCGGGACCGATTCACGGGAGTCGTTCCTGATTCCCTTGTGGAAATGGTTGAAGGGCGTGCAGGGACGCCGGTTGCGGCGACTTGCCCTTTCAACCGGGCGCGTCGCCGTAGTCCGTGGGACCGACTCGTCGGTCTTTCTTGAAAAACAGCTCAGTCGATGATGTCCGCCGCCAGAAGCATCTGGCGAAGCCGCTGTGCCTGTGGGGGGACATTCGGGCGGACCTGCGCGTCGGATTGAGGGTCCAGTCGAACGACTCTGGCGGGCAGGCGGCACTTGGCCCGCAACTGTCGGATGAGGCTGACCAGCGCATCCCATTGCTCGGCGGGCAGTGTTGTCGAGTCGGCCTGCCCCGCCACACAGATGTGCACGGTCTGGGAGACCGGCTCGGTTCCCGAGACCCCGGGTTGCTGATCCCGCCACGCCGGCAAGGCCCGGATCTGCCCGGAGGGGGTGACGATGAAGTGGAACGGCAACTGCTGACTCGGCGCGGCTAATGCGACAGCCGAGGACGTCGGGAGCCGCTCACGATAGGAGATCACGATCTCCTCCCACTTGCCCGGTTGGACGGTCTGATTCGTGTGAAGGGCTTCGGCAATCGGTTTGCTGACCGGGGCCCCGGCCCTCTGCGCATCGGGCGGGACGACAAGATGCTCCACCCAGAGCAGCAGGGCGGTGGCGACCGTCATCGAGGTCACCAGATAGATCAAAACCTTGGCTGAGCGGGAATAGGGAGACATCGCTCTTCCAGCTCGTTAAGAACGGGGCACCGCGCCGCGGAAGTAACCGTTAACCTACATCGCTTACTCTACTTAGACTATCGGACAATTGCAAGAGCTCGCTACATTTTTTTGTACCCGCCCGACCCTCCGCGCTCGGGGCCGATGGGTACCGCCCAACCCTCTTTTCAAACCGTTAGACCCGCTACCCGGCGGCAGGTTAGTGACAAACCGTGCAAGAAACTCGTCCCATCGAGGAAATGTTTGTACAGTGTGAAGGAGCACTGGTTGCCATGACTTACCCTTGTTGACGGGGCAAGTCGTGGCAACCGGCGGCACCGACCGGTCAATCGTCCTTAAGAATAGCTTAGAGCGGTAGTTTCACGGGGCCGCCCCCCCGCTCGGCGGACAGTGTGGCCGCAATGCAGATCTCGTGCGTTTCGTACGCGTCAGCGATGTTGACGTGCGATTCCTTGCCCGTTTGGATGCACTCCACCAGGTGGTCGATCTCACCCTGGAAGGGATGGTGCTCCACGTCGCCGCTGTCCGGCAGGACCGTCGGCCATTCCACCCACCCATATTGCCCCTGCCCGATCTCGGGGTGCCCGTACGTGCCGAGGCACTTGTGGCCGTAGTAGGCGTTGTCGCGGATCGTACCCTTGTCCCCCATCAGCAGGATGTCAAACATGTAAGGGCAGTTGCATTCGAAGCAGCAGGCGACCTTGGCGATCGCGCCGCCGGCGAACTTGCAGAGGGCCACGATCGTCGGGTCGTACTCGATTTGGTCGAAGGGGGGCAGGTTGCCCCGCGTCGAGTAGGCGGTCACTTCGGTGACCTTGTCGCCGATGAACCACCGCATGGCATCGACGGCGTGGCTGCCGCCGCACAACATGGCGTTTCCGGTGCCGGCCCGCGTGCGGAAGTGGTCGAACCCGGGATACCACGGTCCGATGGCATGGAAGTAGGCGAACTCCCCGTAAAGGATTCGACCCACCGCCCCGTCGGCAAGCTGCTGCTTGATGATCCGGACGAGGGGGTTCCACCGGAGCACGAAGCTGACGACCGACCGGACGCCGGCCTTGGCGACGGCATCGCGCAGGCGCTTGGCACCGTCAAGGTCCACACACATCGGCTTTTCCATCAGGATGTGTTTGCCGGCCCGGGCGGCCCGGACCCCGAGGTCGACGTGGACGCTCGCCGGCGTGCAGATGCTGATGATGTCCACGTTCGGATCGGCCAGGAGCTTGTCGTAGTCGTCGTAACATGGGCAGTCGCACCCGAAGTCGGCCGCTTTGGCCTTGGCCGTCTCCAGGCGGCGGCTTCCGATGGCCACCACCGCCGTGTGGGGGTTCTTCTGGTACGCCCGAATGTGTTCCCCCGATACCCAACCCGCTCCAAAAACCGCCGCACCAAGTTTGTTCGCCATGACAGGTTCCTTTCGTTCCATGCCCGGGGCATCATGATACAAGGTCGATTTCGCCAGGTCAGGGGGTGCTAACGGTTCGGACGGTCTTAGCCGATACAGTGCGCGATGGGTGAGGGTGACGACTACATCGTGGAGATCAACCATCCGGCGGACGAAGCGTCTCGGCAACCGGGCGAGGATCGGCCGGTGCGTAGCGGCGGGGATCGCCGATGGTTGGGCGTGCAGTTCGACTGCTGCGGCGTGTATGCGCGGATTTACCGCAATCGCGCCCAGACGGCGTACGTAGGGCATTGTCCCCGGTGCGGTCGGTCGATACGAATTCGCATCGGTCCCGATGGCACGAATCACCGCTTCTTCAGGGCAAGATAAGGTACCTCGACCCTCCGTCTCGCATGAACCATGCCGCATCGTTTGCGGGGATTTCTCAGGGTATACTGCGCGCATGAATCCCCAACACAAGCGTTTCCAGAGGTCGGCGTGCTTGTTGGTCGCAGCCGTCTTCTCGACGGGTCTGCTCGGGGCGGAGAAAGCCGGGTCGGCGGCCGACTGGAAGATCGTTCCCCTGGCCAATGAGTACGTGGAGGTGTACCGCTCGCCTTATCCGCGGGAGGTGTTTTGTTACACGCCGGGTCTGGCCGTCTGCCCCAACGGGCGGCTGATCGCCACGATGGAACTGGGCGGCCGCAGGGGCTCGAAGGTCCTCAAGGATCTCAGGCCCAAGATCGGGTTGGGGCGGGGCATGGTGTTCACCAGCGACGATCGAGGCAGGACCTGGACCTACCGGACGAACTACCCGATCGGGTTTGGACGCCCGTTTGTCGCGGGTGATCACCTCTACATCCTGGGCAAGGCGGGCGACCTGGTGATCATCCGCTCCGACGACTGGGGCCGGACGTGGTCCGCGCCCGCCAAGCTGACGGAGGGCGGTTCGTGGCATCAGTCCGCCTGCAACGTCCACTACGCCCGGGGGCATGTCTACCTCGTCATGGAGCGGCGGAGGGACAATTGCCGTGAGACCACCTGGGGCGTGAGCGAGCTGGCACCGGTGCTCATGCGGGCTCGGATCGGCGACGATCTCCGGAAACGTGAGAGTTGGACCTTTGCCACCGAACTCTACTTCTGCGACGCCGTGCCGGACCGGCATCTCGATTGGTTCGGGGTCCCGTTCTTTCCCGCCTTCTATCCGTTTCCGTGCCTCCCCTCTTTCTCCCGCGGCTGTGCGCCATCCGGTTGGTTGGAGACCAACGTCGTCCAGTTTGTTGATCCCGACCACTACTGGTTCGATCCGAAGGGTCGGACTTTTCATCTGTGGATGCGGGCGCACACGGGCTCGACCAACATGGCGGCCATCTGCAAGGTCGTTGAGAAGGACGACGGCAGCCTGGAGACGACGCTCGAGACGGTCCCGTCGGGCAAGAAGTGCGTTTTCGTGCCGTGTCCGGGCGGGCAGATGCGCTTTCACATCCTCTACGACGACAAGACGAGACTCTACTGGCTCCTGAGCTCCCAGGCCACGGACAGCATGACGCGAGCGGACCGGCTTCCCTCCGACCGCTACAACCTACCCAACAACGAGCGCCACCGGCTTGTCCTGCACTTCTCGAAGAACTGCATCGATTGGTGTTTCGCAGGGCTGGTAGCCGTCGGAGCGTCACCGAAGCAGGCCCGGCACTATGCCAGTATGGTGATCGACGGGGAGGATCTGCACATCCTCAGTCGATCCGGCGACGCGGAGGCCTACAGCGCACACGACGGCAACCTCATCACCTTTCACACCGTCGCCCATTTCAGGAGGCTGGTCTACTGAGAAACCGACGGTCAACGCGCTCGGTGCGTTCGACCACGCACACGGATTCGGACGGGATTGACTCCCTCGGCACGGGGGACTAGAGTTATGGTGTCGTTGTCGGTCGTCCAGAGACCGACCGGGGGCCGCCTTTTGCGGCAACGATCCTGGGGAATAGTGTAATGGCAGCACAACTGACTCTGGATCAGTTAGTCTAGGTTCGAATCCTAGTTCCCCAGATTCCATTCTCCCATCGTCGCTCACCGTTTCAAACTGACCCGTTCTGATCGGCGCGACCCCGCCAAGTTGGATTCGTCCCTCGCGATGCGGTCCCGTATGGACCGGAATCGGTCCCCGTAAGGAATCGGGTATGGAAGGGGGACAGAGACACCCCTATCGGCACGGACGCCGAACTTCAGGCTTTGGTTCAATAGTCCGCCCAGGGGCCGACACAAACCGAAACCGAGCCGAGCGTCGCAAGCCGCCGGTCCGCGGTACCGTGCGTTGAACCATTGCCCGATTTCCTGATGCGCCATCGCGCCCCCACCCCTGAAGGGCTTGTCATTACCCACATTTCCGTGACCCCGGGGGCTACGGTATGGTACGCGTGAAGCGGTTCATGGACGAACCGGCTGGAATAGAGTTTTGGCGGACTAGCCGGCCAGAGAGGATCACATGGGAAGGCAAGTCGTTCAGAGTCCGGAGGAGTGGGTGTTAGAGCAGTTTGGCACGTGTGAGTTGGTCGATGTCCGACGGACACGGCACGTGGTGACGCCGGCGTCGCAGATGGCGAGTCGCCCGTCAGGGAGTATTCCAGAGCGGTTGTTCATGGGCCTTTGGCCCACCCGGAGAGGATGAAAATGACGGCGGCTCGTCGCACGGCCATCTTGGCCGTGGCCCCCAGTAGCATGGGCATCTTGCCCATGAACAATCACGGGCGAGACGCCTGTGCTACGGCGATTCACGGGCGGGACGCCCGTGCTACAATGCGTTTTGGAGGCAGATCTTGCAGGTGGGTACGACGATGAGCGGGTTGCTTCGGGCGTTTGGGTTCAACAGAGGGGTATCTTATTCAAGTGGCACATCAAACGATCGCGCATCCGACGGTCGTTACGCGAATCGAACAGGCCGGTCGAGTGACCGACCGTCCCCCCGTTTTCGGCGGCGGCTCGACAACGGCGGGGCGTGTTTTCGGTGCGTGGCGGATGGGATGGTCGCCGGCGGTCTGGTGCTCGTCCTGTTCGTCTACGCGGAGCGTCTGCCAGCCTCCGACGCCGCCTGGTACAACCCGCAGGAGATCGAGGCGAAGTTCCCGGCGCGGTATCCGGAGGAGGTCCGTCGTTCGCAATACGTGACCCTGCGCGACGGATGCCGGATCGCGGTGGAAGTCTTTTTGCCCAAGGATCTCAAGCCGGACGACCGCATCCCCACCCTCATTCACCAGACGCGCTACTGGCGGTCGGTGATTTATCACCCGCCGTTCGACCGCCTTCGGAACCCGGAGCGGTTGTCCGGACTGCGGCGGTTCCTGGTCCCCCGCGGTTACGCCTGGGTGAGTGTGGACGTTCGCGGTTCGGGGGCGTCGTTCGGGTATCGTCCCTGCGAATACTCCCCGGACGAGATCCAGGACGGTAAGGAGATCGTCGACTGGGTCGTCCGTCAACCCTGGTCGGACGGACAGGTGTGCGCCACCGGGATCTCGTACGACGGAGGGGCGGCGGAGTTGCTCGCCACGCATCGGCACCCGGCCGTCAAGGCCGTCGCGCCCCTGTTTTCGATGTTCGATCCGTATCAGGAAGTGGCGTTTCCCGGAGGAATTCATCTGTCGTGGTTCACGCAGGTTTGGGGCGGCCTCGGACAGGCGCTGGACCGGAACACGCTGCCGGAACTTCTCCTGGCGCAATACGGTCCGCTCACCAAACTGCTCGTCGGGGGCGTCCGGCCTGTGGAAGAGGATCGCGATCGGTCGATGTTGGCGGCGGCCATCCGATCCCACGCCTACAACTGGAACCTGCACGAAACGTCGCTGCGAATTCTGTTCCGTGACGATCGGATCCCGTACGACTGGACGCTGAGTTTCGATGCGTTCAGCCCCTACATTTTCGCAAACCGGATCGATGCGTCCGGCACCGCCGTTTACAGCTACAGCGGGTGGTTCGACGCGGCGTTTGCCCACGCGGCCATCAAGCGCCACCTGACGCTGACGGGCAGGCAGAACCGGTTGACCCTGGGACCGTGGAACCACGGCGGGGAGCACAACTCCAGCCCGTGTGCACCGGGACGCGCGCGATTCAATATGCGGGTGGAACTGTTCCGCTTCTTCGAGCACATTTTGAGAAAGGCGGACACCGGCATTCAGAGCGAAAAGCCCGTCCACTACTACACGATGGGCCAAGAGAAATGGAAGGCCGCAGACACCTGGCCGCCGGCAGCCAGGCCGCGGACCTACTACTTTGGCTCCGATGCCAAGCTGACCACCGATCCGCCTACGTCGGCGGACGCCGCGGACGACTACACCGTGGACGACACCCACGGGACGGGGTCGAAATCGCGCTGGAATTGCCTGGTCATGGGCGGGGCGGTGAGCTACCCCGACCGCGCGGAGCAAGACAAGAAGCTCCTCTGCTACACGACGGACCCCCTGACGGAGAACACCGAGATCACGGGGCACCCGGTTGTGGCGCTCTACGTCAGCTCGCCGAGGAAGGACGGCGACTTCTTCATCTACATCGAGGACGTCGACGAAGCCGGCCACGTCCATTACGTCTCGGAGGGAATGCTCCGGGCGATCCACCGCAAGATCAGTCGGGACCCTCCGCCCTACAAATCGGTGGCGCCGTATCGTACCTATCGCCGCGCCGACGCCATGGAACTGGTTCCAGGACAACCCGCCGAGCTGACGTTCGACATCCTGCCGTTCTCCTACGAGTTCAAGGCCGGTCACCGGATTCGTGTGGCCCTTGCCGGGGTCGACGTGGACCACTTCGCTCGTCCTCCCGGTCCGCCGCCGACGATCCGAGTGCATCGAGGCGCTGCGCTCGCCTCCCGTATCGTACTGCCGATCATCCCGCCGGAGGGCGGTTGAACGAACATGTTCGTTCAACCGCCCTCCGGCGGGATGATCGGCAGTACGATACGGGAGGCGAGCGCAGCGCCTCGATGCACTCGGATCGTCGGCGGCGGACCGGGAGGACGAGCGAAGTGGTCCACGTCGACCCCGGCAAGGGCCACACGAATCCGGTGACCGGCCTTGAACTCGTAGGAGAACGGCAGGATGTCGAACGTCAGCTCGGCGGGTTGTCCTGGAACCAGTTCCATGGCGTCGGCGCGGCGATAGGTACGATACGGCGCCACCGATTTGTAGGGCGGAGGGTCCCGACTGATCTTGCGGTGGATCGCCCGGAGCATTCCCTCCGAGACGTAATGGACGTGGCCGGCTTCGTCGACGTCCTCGATGTAGATGAAGAAGTCGCCGTCCTTCCTCGGCGAGCTGACGTAGAGCGCCACAACCGGGTGCCCCGTGATCTCGGTGTTCTCCGTCAGGGGGTCCGTCGTGTAGCAGAGGAGCTTCTTGTCTTGCTCCGCGCGGTCGGGGTAGCTCACCGCCCCGCCCATGACCAGGCAATTCCAGCGCGATTTCGACCCCGTCCCGTGGGTGTCGTCCACGGTGTAGTCGTCCGCGGCGTCCGCCGACGTAGGCGGATCGGTGGTCAGCTTGGCATCGGAGCCAAAGTAGTAGGTCCGCGGCCTGGCTGCCGGCGGCCAGGTGTCTGCGGCCTTCCATTTCTCTTGGCCCATCGTGTAGTAGTGGACGGGCTTTTCGCTCTGAATGCCGGTGTCCGCCTTTCTCAAAATGTGCTCGAAGAAGCGGAACAGTTCCACCCGCATATTGAATCGCGCGCGTCCCGGTGCACACGGGCTGGAGTTGTGCTCCCCGCCGTGGTTCCACGGTCCCAGGGTCAACCGGTTCTGCCTGCCCGTCAGCGTCAGGTGGCGCTTGATGGCCGCGTGGGCAAACGCCGCGTCGAACCACCCGCTGTAGCTGTAAACGGCGGTGCCGGACGCATCGATCCGGTTTGCGAAAATGTAGGGGCTGAACGCATCGAAACTCAGCGTCCAGTCGTACGGGATCCGATCGTCACGGAACAGAATTCGCAGCGACGTTTCGTGCAGGTTCCAGTTGTAGGCGTGGGATCGGATGGCCGCCGCCAACATCGACCGATCGCGATCCTCTTCCACAGGCCGGACGCCCCCGACGAGCAGTTTGGTGAGCGGACCGTATTGCGCCAGGAGAAGTTCCGGCAGCGTGTTCCGGTCCAGCGCCTGTCCGAGGCCGCCCCAAACCTGCGTGAACCACGACAGATGAATTCCTCCGGGAAACGCCACTTCCTGATACGGATCGAACATCGAAAACAGGGGCGCGACGGCCTTGACGGCCGGGTGCCGATGCGTGGCGAGCAACTCCGCCGCCCCTCCGTCGTACGAGATCCCGGTGGCGCACACCTGTCCGTCCGACCAGGGTTGACGGACGACCCAGTCGACGATCTCCTTACCGTCCTGGATCTCGTCCGGGGAGTATTCGCAGGGACGATACCCGAACGACGCCCCCGAACCGCGAACGTCCACACTCACCCAGGCGTAACCGCGGGGGACCAGGAACCGCCGCAGTCCGGACAACCGCTCCGGGTTCCGAAGGCGGTCGAACGGCGGGTGATAAATCACCGACCGCCAGTAGCGCGTCTGGTGAATGAGGGTGGGGATGCGGTCGTCCGGCTTGAGATCCTTGGGCAAAAAGACTTCCACCGCGATCCGGCATCCGTCGCGCAGGGTCACGTATTGCGAACGACGGACCTCCTCCGGATACCGCGCCGGGAACTTCGCCTCGATCTCCTGCGGGTTGTACCAGGCGGCGTCGGAGGCTGGCAGACGCTCCGCGTAGACGAACAGGACGAGCACCAGACCGCCGGCGACCATCCCATCCGCCACGCACCGAAAACACGCCCCGCCGTTGTCGAGCCGCCGCCGAAAACGGGGGGACGGTCGGTCACTCGACCGGCCTGTTCGATTCGCGTAACGACCGTCGGATGCGCGATCGTTTGATGTGCCACTTGAATAAGATACCCCTCTGTTGAACCCAAACGCCCGAAGCAACCCGCTCATCGTCGTACCCACCTGCAAGATCTGCCTCCAAAACGCATTGTAGCACGGGCGTCCCGCCCGTGAATCGCCGTAGCACAGGCGTCTCGCCCGTGATTGTTCATGGGCAAGATGCCCATGCTACTGGGGGCCACGGCCAAGATGGCCGTGCGACGAGCCGCCGTCATTTTCATCCTCTCCGGGTGGGCCAAAGGCCCATGAACAACCGCTCTGGAATACTCCCTGACGGGCGACTCGCCATCTGCGACGCCGGCGTCACCACGTGCCGTGTCCGTCGGACATCGACCAACTCACACGTGCCAAACTGCTCTAACACCCACTCCTCCGGACTCTGAACGACTTGCCTTCCCATGTGATCCTCTCTGGCCGGCTAGTCCGCCAAAACTCTATTCCAGCCGGTTCGTCCATGAACCGCTTCACGCGTACCATACCGTAGCCCCCGGGGTCACGGAAATGTGGGTAATGACAAGCCCTTCAGGGGTGGGGGCGCGATGGCGCATCAGGAAATCGGGCAATGGTTCAACGCACGGTACCGCGGACCGGCGGCTTGCGACGCTCGGCTCGGTTTCGGTTTGTGTCGGCCCCTGGGCGGACTATTGAACCAAAGCCTGAAGTTCGGCGTCCGTGCCGATAGGGGTGTCTCTGTCCCCCTTCCATACCCGATTCCTTACGGGGACCGATTCCGGTCCATACGGGACCGCATCGCGAGGGACGAATCCAACTTGGCGGGGTCGCGCCGATCAGAACGGGTCAGTTTGAAACGGTGAGCGACGATGGGAGAATGGAATCTGGGGAACTAGGATTCGAACCTAGACTAACTGATCCAGAGTCAGTTGTGCTGCCATTACACTATTCCCCAGGATCGTTGCCGCAAAAGGCGGCCCCCGGTCGGTCTCTGGACGACCGACAACGACACCATAACTCTAGTCCCCCGTGCCGAGGGAGTCAATCCCGTCCGAATCCGTGTGCGTGGTCGAACGCACCGAGCGCGTTGACCGTCGGTTTCTCAGTAGACCAGCCTCCTGAAATGGGCGACGGTGTGAAAGGTGATGAGGTTGCCGTCGTGTGCGCTGTAGGCCTCCGCGTCGCCGGATCGACTGAGGATGTGCAGATCCTCCCCGTCGATCACCATACTGGCATAGTGCCGGGCCTGCTTCGGTGACGCTCCGACGGCTACCAGCCCTGCGAAACACCAATCGATGCAGTTCTTCGAGAAGTGCAGGACAAGCCGGTGGCGCTCGTTGTTGGGTAGGTTGTAGCGGTCGGAGGGAAGCCGGTCCGCTCGCGTCATGCTGTCCGTGGCCTGGGAGCTCAGGAGCCAGTAGAGTCTCGTCTTGTCGTCGTAGAGGATGTGAAAGCGCATCTGCCCGCCCGGACACGGCACGAAAACGCACTTCTTGCCCGACGGGACCGTCTCGAGCGTCGTCTCCAGGCTGCCGTCGTCCTTCTCAACGACCTTGCAGATGGCCGCCATGTTGGTCGAGCCCGTGTGCGCCCGCATCCACAGATGAAAAGTCCGACCCTTCGGATCGAACCAGTAGTGGTCGGGATCAACAAACTGGACGACGTTGGTCTCCAACCAACCGGATGGCGCACAGCCGCGGGAGAAAGAGGGGAGGCACGGAAACGGATAGAAGGCGGGAAAGAACGGGACCCCGAACCAATCGAGATGCCGGTCCGGCACGGCGTCGCAGAAGTAGAGTTCGGTGGCAAAGGTCCAACTCTCACGTTTCCGGAGATCGTCGCCGATCCGAGCCCGCATGAGCACCGGTGCCAGCTCGCTCACGCCCCAGGTGGTCTCACGGCAATTGTCCCTCCGCCGCTCCATGACGAGGTAGACATGCCCCCGGGCGTAGTGGACGTTGCAGGCGGACTGATGCCACGAACCGCCCTCCGTCAGCTTGGCGGGCGCGGACCACGTCCGGCCCCAGTCGTCGGAGCGGATGATCACCAGGTCGCCCGCCTTGCCCAGGATGTAGAGGTGATCACCCGCGACAAACGGGCGTCCAAACCCGATCGGGTAGTTCGTCCGGTAGGTCCAGGTCCTGCCTCGATCGTCGCTGGTGAACACCATGCCCCGCCCCAACCCGATCTTGGGCCTGAGATCCTTGAGGACCTTCGAGCCCCTGCGGCCGCCCAGTTCCATCGTGGCGATCAGCCGCCCGTTGGGGCAGACGGCCAGACCCGGCGTGTAACAAAACACCTCCCGCGGATAAGGCGAGCGGTACACCTCCACGTACTCATTGGCCAGGGGAACGATCTTCCAGTCGGCCGCCGACCCGGCTTTCTCCGCCCCGAGCAGACCCGTCGAGAAGACGGCTGCGACCAACAAGCACGCCGACCTCTGGAAACGCTTGTGTTGGGGATTCATGCGCGCAGTATACCCTGAGAAATCCCCGCAAACGATGCGGCATGGTTCATGCGAGACGGAGGGTCGAGGTACCTTATCTTGCCCTGAAGAAGCGGTGATTCGTGCCATCGGGACCGATGCGAATTCGTATCGACCGACCGCACCGGGGACAATGCCCTACGTACGCCGTCTGGGCGCGATTGCGGTAAATCCGCGCATACACGCCGCAGCAGTCGAACTGCACGCCCAACCATCGGCGATCCCCGCCGCTACGCACCGGCCGATCCTCGCCCGGTTGCCGAGACGCTTCGTCCGCCGGATGGTTGATCTCCACGATGTAGTCGTCACCCTCACCCATCGCGCACTGTATCGGCTAAGACCGTCCGAACCGTTAGCACCCCCTGACCTGGCGAAATCGACCTTGTATCATGATGCCCCGGGCATGGAACGAAAGGAACCTGTCATGGCGAACAAACTTGGTGCGGCGGTTTTTGGAGCGGGTTGGGTATCGGGGGAACACATTCGGGCGTACCAGAAGAACCCCCACACGGCGGTGGTGGCCATCGGAAGCCGCCGCCTGGAGACGGCCAAGGCCAAAGCGGCCGACTTCGGGTGCGACTGCCCATGTTACGACGACTACGACAAGCTCCTGGCCGATCCGAACGTGGACATCATCAGCATCTGCACGCCGGCGAGCGTCCACGTCGACCTCGGGGTCCGGGCCGCCCGGGCCGGCAAACACATCCTGATGGAAAAGCCGATGTGTGTGGACCTTGACGGTGCCAAGCGCCTGCGCGATGCCGTCGCCAAGGCCGGCGTCCGGTCGGTCGTCAGCTTCGTGCTCCGGTGGAACCCCCTCGTCCGGATCATCAAGCAGCAGCTTGCCGACGGGGCGGTGGGTCGAATCCTTTACGGGGAGTTCGCCTACTTCCATGCCATCGGACCGTGGTATCCCGGGTTCGACCACTTCCGCACGCGGGCCGGCACCGGAAACGCCATGTTGTGCGGCGGCAGCCACGCCGTCGATGCCATGCGGTGGTTCATCGGCGACAAGGTCACCGAAGTGACCGCCTACTCGACGCGGGGCAACCTGCCCCCCTTCGACCAAATCGAGTACGACCCGACGATCGTGGCCCTCTGCAAGTTCGCCGGCGGCGCGATCGCCAAGGTCGCCTGCTGCTTCGAATGCAACTGCCCTTACATGTTTGACATCCTGCTGATGGGGGACAAGGGTACGATCCGCGACAACGCCTACTACGGCCACAAGTGCCTCGGCACGTACGGGCACCCCGAGATCGGGCAGGGGCAATATGGGTGGGTGGAATGGCCGACGGTCCTGCCGGACAGCGGCGACGTGGAGCACCATCCCTTCCAGGGTGAGATCGACCACCTGGTGGAGTGCATCCAAACGGGCAAGGAATCGCACGTCAACATCGCTGACGCGTACGAAACGCACGAGATCTGCATTGCGGCCACACTGTCCGCCGAGCGGGGGGGCGGCCCCGTGAAACTACCGCTCTAAGCTATTCTTAAGGACGATTGACCGGTCGGTGCCGCCGGTTGCCACGACTTGCCCCGTCAACAAGGGTAAGTCATGGCAACCAGTGCTCCTTCACACTGTACAAACATTTCCTCGATGGGACGAGTTTCTTGCACGGTTTGTCACTAACCTGCCGCCGGGTAGCGGGTCTAACGGTTTGAAAAGAGGGTTGGGCGGTACCCATCGGCCCCGAGCGCGGAGGGTCGGGCGGGTACAAAAAAATGTAGCGAGCTCTTGCAATTGTCCGATAGTCTAAGTAGAGTAAGCGATGTAGGTTAACGGTTACTTCCGCGGCGCGGTGCCCCGTTCTTAACGAGCTGGAAGAGCGATGTCTCCCTATTCCCGCTCAGCCAAGGTTTTGATCTATCTGGTGACCTCGATGACGGTCGCCACCGCCCTGCTGCTCTGGGTGGAGCATCTTGTCGTCCCGCCCGATGCGCAGAGGGCCGGGGCCCCGGTCAGCAAACCGATTGCCGAAGCCCTTCACACGAATCAGACCGTCCAACCGGGCAAGTGGGAGGAGATCGTGATCTCCTATCGTGAGCGGCTCCCGACGTCCTCGGCTGTCGCATTAGCCGCGCCGAGTCAGCAGTTGCCGTTCCACTTCATCGTCACCCCCTCCGGGCAGATCCGGGCCTTGCCGGCGTGGCGGGATCAGCAACCCGGGGTCTCGGGAACCGAGCCGGTCTCCCAGACCGTGCACATCTGTGTGGCGGGGCAGGCCGACTCGACAACACTGCCCGCCGAGCAATGGGATGCGCTGGTCAGCCTCATCCGACAGTTGCGGGCCAAGTGCCGCCTGCCCGCCAGAGTCGTTCGACTGGACCCTCAATCCGACGCGCAGGTCCGCCCGAATGTCCCCCCACAGGCACAGCGGCTTCGCCAGATGCTTCTGGCGGCGGACATCATCGACTGAGCTGTTTTTCAAGAAAGACCGACGAGTCGGTCCCACGGACTACGGCGACGCGCCCGGTTGAAAGGGCAAGTCGCCGCAACCGGCGTCCCTGCACGCCCTTCAACCATTTCCACAAGGGAATCAGGAACGACTCCCGTGAATCGGTCCCGGGGGGTTTTGGCGCCCGGGCGAACGGTCGGTACAATTCGCCCGTGCCAGCGCGAACCGCCCGTGCGGTAGACGGGGACGCACGGTGATCCTTGCCGGAATCGACGAAGCGGGATACGGTCCGCTCCTGGGCCCGTTGGTCGTCTCTGCCACCCTCTTTGAAATCCCCGATGACAGGGCCGACGAATCCCTGTGGGAAACCCTGCGCGACAGCGTCACGAACGTGGTGCGCAAACGGGATCCCCGATTGGCGATCGCGGACAGCAAGAAGCTCTACACCCGGGGTCAGGGGCTGAACCATCTTGAGCGCGCGGCGCTGTGCAGTCTGATGGTCGGCGGCTTTCGCCCCCGATCGTTCCGGGAGCTCCTGGACCATCTCTCGCCCGGCACGACCGACGCGGCGAGGGGGTATCCGTGGTATGCCCGTCTGGACACCCCGCTCCCGGTGTGCTGCCGAAGCACCGACCTGGCGACACAGTGCAATGCGGTCCGGCGGAGCCTGTCGGCGTCCGGGGGACGGTTCCTCGGCGCGATGAGCGAACCCCTCTTGGAGGGCCACTACAATCGGCTGGTCGACAAGACCCGAAACAAGTCGGTGGTCCTACTGGGTCTGACGCTGCGGCTCATCCAGCGGGTCGCACAGGCCTATCCCGGTCGGCCGGTGCGATTCTACATCGACCGCCAGGGCGGGCGGACCGCCTATGCGCGGTGGTTGATGATGGGCTTTGAGGACTACGACCTGAAAATCCTGGAGGAGTCCGCCGACCGAAGCGCCTACCGGATGACCCGGCGGCCGGCGGAGTGGCGCGTGGAGTTCGCCAAGTCGGGCGAACGGCACCACCTGCCCGTCGCGCTGGCGAGCATCTTCTGCAAGTACATCCGCGAGCTGTTCATGCACGCGTTCAACTGCTACTGGCAACAGCACCTGCCGGACCTGAAACCCACGGCGGGCTACTACACCGACGGGCAGCGGTTTCTGGGGGACGTGCAGGCGCATCTGGAGCGACTCGGGATCGATCGCTCGATGCTCGTCCGACAAATCTGAACGGCCCGCAGAACGGAAGGATCGGCAGCACGGGCGGCGTCAGACGACCTGTTCCTTGACGTCCGTCCCGACCGAATCGCCGACGGCGGCGCGGATCCGGTCCAGGTCGGACTTCATGGCGTGCAGCATCGACCGCAGGTCCGTGCTGTGAACCAGCATGTTGACGCCCATGCGGACCCACGCGATCTCCCGCTCGATCTCCTGCCAGAAGAAATGCGCACCGGCCCCGATACCCCGACGCCGGGCCGATTCCACGATCGTTCGCACGGCGGCATGGAAGGCCGGGGCGCCGTACTCCTCCGGGATGCCCAGGTTCACTGACAGGTCGTGCGGACCGATCAGCACCGCGTCCAATCCCTCCACGGCGAGGAGCTCGGGCAAGGCCTCAATGGCCGGCGCGCTCTCGATATTGATGACCGCCACACCGTTGGCGTTCTGATCGGCCAGGTAGTCGCGGCACCTCGACGACGGAGCCTCGTTCCTTTCCAACAGGTCTCGAAGACGCCGCCCCTTGAGAGGTCGGTATTTCACCGCGCCGACCAGATCGCGCACCTGCCGAGGTGTTTCCACATAGGGAAAAACCACCCCGTGCGCCCCCGCATCCACCGCCATCATCGCGAGCGTCGGGTTCGGCTCGGGCACGCGAACGATCGGCGCCAGGTCCAGCGCGGCGAAGGTCTGGCACATCCAGGCGACGTTCTCTCGGCCCAGGGGGATGTGCTCCGTGTCGATGAAGACGAAATCAATCGGCAGCCCCTTCATCGCCGCCGGCCAGCGCGGAGACGATGAGAGAACCGCCGCACCGTACACTCGGGTCCCCGCGTGCAGGGCGTTACGCATCTGTTGTCCGTTCATGTCGGCCCTTCCCTACGTTGACCGGAGCCATGGTCGTCGCAACGCGGGGTCTGGTCAAGCCGCGTCCTCGCCCGCAGAGCCGCTTGCGGTGTTCGAGTAGGGCCGAAAAATGGGGGGAGAGCGAACGGTTCGGGAGGGCGATCCCCACACAGGGACCGGGCGTGGGCGCTTCCGAAGGGGGGTGGGCATGAACTTTTTCTGATTTTTCGACCCCTTTCCCCTTGCATCGGGGATGCATTGCGGTGTATAATACCTCCCATCGGGCCCCACGG
>Ga0129299_1001059_pt1 | contig 18380 bp, 11 predicted proteins | sample ConPoolayeCmetaG_FD_94477 | JGI IMG/M metagenome (GOLD analysis project Ga0129299, IMG submission 94477) | Hot spring microbial mat communities from California, USA to study Microbial Dark Matter (Phase II) - Cone Pool mat layer C metaG ...
CAGCGACACCCTTCTGGCGGGGGTCATAGACCCCCGCCGAGCAATGAGATGTCCTGCTCCCGCCGGGACCATGACCCGGCGGCTCCCACTTGCGGGGCGCACAGGCCGTGAAATCTGTGTAATCTGTGGCCAAAAACCAGCGACACCCTTCTGGCGGGGGTCATAGACCCCCGCCGAGCAATGAGATGTCCTGCTCCCGCCGGGACCATGACCCGGCGGCTCCCATTTTGGGCGAAATAGACCTTCAGGGTCTCTCTATGCGTATGAATATTGGGCCGGGAATCGCGTCAGCGTCTTCCCGGCCCAGTGACTATTGCGCTGTAACCGCCTGCCCTCCCGCTGGTCTGGGCGCAAACCTTCTAACCTGCGAGAGGGCAGCGGGCAGGCCGTTACACTGCGCCTAAAAATTGCGCAGCACCAACGGCAGATAGATCCGGTATTCCGCGCCCACGCCGCACCAGAACCCGGCGCACAGATCATAGATCGACTGGCTCGCCCGTCCCACCACCGCCTGTCCGATGGTGCTGTTCAGGGCATAGCTGCCATTCGCCGCCGGCCCACCCCCGCCGCCGATGACGTTCCGCGTGATCTCGTAGCCGTTGGCGGCCAGCGCGGTGCCCGTCAGGAGCAACAGGGCGGTCAGGACACAGATTGGAATGACCACTTTGATTCGCATCATTCGCCTCCTCCCGTTCCCTAGTACACGATAATTATGATACCGCCGTTTACGCCTACCCCCCCAGCGCTCCAGCGAAAGCAACTGAGCGTATCGGTGCTTCCTCCAATATAGCCGCAGGAGACATCCTGGCCAAGAAGCGGGCCATAGACGGACGTTGACCAAAAGCGATCATTTATGGCGAAGTTGAAGTCGATGGTGCATTGTCCGGCGCCCGCTCCATTGCTAGCAGTGATGGCGCTGTTGTTGACGTTGTTGAAGTAGCGGATAACCGAGCTGCCCGAACTTCCGCATTCGGCATAAACCGCCGCTTTCACCAGCCCGTCGTCTGCCCTTCTCTGGGCGACGTCGCCCTCAAAGTATCCGGCATAGCCCCCGGCAGAGTTTTCACCATGTACACCGTAGCCGTTGGCGTTGCTGCTTGTCCCGTACACGCCGGCGAGGCCAAGGGTAGATCGCGCCTCTCCATAGACCCCATACCCCAAGGTTGTATTACCGTAGACGGCCGCCAAGGCGCCACCTAACGCCCCTGTCATGCTGTCGTCTGCGGTTCCTGTTTGTAGGAGCCAGCCCAGCCCCGGCGCGCCTCGGACCGTGGCCCCCGGCCGCAGGCTGAGCGCGTAGGGCACGGGTAGGATCTCCTGGCAGCCGATCCACGTGGAGGGGCCGACGCGGACGCGCAGCCACAGCCCCTGGCCGTTAAAGTCGCTCTGCGTCACAGGCAGCTCTACGCTGAACAGGCCGTCTGCCACCTGCACGCCGTTCTGGACAATGTCGGACCCGACCTGGGTCGTGCAGGTGTTGTTCGAGTAGAGGCGAAAGAGCATGTCCCGGCTGCCGGTCACCGGCTGACCGCTCTCCTCGAGCATGCCCTGATAGCTGATCTTGCTGTTCACCACAGCCGCGATGGAGACCTCGCCCTGCGTCTGCGCGACGCGGTCGGGCGGCTGCGGCCCCTGGGCGCTGGTCATCCCTCCCGAGGCCAGGATCAGCAGCGAACCCAGCACCAAAACGCTAACTAACGACCACTTCCTTTCCATTTCGTCTTCCTCCTATGAAATTGAACGATACGGGCCCTGCTTTTCAGGGCCTGTCCGAGCCTCGCCCGGGCGGGGTTGACTACCATGGTTCCATACTGTCTTCCTCCTGTGAAACAAGTTTTTCGGTTTCATCTTGTGCCCCCCAAATTCTTCGCCGGTTCACCCATCCACGACTCGATGTAAGAGACCAGCTCGTCGAGCGAGCGAAAGACGAGATAGTCGCCGCTGGCGGCGTGCTGTACCCTTCCACGCCATACCCGACGACCATCCAGGTCCACGGACCCCGGCTCCCACCAGATGCGCACAATAAAGGCGTGGTCTATCGTGGGCTGTGTTTTCTTGTTCACCAATCACGGTACCCCCATCAGCGTCAGATCGTCTTTTACCCGTGTCCATGAACGCGGAGAATTAACACTCTTGTACCACATGACTATCTCGGCGTTATCTTGGCCGAAAACCGGGGGGACAAAACCTTGCCGCCACTTTTACCTGTGTGAAAGCCCGGAAGCGCTGTACACCCGTGCAGCCAGGCCGTGGCCAACAAAAAGCCCCCAGTCCAAGGGACGGGGGGCCTCAAAGCGGCGACGCTCTACAAGGATTTGCTCAGCTTGCGCGGCGGCGGCCGCGCGTGTGCACGGCGTGACCGGCAGCGCGCAGGGCCGCCAGGTCGCGTTCGATGGTGCGCTCGCCCGCGCCCAGCGCCTGGGCCAGGTCGGGCACGGTGGGGGCCGCGCCCTGTTCGGCGGCCTGGCGCAGCAGGCGCAGCAACCGCTGCCGCCGCCGGCCGACGGCGCCTTTAACCGCCGCGTCCTCAGCCGCGTCGACCGTCCAGATGACGGGGACGGTCTCGTCTTCGCGCAGCGGGCGGCCGGTGGGGGCGGTGGCGACAGGGAGACGGACCTCGACCCGGCGCGGCAGGCGGTACGGGGCGCGCTCCTGCTCGAGCCGGGCCAGGTCCCAGGCCATGCCCAATTTCTCGAACAGCGCGGCGGCCTGGTTCAACATCTCGGCGCCGCGTCGAACGTCCTCTGCCTGCGCCGAGCCTTGCAGGTGGAGGCCCCAGGCGGCCAGGCTGCGCGCCAGCTCGCCCTCGGCCCCGACCTGGCGCAGCAGCGATGCGCTCTCTTCCAGGTGCGCCGCCGCCTCTGCATTGGGCCAGCGGCTGCCAGCGCGACTGGCGACCGTCCCGGCGACTCTGTGTACTATGCCCAACACCCAGGGCGTGCCGATCTCGCGCGCCGTTTCCAGCGCGGCTTCGGCGTGGACCACGGCGCGGTCGGTCTGCTCCTGGGACAGGAGCACCAGGGCCAATGTGGCGTGGATTTCGGGCATCAGTCGCGATTCGACGCCAGCGCGGCCCAGTTCCAGCGCCTCCTCCAACGCCTCTTGCGCGCGCGGCAGGTCGCCCAGACGAAACAGGGCCTTGCCGAGCTCGTACAAGGTGTCGGACTCGATCGGCCGGTCGCCGATCTGTCGCCCGATCTCGAGCGCGCGCTGGTAGCAGGCAATGGCTTCCGTCAGAGCGCCCAGGTCCGCAAGAACCGTTCCCAGATTGCCGAGCGCCGCGTCCTGTCCGTATGGATCGCCGATGGCGGTGGCGATCTCGAGCGCCTCCTGCGCGGCATCCCTGGCCTGCGAGTATTGTCCCAGGTAGTAACATAGCGCGGCCAGGTTGATCAGCGAATACGAGATGCCCACCTTGTCGCCCAGGCGCCGACGAATAGCGAGAGAGCGTTTCACAACAGATTGACCCCTGACAGGATTACCGATGCGGTATAAGGCGCCACCCATGCGGTTGAGACAATCGGCCAGGCGCGCCGGTTCGTCCAGTTCCTCGAACAAGGCCGCTGCCTGCTCGTACAGCGGCAGCGACGCCTGGTAGCGGCCCTGGTTGCGGACGGCATTGGCCTGCCGAAAGAGGCCGGCGGCGACCTCGCCGATGGCGCCGGCGGCCGTAGCCAGGTCCACCACCTGTCGGGCAAGCACGATCGCGCGGTCATAGTCGCCGCGCTGGAACGCCAGGTAGCTCAATCGATTGAGGATGCGCGCGTGACTGGCCTGGTCGCCGGCGCGTTCGGCCAGCTCGCACCCTGCGCGCAGGTCGGCCTCGGCCTGGTCGAAGCGGCCGGTTTCCTGGCACAGCCGCCCGCGCTCCTCGTAGATCGACAGCCCTACGCCCGGATCGGGCGGCTGCAGGCGCTGCCAGGCATCCAGGGCGCGGCCGAGATGGGCCATGGCTTCCGTCCCGGCATAGACCGCCCGGGCTCGCCGCCCGGCCTGCAGGTTGTAGGCGAGCGACTTATCCCAGACCTCGCCGAGCGCAAAGTGGTGGGCCAGCTTTTCCACCTGCTCCGGCTGGAGTCGCTCCAGGGCCTGGCCGGCCTGGCAGTGCAACCGCCGCCGTTCCGCGGCCGGGAGCTGGCGATAGACGACCTCGCGGATCTTGTCGTGGCCAAAGCTATAGGCGTCCGGCTCTTCGGTCAGGAACTGTTCCCACAGCAGTTCGCGCATCGCCCTCAGCGCGTGGCCGGGAGCGAGGCTGCCTGTCTGGACGAGCAGGGTGAAATCGAAACGGCTGCCCAGCACAGCCGCCACGCCGAGCGTCGCGCGCGCCGGCTCTTCCAACTGCGCCAGACGCCGTTCGATGACCCGGCAGATGCCGGCAGGGAGCGGCAGGCCGGTTGCCCCGGCGGCCGTCTCGTCCCACATCGCGCGCCAGGTACCCGTCTCGTCACGGCGCAGCAGCCCCTCGTCGCGCAGCGCGCGCAGCGTCTCGATCACGAACAGCGGGTTGCCGTCCGTCTCGTCATAGACCTGCCGTTCGAGCGACGCGTCGTGGTGCGCCAGACCCAGGGCATACTGGACGATCTGGCCGGTCTCGGCAGCGCCGAGCCGCGCCAGCCGCAGCCATTCGCAGTCTGTGGCCCGACTCAGGGCCTGCAAAGCCTCCCAGACGACGGGCGTCTGCCTGGCCTCCGCATCGCGGCAGGTGACGACGAGCAGCAGGTGGGCGTGCGGCAGTTGCCCGGACAGGTGCGCCAGCGCCGCCAGGGTGGAGGAATCGGCCCACTGCACGTCCTCCAGGATCAGCATGTGCGGCACGATCGCGCCGAGAGCCAGCACGGTATATGTCAATGCCTGGTGCAATCGCTGGCGCTGCTGCTCGGGCGGGAGATCGACGTTGACGGCTGGCGGGAGCTCGGGCAGCCACTCGACCAGGTCAGGGAGCAGGCGGCTGACCTCGCGCAGCCACGCGCCCTCGACGATCTGCGCCAACTGGCTGGCCCGCAGCGGCGAGATCGCCGACCGGAGTAGCTGGTGCAAGAGGCCATACGGCGGCGTCTCGGCCAGCTCCCATGCCTTGCCCCAGTGCACCTGGACGCCGCGCCATTCGGCGTCGCGGGCGACCTGCTGCATCAGCCGGGTTTTGCCGACGCCGGCCTCGCCCTCCAGCAGCACCAATCCGCCCCGGCCGCCGAGCGCCGCGTCGAGGTGGGCCAGCAGCGCGGCCCGTTCTTCTCTCCGCCCGACCAAGGGGATGCGCTCGGGTTGCTCGAGCGCCAGCGCCGGCCCGGCCTTGAGCGGGAGATACGGCGTTTCGTTCTCGTCCAGGCGGGCGGCGATCTCGCGGGCCAGGGCGTCGGTGGCGGGCAGCGGCTCGACGCCGATCTCGTCGGTCAGAATGCGCCGGAGCGCGGCGTGTTGCTCCAGCGCGTCCCGGTCGCGGTCGAGCGCGTGATAGAGCCGCATCAGCTCCTGGTGCGTTGACTCGCGCAGCGGGTCGGCAGCGACCAGACGCTGCGCGCACGCCAGCGCCCCTTCGAAATTGCCGTGGAGCTTGTGCATCCCGATCAGGCGCTCCAGCGTCTCCAGGTAGAGCTGGCGCAGCCGCTCCCGCTCCAGCAAGGCCCAGTCGTCGTAGCAGCCCTCCAGGAAATCCCCCCGGTAGAGAGCGACCGCTGCGGTGAGGTCGGGGAGCGAGGAGGGCTCGGCCTGAGCCTTGCGCTCGAACTCGGCCACGTCGAGCCGGTCGCCGGGCAGAAGCCGAAAAGAGACCTCGTCCTGCCCAGCAACCAGGCGCGCGGCGAGCGCGGGGTGGGCGGAACGGATCTGCCAGAGCGCGTGAGAGAGGGCGCGGCGCGCGCGCGCGTCGGGAGAGTCCGGCCAAAAGGTGCCGGCCAGTACATCGCGCGGGATCGAAGCGTTGCAGTGGATCAGGAGATAGGCCAGCAGGCTGCGGGTCTTGCGACCGGCAAAGCGGACGGGTTGCCCGTCTGGCTCGATCTGCAGTGCCCCCAGGGTGCAGGCTTGCAACATGGCCTCTTGCCCCCTCCCCTCTCTCATGTTACAATACCCGGACGTCGCCTGCAAGGGGACAAATGTTCTTTCGGAAGGGTAGTATGCCCCAGGATCGCATCATCGTGCGCGGCGCGCGCGAGCACAACCTGAAAGACATCACCATCGAGATCCCGCGCGATCGGCTGGTCGTCATCACCGGCATTTCGGGGTCGGGCAAATCGTCGCTGGCCTTTGACACCATCTTTGCCGAAGGCCAGCGCCGTTATGTCGAGTCGCTCTCCGCCTACGCCCGCCAGTTCCTCGGCCAGATGGAAAAGCCCGACGTCGACCAGATCGAAGGGCTCTCGCCAGCCATCTCGATCGACCAGCGCGGCGTCTCGCACAACCCCCGCTCGACCGTCGGCACGGTCACCGAAATCTACGATTACCTGCGCCTCCTCTATGCGCGCATCGGCATCCCCCACTGCCCCCAGTGCGGCCGCCAGGTCAGCCGCCAGTCGGCCCAGCAGATCGTCGATGCCGTGCAGGAACTGCCGCCTGACACCCGCTTCCAGGTGCTGGCCCCCCTGGTCAAGGACCGCAAGGGCCACCACCAGGCCGTCTTTGAGGACGTGCGCAAGGCCGGCTTTGTCCGCGTCCGCGTCGATGGGCAGGTGCGCGACGTGGAAGAGGAGATCGAACTCGACCGCTACAAGATGCACACCATCGAGGCCGTGGTCGACCGCCTGGTCATCCCCGCCGGGCGCAGCGGCGAGGAGTGGGATGCCTTCACCAGCCGCCTGACCGACTCGGTGGAGACGGCGCTGCGCCTGGGCGACGGCGTGGTCATCATCAACGACGTCAGCGCCGAACCGCCCCGCGACCTGCTCTACTCCGAGCACCTGGCCTGCCCCGTCTGCGGCATCAGCCTGCCCGAGATCGAGCCGCGCACCTTCTCCTTCAACAGCCCCCACGGCGCCTGCCCCACCTGCCAGGGACTGGGCGTGCGCCAGGAGCTCGACCCCGAGCTGATTGTGCCCAATGCCGATCTCTCGCTGGAAGACGGCGCCATCCAGCCGTGGAACGCCGACCAGGAAGGCTATTACTGGCAACTGCTGGAAGCAACGGCGGCTCATTATCACATCCCCACCGACCGCCCCTGGCGCGAGCTGACGGCGGCGCAGCAGAATGTCCTGCTCTATGGCAGCGGCGGCGAAGAGATCTCGATCAGCTACACGGGCCGCGACGGGCGGCACAGCACCTACCGCACGCCCTTCGAAGGGGTCATTCCCAACCTCCAGCGCCGCTACCGCGAGACTTCGTCCGATTACATCCGCGCCAGGATCGAAGAGTACATGGCCCGCCGGCCCTGTCCGACCTGCCAGGGCGCCCGCCTGCGCCCCGAAGCCCTGGCTGTCACCGTCACCGGCAGGTCCATCCACGAGATCAGCGGCTGGACCGCGCGGCGGCTGCTGGATTGGGTCGATGAACTCGACACCCTCCTCACCGAGCGTGAACGGCTCATCGCTGAGCGCATCCTCAAAGAGGTCCACGCCCGCCTCCAGTTCATGGTCAACGTCGGCCTCGATTACCTGACCCTCAACCGCACTGCCGACACGCTGGCTGGCGGCGAGGCCCAGCGCATCCGCCTGGCCACCCAGATCGGTTCGCGGCTGATGGGCGTCCTCTACGTGCTGGACGAGCCGACCATCGGCCTGCACCAGCGCGACAACGCCCGCCTCATCCGCACCCTGCTGGAGATGCGCGACCTGGGCAACACGCTGCTGGTGGTCGAGCACGACGAGGCCATGGTGCGCGCCGCCGACTGGATCATCGACCTGGGGCCGGGCGCCGGCGAGCACGGCGGCCAGGTGGTCGCCGCCGGGACGCTGGATGACATCCTCGCTCACCCCACCAGCCTGACCGGGGCCTACCTCAGCGGCCGCCGCGCCATCCCCCTGCCCGCCGTCCGCCGCCCCGGCAACGGCGCCTGCCTGACCATACGCGGCGCACGTCACCACAACCTGAAGAACATCGACGTGCGCATCCCGCTGGGCAAGCTCGTCTGCATCACCGGTGTCTCTGGATCGGGCAAGTCAACCCTGGTGGTCGACATCCTCTACCGCCGGCTGGCGCAGATCCTGCACCGCTCGCAGGAGCCCGTCGGCGAGCACGACGCCGTCGAGGGGGTCGAGCACATCGACAAGGTCATCAACATCGACCAGTCGCCCATCGGGCGCACGCCGCGCTCCAACCCCGCCACCTACACCAACCTCTTCACGCCGCTGCGCGAGCTGTTCGCCTCGCTGCCCGAGTCCAGGGTCCGCGGCTATCGCGCCGGGCGCTTTTCGTTCAACGTGAAGGGCGGGCGCTGCGAGGCCTGCCAGGGCCACGGCACGCTGCGCATCGAGATGCAGTTCCTGCCCGACGTCTATGTCCCCTGCGACGTCTGCCGCGGACGGCGTTACAACCGCGAGACGTTGCAGGTGCGCTACAAGGACAAGAACATCGCCGAGGTGCTCGATCTGACCGTCGACGAGGCGGCCAGGTTCTTTGCCGCCTTTCCCGCCATCCTGCGCAAGCTGGAAACGCTGCAGGAGGTGGGATTGGGCTACATCCGCCTGGGGCAGCCCGCGCCGACGCTCTCCGGCGGCGAGGCGCAGCGGGTCAAGCTCTCCCGCGAGCTGTCCAGGCGCGCCACCGGCCGCACGCTCTACGTGCTGGACGAGCCCAGCGTGGGCCTGCACGCGGCGGATGTGGACAAGCTGGTGGCGGTGCTCAATCGACTGGTCGATGCCGGCAACACGGTGGTCATCATCGAGCACCATCCCGACATCATCAAGGTTGCCGACTGGGTCATCGATCTGGGCCCCGAAGGCGGCGACGCCGGCGGCGAGGTCATCGCCGAGGGGACGCCGGAAGAGGTCGCCCTGATCGAACGCAGCTACACCGGCCAGTTCCTGCGCGAGATGCTGAACCCATTACCCTCCCGCAGGGAGGCAAGTGGCTGGCAAGAGGGTGAACAGCTCGTTGCGGGGCACTCCACTAAACCTGCGGGAGGGCAGGCAAAACCCGGCAGATGAGCGAGAACGCTTTGCCTGCTCGCCTGGAGGCACAGGCCCACAGCCTGGGCTTTGACCTGGTCGGCGTCGCGCCGGCGCAGACACCGGCCGAGGCCCTGCAGGCTTACCTGGGATGGCTGGCCCGCGGCGACCACGGCGAGATGGCCTACATGGCCCGCGCCGACCGCGTCGCCCGCCGGGCCGATCCCGCGCTCATCCTGCCCGGCGTGCGCTCGCTGGTCTGTGTGGCGGTCCACTACGACAGCGGCCCGCCGCCTCCCCCTGACCCGCTGCATGGCCGCGTCGCCCGCTACGCCTGGGGACAGGACTATCACGACTGGATGCTGCCGCGCCTGGAGGAGCTGGCAGCATGGCTCCGCGCCGAGGCGGGCAGCGTGGCCCACCGCGCCTATGTCGACACGGGGCCGCTGCTGGAGCGGGCTTTTGCCGCCCGCGCCGGCCTCGGCTTTATCGGCAAGAACACCTGTCTGATCCACCCGCGCCTCGGTTCGTGGCTGCTGCTGGGCGTGCTGCTGGTCGACGTCGACCTGCCCGCCGGCGAGCCGCTGCCGGCGCGCTGCGGAAGCTGCACCCGCTGCCTGGACGCCTGTCCGACCGGCGCGCTGACGGCGCCCTACCGCCTGGACGCGCGCCGCTGCATCGCCTGCCTGACCATCGAGCACGGCGGGCCGATCCCGCCTGAGTTGCGGCCTCTGCTGGGCGACCGCGTCTTTGGCTGCGACGAGTGCCAGGCTGTCTGTCCCTGGCAGCGTTTTTCGCCCCCCACTGCTGTGGCCGCCTTTCGCGCTGCCGACGCCGGGCGGGCTGCGCCGTCGCTGCTGGAGCTGCTGGCAATGGACGAGGAGGCCTTTCGCCGTCGCTTTGCCGGCACGCCCCTCCTGCGCACAGGGCGCGAGCGGCTGCAGCGCAACGCCGCCGTGGCGCTGGGCAACGCCGGCGATCCCCGCGCCGTGCCCGCCCTGCGCCGCGCCCTGGACGATCCCTCGCCCCTGCTGCGCGAGCATGCCGCCTGGGCGCTGGAGCGGCTCGGCACTGCCGCAGCCGCGCCGGGTCTGCAGGAGCCGTAGAGGGAGGGAGAGACGATGAGCAAGGAGCGTCTTTTCTGCCCGCGCTGTGGGACAGCGATGGAAGAAGCGCAGATCGGCGGGCGGACACGCCAGGTCTGCCCCGCCTGCGGCTTTGTCCTCTATCGCAACCCCGTCCCTGGCGCAGGCGTGTTGGTCGAGATGGACAACGGACTGGTGCTGGTCCAGCGCGGGGAAGAACCTTTCCGCGGCTGGTGGGCGCTGCCGGCCGGTTACATCGAAGCGGACGAGAGTGTCGAGCAGGCTGCCGTGCGCGAGTGCCGCGAGGAAACCGGCCTGGAGGTCGAGCTGGTCGAGCTGTTCGGCGTCGATTCGTTCCCCGAAGGGCCGATCCAGGCGGGCATCATCATCTTTTACCGCGCCCGGCCGGTGGGGGGGACGCTGCGCGCGGGCGACGACGCGCAGGACGTGCGCGTCTTTCGGGCGGACGAGCTGCCGGAAAAGCTGGCCTTTCGCACGCACCGCAACGTCATCGCCCGCTGGGCGCGCAGTCACCTGCCCGAAGCGCAGCATCGGGTGCCGGGGGTTCTCATCCGCCAGGCCCGCCTCGAAGATGAAGAGTCCATTCTCGACCTGTTGCACCTCATCCCGGGTAACGCGGCAATGGACACGGCGCAGCGGGCGGCGGCGGCGCAGCGGCTGCGCGAAAGCCCGGCGCTGGAGACGCTGGTGGCGGAGAGCGAGGGCAGGGTGGTGGGCTTTCTGACGTTGAGCTTTATGCCCGGCCTGAGCGGACTGCGCGCCCTGATCGGCGAGATGGCGGTAGCGCCGGAGCAGCGGCGGCGGGGCATTGGCGGGGCGCTGGTCGAGGCGGCGATCCAGCGCGCCAACCAGCGGGGGGCGCGCAACCTGCTGGTCGATACCAGCCGCGGCGACGAGTCGGCGCAAGAGTTTTACCGCGCCTGCGGTTTCGAGGCCGGCGGTGTCGCCCCCCTGCGCATTCGTTGATCAGAGCGTCATCAACTCGCGGGGGAAGGTGGTCAGGCTCTCCGCGCCCGCTGGCGTGATCACCACGTCGTCTTCGATGCGCACCCCGCCATAGCCGGGCAGGTAGATGCCCGGTTCGACGGTAAAAGTCATCCCCACCTCCAGCCGCTGTCGGTTGCCTTCGACAATGTAGGGCGGCTCGTGCGTCTCCAGCCCCAGGCCGTGGCCGGTGCGGTGGATGAAGAGAGCGCCATAACCGGCCTCCTCGATCACCGCCCGCGCTGCCCGGTCGACTGCCTGCGCCTCGACGCCGGGCGCGGCGGCGCGGCGACCGGCCTCGTTGGCGGCGCGCACGACCTCATAGACGCGCACCATCTCGGCGGTCAGCCCGCCGACTGCCACGGTGCGGGTGATGTCAGAGGCATAGCCGCCCACGCTGGCGCCGCAGTCGATGACCACCGTCTCGCCGGGCTGGATGGGGCGGTCGGAGGGACCGGCGTGGGGAGAGGCGGCGTTCGGCCCGGCGACGACAATCGGCTCGAAGGGCAGGGTCTCGCTGCCCGCGCGCAGCGTCTCGACCGTCAGCAGGGCGGCGACCTCGCGCTCGCTCATGCCGGGGCGCAACTGGCTGAGGGTGGCCGTAAGCGCCGCCTCGATGACGGCGACGGCGCGCCGCATGAGCGCCAGCTCGCCCTCATCCTTGCGCATGCGCAGGGCGGCCATGACCTCATCGGCGGCGATCAACTGGCTGCCGGGAGCATAGCGCTCCAGGAAGCGCGCCTCCATCAGCCGCATGCGCAGCCCTTCGGCGCCGATGCGCGCCTCGGCCAGTTCCAGCGCCGCGCAGGCCTGGTGGAAGGCCATCGCCGGCCCCTCTTCGTCGGTGTAGGGGAAGGATTCGATCTCGCAGGCCGCATGGGCCAGCCTGGGCGCTTCCAGCGCCGGCAGCACCAGCGCTGGCGAACCGTCGACGGGGAAAAAGCCCACTACCGGCCGCTCGCTGAGATGAAAGGAGAGACCGGTCAGATAGAACAGGTTGGCTCCCGGCACCAGGGCCATACAATCCAGCCCCTTTTGCGCGGCCTCTTGCTGCAACTGGGCGATGCGCTGTCCGTCCATCCTCTCACCTCCCGGCCCGGCACGGCGGCCTGTGTTCCCATGTTAGTTGAGATGACGCAAAAAATCAACCTGTCTCAAATTCGCAGGACAACTGCTCGCAGTTGTCCTGCTGGCATGGCAGGTCCAGCGCCAGGGGGAACAAGGCGCTCTGCCCTGGCGTCATTTCTTTAGCTGAAAGATACGGAGGCAGAGATGAACAAGACGCTCTTTGTGATGCTGATCGCGGTGTTGCTGATCGCCGCCTGTCGCCCCACCCCCAGCGCGCCGCCTCTCCCCCTGGAGGGCACGAGCTGGGAACTGACGGCGCTCGATGGCCAGCCCCCCCTGGCCGGCACGACCATCACGGCGACATTTGCAGAAGGCCAGATTTTCGGCAGCAGCGGCTGCAACAGCTACTTTGGCTCCTACACCCTCGACGGGGAATCGCTGCGGGTCGGCACGGTCGGCTCGACGATGATGGCCTGCCTGGAGGGCGGCGTGATGGACCAGGAGATCGCCTACCTCAGCATTCTCCAGGCTGTCACCGGCGTTCGCCTGACGGAGGGACGGCTGGAGATGGCCACGGCAGACGGACGGACTCTGGTCTTTGGGCCGCCCGCGCCGCCGCCGGTGGTGACGCTGGAAGAGACGCAGTGGCTGCTGACGACGTTGATCGAGGGCGAAACCGCCATCTCCCCCGTCAGTGGAACGACCATCACGCTCCAGTTTGTGGGGGGCAATGTGGGGGGTTCTGCTGGATGCAACAGCTACGGCGGGCCATACAGTCTGGAAGGGGACACCCTGACGCTCGGCCCCCTCGTCCGTACCGAGATGTTCTGCCCGGGCGAGGGCCTCATGGAGCAGGAGGACCGCTACCTCGACATCCTGAGCAGCGTGACGCACCTGGAACTCGAAGCAGACCGGCTCACCCTGCGCGCGGCGGACGGGCGTGAGCTGATCTTTGCGGCGTCGCAGGAGTAGCTCACTCCGTAAGGCGATACAACACCCCGTCAGCCCAGCGGGCCACGACCTGGAGGCGGGACGAGCTTTCCTCGCCGTGGTAGAACGGCCCCAGGGCTGGCGGGTGATTTGCATCCAGCAGCACATAAGCCACGCCGTAGCGCGCGGCCACCTCTAACAGTTCCGCCACCCCGCCGTTGGGCACGACCACCGCCGGGCGCCCGCAGTGATAGACGAAAGCGGGCGGATTGCCGACCATCACCACCGCCTCGGGCGGGACGTCCTGCCCGTCCAGCCATGCTCCCGCCTGGCGGTACAGCTCATCCGCCTGCCGCCAGTCCGCCAGGCGGGGCAGGCCGACGTAGAGGCTGAGGAGGAGCGCCAGCAGCGCCGCCCCCGCTCCCAGCACGACCCGCGCCTGCTGCGCGTTCCAGCGCCGTCGCCGCGCCGCCCAGCCTATGCCCGCTTCCAATGCCTCGACCCCCGCCGCGCTCAGGAAGGGCATCGCCGCGCTGCTGGCGTGGAAAAAGCCGCCCCGTGGACCGGGGAAGGTAAAGGCGAGCGAGTGGGTCAGGTAGGCGAGCAGCAGGTAGAGGGCGGCCAGGGCGAACGGCGCCTGTCGCCGCAGGCGGTAGAGGCCGGCCAGGACAAAGGGCAGCATAAAGACCAGGCAGTTTTCGGCCAGGAAACGCTGCAGGTTGACCCAGGCGGCCTGGAGTTTGGAGGCCAGGATGTTCGACCAGCCCCAGGCCAGGTAGGCGCGCGGCGAGAGGTCGCAGCCGTAGCAAAAGAGGTCGTTATAGTCGGTCAGCCACAGCGTCCGCGCGCCGGCAGGGGGGAGCAGCGCGCCCACCACCGCCTGGTTGCGGAGGAACCAGGGGAGCATCACGAGCAGGTAGCCGAGGGCGACAGCGGCAAGATGGGATACGTAGTAGGTGTTGCATATTGCGTGTTGGGTGCTGCGTCGCCGGGGTGACATCAGCGGGGCCAGGGCGACAATGGGGAGGAGGAGGAAGCCGTCGGCGCGGGTGAGGTGGGCCAGGCCGACCAGCGCGCCGACCAGCAGCCAGCGCCCGATTTCCCGCCAGCGGTCGACCGGCGGGGGGCTGCCCGCCAGCCACAACGCCAGGCTGCCGGCGAGGGCAAACGGCGCAAACGTCTCCGGCAGCGTCCAGTAGGGGAAGAAAAAGCCGCTCCAGAGCATCAGCAGCCCGGCCAGCCAGCCGCTCCATCGCCGCGTGCTGACCTGCCAGGCCAGCCCGTAAGCGAGCGGCGGCAGCAGCGCCGAGAGGAGGGCAAAGGGGAGCTGCAGGGCGAAGAAAGAGCCGGGAAAGAGCGCTGCCAGCGGCGCCGCCAGCAGCGAAGGCAGCGGCATCCAGTAGAGAAAGCCGGCATGGGGCAGGCCCGGCGGGTCGTCGAGATAGTGCCAGAGGAACGTCTCGCTCAGGCCGCCGCCGCTCGCCAGCCGCCCCGCGCCGACGGCATAGTAGGCCGCGTCCATGTAGCCGGGCCGGCTGATGGAGGCCGCCACCGCCAGCCGCACGGCCAGGGAAAGGAGGAAGAGGGCCGCCAGGTCGACGCGCGGCATCCTGGGACGAGGCTCAGCGACGCTCAAAGAGACACACCTCCAGATCGCCGAAAGCGACGTGCTCGACCTGGCGCCAATCCGAGGCCAGCGCGTCCAGCAGGGGATGCCCTGGCAGCCCTGCCGCGCGGTATTCCTCCACGGCGCGGGTAAAGTAGACGAACCACAGCCGGCTGGCGCCGGCCGTTGCCGCTTCGACGCTTTCGACAGGCCGGATGCCCATGGCCTCCTGGGAAGCCGGGGCCAGCGTGTCGTTGGGCGAACCCGGCTCGTCGGGAAGGAAGCATTGGGGCAGTTCGGGGGCGTAATAGTGCATGGGAAAGTAGCTCAGCTTGTTGTCGTGCAGCACCACGTCCCCTGCCGCCACGCGCTCACGCAGGAAAGCGACGGCCTGCTCGTAGGGCGAACGGGGAAAGGCAGCAAAGGTATAGGCGCCGGGGAGCGCCGACAGCGCCGGCACGACCAGCAGCAGGGCCAGCCCTCCCCCCAGCCAGCGCCTGGGCTGCCTGGCAACGACAACCGCGCCCAGGGTGTAGTAGGCGATGGAGGACAGGATCAGCCCGCGCGGGACAAAGAGGGGGCGCATCAGGTAGGAAGCGGCAAAGAGGAGGGAGGGCGGAAACAGGGAAAAGGCAGCCAGCAACTGGACGCCCGCATCGCGGCGATGGCGGCGCGCCAGTTCATAGATCACGAGCGCCAGGAACAGGAGGGCTGCCGTCAGGGCCGGCGGGATCAGGGGGTCGGGGAGCGGCAGGTTGGTGTGGAAGGTCAGCAGTGCCTGCACCGCCTCCAGCAGGCCCGGGCGGGGCGTCCAAAAGGCCCGCTGGATCTTGGCGACCTGCGCGGGGATCAGGAGCAGCCAGGGCGAGACCAGCGCGCCCGTGGCGAGCTGCGCCAGCAGCAGGCGGCCCAGTACCCCCCAGCGCCGCTTGAACAGCAGAAAGAGGTCGGCGGCGAGCAGGGTGAAAATCGCCAGGTTGTGGCTGTACATCGCCAGCGCGCCGCCAAGCGCCAGGCCCAGCCACGAGACCCAGGGCCGGCGGTCAACGCCGCGCACCAGGCGGGCCAGGAAATAGAGGTAGAGGAGCAGGTTGAGGCAGAGAGCCGCGTACATGCGCAGCTCCTGGGCGTGATAGATCTGGAAGGGCGAGAGGGCAACGAAAAGAGCGGCCCACAGGCCCGTGCGGCCGTCGAAAAGGAGGGTCGCCAGGCGGTACGTCAGAGCAACGGTCATCAAGCTGATGATGACGTTCAGCAGCCGCAGCGTCGCCACACCCTCCCCCAGCCCTCGCCAGAGATGAAGCAGGAAGTAGTAGAGAGGAGGCATCGTGTCTGCTGCGGTGCCGGCGACGATGCGCGCCCAGCTCTGGCGCACCAGAAAGATGCTGAAGGCGTCGTCGTACCAGATGCCGCGGCTGCGCAGGGCGATCAGGCGCAGGAGCAGCGCCACGCCAAGAATGGCTGCCAGAGGAGCGCCGCGCCGCACTCTCTTTTCCATCGCTCATCCCCCTGGCAGAAAGGCATCGTTGAAGAGAAAGATGGCCGTCAGAGTCCAGAGCAGCGCATAGTTCAGCGCCCGCCGGGCGTGCTGGGCGGCGCCATAATCGAGCGTGGCGACAACCAGGCCGGCGGTGAAACGGGCAAGCCCCAGCGGGTCCAGCACGTTCGAGGTGGGCAGAAAGGGAAAGACAAGGGCGTGGAGCAGGAGCGTCCACACCTCCGGCCCGCGCTCGCCCTTCAGCAGCGTCCGCAACGCCGCCAGGAGGGCAAAAACCGCCGGCAGGAGGGCCAGCGGAAGGACGAGCAGCGACATCACCACAAAGCCCACCGGATTGAAGCGGGCGATGATCCACCAGCCGCGGAAGGGGACGACCTGGAACGGCGTGGCAAACTCGCCTCCCGAACCGATGCCCCACCTGCCCAGCCACAGGTAGAGCAGCGCCTGCCAGAGCAGGAAGGGAGCAGTGGCTGCCGCTGCCCAGCGGAGAGCGGTGCGCCAGCGGCGACTTGCCAGCAGGGAAAGCGCATAGCCAGCGACGAACAGCAACGTCGTCTCGCGGGTCAGCGCGGCCAGCATGAACCACAGCGCGCCAGCCCCCAGCCGCCCCCGCCGAACGGCCAGCACCCCCGCCTGGACCAGCAGGTAAGCCAGGGGCTCGGTCAGGTCGAGGCGGACCGGCATCAGCAGGCCGATAAAAAGCCCATACGTCATGGCATACCAGCGGCAGAGACCTTGATGGGCCAGAATCGCCTCGGTGAGGGCTGTGCCGGCCGGCAGAGCGATCAGGTTGATCAGGATGAGCGTCCACGGCAGCAGCCGTTCGTTTCCCAGAGACAGGCAGCGCGCCAACAAAGGGTAGAGGATGCGCTGGTAGCGGTAGGCCGGCACGTCGAGGTAGGGCGCAGCGCCCAGCGGGTCGCGGGCGATCTGGTAGGCGAACTGCCCGTCATAGCCCTGCGTGCCGCCGGGGAGGCCGGGGTCGAAGCGGGTGCCGATGATGACAAAGGAGAGCGGGTCACCCTCGAAACGGGCCAGGGTCAGGCCGACATAGACGGCTGCAATGAGCAGCACGACCTGCCAGGGACGCAGCCAGCGGCCGACCGCTGCGCTCGTCTTCATGGCAGCGACCCTCCCTCCCTCCAGGCGTATCTGCGCTGCCAGAGCTGCACGGCCAGCAAGAGCAGCGGCAGAGGGAGATAGGACCAGGCGGTCTCGAAATTGCCCTCGATGGTGAGCAGGAAAACGGCCCATTGACCCACCAGGAGCAGCGCCTCGATCCCCACAAGGACCCACGCTGCCCGCTGGCCCAGCCGCTGCTGGAGGTGAGCAAACCAGCCAAAGAGCGGCAGCAGCAACATGCTATAGTGCGTCGTGGCCGTGCGCGGGGCAATGAAATGGGTCAGGATCAGGATCAGGCCCGTGGTCCACAGAAAGCCGCTCCACGCTGCCCGGCGTCCACGCCACATCTCGAAGAGGGCGTAGAGGGCAAACAGCCCCACGCCGACGGTCTCGGCTGGCGGTCCCCAGCCCATGATGTAATCGGTGATGATCCAGGTCAGCGAGCGATAGTTGGCCGCCCCGGCGACCCGGTCATAATCCCGCACGCCGGCGATGAAATCGCTCAGCCAGGAGGGCACGAGCAGAAACGACGCGCCGGCCAGCACGGCCATCGCCAAAGCAAACCCCTTCCAGACGCCCCAGCGCCCGCGCCAGGCCGTCCACCACAGCAGCCACGGCAGCAGCAGAAAGCTCATCTGGGGCTTGATCGTCGTCAGCGCCAGCAAAGCGCCCGCTGCGAAATCGCGTTTGCGCTCCAGCGCCCACAGCGAGAGGGCCAGGGCGACAAAGACGACCGTCGCCGGCTGGCCCAGGATAATCGCCCGCGCGTGGGGGTAGTGGAGCGCGCCCCAGGCCAGCGTGACCCACCACAGCCAGCGCGGCGGCGACCAGCGACTGACGTGGGCCATCAGGATCAGCCCCGCCAGCAGGCTGTAGAGCATCGCCGTCATCCAGATCGCCAGGGCCAGGGCAAAGTTACGGGTCAGACAAAGGGGCCAGAAGACAAAGAGCGTGTAGAGCGGGTAGGAAAAGGCGGCCAGGTCCTCTCCCGGCCGGGCGGGGCGGCCAAAGATGCCGATCTGCGCCCG
>Ga0129299_1001061_pt1 | contig 18351 bp, 13 predicted proteins | sample ConPoolayeCmetaG_FD_94477 | JGI IMG/M metagenome (GOLD analysis project Ga0129299, IMG submission 94477) | Hot spring microbial mat communities from California, USA to study Microbial Dark Matter (Phase II) - Cone Pool mat layer C metaG ...
CACAGCCGAGTTCAGCTACGAGGCGGGCGGCCGCAGATACATGGCCGACGCGATTGAGGTTACCGCGGACTGGCGCGGTGTGCAGGAGCGGCGGGTGGAGTTGAAGAAGGAACCAAGTCCAGGCGAAGAGATGGAGGTGGATTTGGGTAATGGGGTGAAGATGGTATTTTGCTGGATACCTGCTGGTGAGTTTATGATGGGCAGTCCTGAGAACGAGCCTGAGCGGTACAGCGATGAAGGTCCGCAACATAAGGTTACGATAAGTAGCGGGTTCTGGATGGGGAAGTATGAGGTGACCCAGCGGCAGTACCAGCAGCTCATGGACGATAATCCATCGCGTTTAAAGAACGCAGGTCCTAATGCGCCGGTGGAGACAGTGACGTGGCATGAAGCGAAGAAGTTCTGTGAGAAGCTGCAGGACAGGCTGCCTTCTGAGTTGAAGGGTAAGACGGTGCGGCTGCCTACGGAAGCGGAATGGGAATATGCGTGCCGTGCAGGGACGAAGACGGCATTTCATTATGGTGATTCTCTGGATTCAAGCATGGCGAATTTTGATGGTAACTATCCTTATGGCGGTGGGAAGAAAGGGGTATATAGGGAGACGACAGTGAAGGTGGGATCATTCAAACCGAATGACTGGGGTTTGTGTGATATGCACGGCAATGTGTGGGAGTGGTGCTGGGACGAGGATCGGGAGTACACACATGAGGCGCAGGTTGATCCTAGGGGTGATACTAGTGCGGGGTTGTTGCGTGTGTTGCGCGGCGGCGGTTGGTGCAGCCAAGCGAGCTTCGCGCGCTGCGCGTATCGCCTCAGGCGTCAACCCACGAACAGGCTCACGGAGTATGGGTTTCGTGTGGTTGTGTTGTCCAGGCCGTAAAGTTTCATTTTGGATTTGTTGGTGCGGCGGAGCCGCTTGTGATATGCTGAGTATTCCTTTTTTTGGTTTGCCATTTGCCTTTTGCCGTGCGAGCGAAGTGAGCAGGAGCTCCTGGAGATTCGGTCTGGGATGGATTTGAGGGTGGAAGGCAAGCCGGCCGGTGCCTGACCTGCAGCCGGCATGCACTGTTCAGGCTCGACAAGGTATTGGGCGATATAACATGGAAGCGAACAATTAGAATGGGGTAAGCAGGCCATTTCTAATGGCCGAAATACCGGATGAATCTTGCGCTCGAGTTCAGGGCTGTCCGAAAGAAATACGGCAGGCGCATGGCGCTCGACGGGCTTGACCTGCAGGTGCCTGCAGGATCCGTGTTCGGACTGGTGGGCAGCAACGGGGCAGGAAAGACCACTGCAATGGCCGTGGCAGCCGGCCTTCTGCGGATCAGCGGGGGGGAAGTGAAAGTCCTCGGCGCCGGTTTCTTCCATCCCGCTGAGGCTGCCGGCCGCCTCGCTCTTCTGCCGCAGGATTCGAGGCTGCCGCCCCATGGCCGGGTTGCGGAGCTTCTGGAATACTACGCCTCTCTCCAGGGACTCGCGCCGGCCGCGAGGAAGAAATGCGTCGCGCAGATTCTTGCATGGACGAATCTGGAAGACCGCGCCGACTCGCGGGTGAGAACACTCTCGCACGGCATGGCGCGCAGGCTTGCCATAGCCCAGGCGTTTCTCGGAGAGCCCGAGCTCATATTGCTGGACGAACCGCTCAGCGGACTGGATCCCCGCGAGTCTGCGCGAATACGCTCGATGATCACTGAGAAACGCGGCACACGCACGATCGTCATAAGTTCGCACATCCTGTCCGACATAGAGCTGATGTGCGATCATGTGGCATTCGTGGAGAAAGGGCGGCTTGTGCGGCAGACGACGGTCGAGCGGGCAACAGGCAGGTCGGACGTGATCGCATATCTGCTGGGCGCCGGTTCGCCACCGATCGAAAGGCTGAAGACCGAGCTTCCGGAATGTGCGATCGAGTGGGAGCAGGCCGGGCGGGTGCTGAAGGTTCGTTCCTCAAACCACAGGCTGTCGGCGCCGCAAATCAACGAAACAGTCTGCCGCGCCCTTTTCGAGTCGGGCGCAGAGGTTGTCGAGATTCGGTGCGGCTCCAGCCTGGAACGCGCCTATTTCGAGGCGACAGCGGAGGCCGTCACACCCCGGTCATCTCCACCCGGCGCTGGGGCCCGGCCCTGATTTCCAGCGAACGTTTGCCGTCCGCGTTGTAAACCCACGGCCCGCGTCCATGGAACGAAGCGCCGAAACCGGCGATTTCCTCGCCGTCCGCCATTACGGCTGTGAGTTCGCCGAGCGCTGAACGCCGTATCCAGCCGGCGCGTCCGACGAACCTGAAGCCTGAATCGAAGTCCTCGACGGTGTCGTTGTGCAGCCAGACTGCGTCCTCGTACCCGGCCGTCATGATTCTCATGCCGAACCGGCCGAGCTTCTCGATGCGGACATCCCGCCCCTTTTCGCGCGCGAAGATCACTGTCCGATAGATGCCGTCGGCGATGTTGTAAATTCTGGCGACCTGCTGGGCATGCCGCTCGGCTGCTCCAGGCTCCTCGTCCAGCCTGAACCTGGGCACGATCCTTGCCGTCTCCATGCGGAATTGTTCCGGATGCTGGATAAAGAGCAGGAGATCGAGATCGAACCGGCCTTCGCCCAGAATAGCCGGGCCATCGCGCCGGATGTTTTCACCGGTGAAGTGCAGGTTGAACCTGTGGGGGACGTCGCCGTAAACCCGGTCGAAGATCGCGATGTAATCAGGTTTGACGAAAAGCAAGAGCCGCGTTTTCCAGACCTTCGGTCCAACCGGATTCCTGTCTCCGATGTAGAAATACTTCGTGGCCGTTCTGTCCACCTTGCCGTCCTTTGCATCGCACTCCTCAAATGTCCTTACACGCCCCCACATGAGCTTGAGGGTGACCGGCATCTCGCAATGGGTGTAATCCGCGGCCTGGCTGAAGAGGACGTTTGCAAGATAACCGCGCCTGAGGCTGTCGGAGTCGGGGATTTCGACCACGTTGTGCGCCGATTCGGGACTGACGTCCGGCGTATAGGTGCCGTAGTCCATGGTGAAAGGAGTGCCCTTGGCGTACCAGTTGAACGCCGACTCATCGCCCTCGTAATGATCCTTCCAGAAGCCGATTTTCTGGAACAGGTACGATTCCTTTTCGCGCAGGTGATTGTGCCTCATGGCCACGCCGAGCTCGTCCATGTGTTCGCTTTCGAGCACCTTCAGAGTGCAGCGTTTGGCCGGCACAAATCCCATGAGGGCCATGACGTGAGGATAATGCTCACTGAGAACAATCCTGTCTTCCTGCGCCTGATAGACGGCGATGCACTGTTCCCTGAGCGGATCGTTCTCGGCAAGTTCCGCCGCATAGCACAGCAGGTAATGTCCGGCCAGCGTGGGGAGCACGGCGTTGCCGATCGGGGGCCACGTCGCCACGCCGAACCGTTTGTCCACCGGACCGAAAAACCGGCACAGCCAGGAAGCAAAACGGCGCACCCGTTCGTCGTTGAAATAATCGAGGCCCCATCGGTATTTCAGGGCGCGAAACGTGATCACGAAATACGAAAAGGTGTAGAGCGCATAGTTGATGGATTCCTCCCATGCTCCGCTCTTCCCCATGTAGGCTGAAAGTTGCCGCTCGATGTCCTCCACGCCTTTGCGCAGCCATGCCCGGGACTCAGGGTGTTCGGGGAAAATTGCGCTCAGATGGGCGAGCGCGCTCATTGGATCGGACTGAAAGTTCGGCAGGGAATTTGTCCAAACGAGCCTGTCCGGCTTGTGTTCCCCGCCGTATGTGTAGAAATCGCGGACCGATTCAGGATGATCGGGGTGCAGGAAGGTTCGGGAATGCGGCCAGCGGCCCTCGTCCGTTATGCGGCGCGCCGCAAAGACGAAACAGGCGTTAAGCCTCAGGATCTGTTCCGGAGTCAGCGCCTCGTCTTTGCGCAGCAGTTCGTAGCCTATGAGCATGCTGCGCAGCCATCGGGAAAAGCCTATGACATTTTTCTGATAATCGTGATGGCCTGTCCTCCAACCCTGGAATTGGCGGACCCACTTGTCAAACCGCTCAACCAGGTATCTGTAAACCTTCCGGCGGTTTTCCGGCGTTGGATTCACCAGCGCATGGAAGACAACCATGTGTCCGCCCATGTTTTTCCGGGACCATTCGTCCGTTTCGGCGAGCGCCCGGCGCAGGGGCGGCAGAGTCTCGCAGAGTCTTCTTGCTCGTTCGTGGTAATCTGCTCCGGTGATCACGGCTGGTTTGCGCCAGGATTCGGCGTCAAAAATGGCGTCGCCTGAAAGGTCCAGGTGTTCATCCAGCCGCAGTGCGTTGAATTCGGAGTGGAGCCGGTGGAACACGAACCTTCTTTCGACGGTGTAGCCTTTCTCCACCGGCCCGGTATAGAGCAACCAGTGCCGGGAGCCGCTCGCAAGGGAGGCCCGCCATCCGGCTCTGCCGCCTGCGACGCATACCTCGGGCATGTTTTCCACCGGACGCTCCCAGTCTGCGCCGCGGCAGCCGAGGATTCCGAACATTCCGCGTTCCTCGTTCTGCGAATCGAAAAATGCAAACCATCCGCGGTTGTTCGGAACAAAGTATTCAGAAAGCAAGGGCATCTGGAGACGGCAAAGCACATCAGCAGGACGGTCGACCGCCACCGGTTCCACCTTCGGCTGAGGCTCTCCCTCGAATTCCGGCCCGCGATGGGAAATGATCGAATCGCACACGAGCCGGGGATTGAGCTGCCATTCGATGGCTCCGTTCATGTGCAGGGAAAAGCGTTCGGACACTTCGATGATGGGGTCGCGTCTGTAGCATCGGAAACACAGGACATAACTACGGTTCTCCTCGAACTCGAAAACCAGTCTGTAGTCGGAGAACAGTGGCCCGTCATTGGTTCTTTCAAGCCTGGCCCGCACAAAGGGGCTGTCGCAGTGGATGCGGCTTTTCATCGGGAATCCGGCGAAAGACCTGAAAGGACCGTCAACCCATTCGTCCCTGACCGTGGGCCGTGGTATCGAAAGGCGCGCCGTGCCATGTCCGATTCTTGCCCCCCGTTCGATCGGAATCGCGAGCCTGGACATATCCGCCGGCTGGGTCCCGGCTGGCTCGAACTCGAGGGTTTTGATCTGGCCCGCGGCGAAGCCGAGTCTGATCATTATCTGGTGACCTTTCTCTGACACGACGCCGGTGGGTTGAAAATCAGCCGGCTCGCCGTTGATTCTGAGCCGCATCGGCTCTTTTGCGGGATCGGACGCCATCCAGATCCGCATGTATTGGTCGCTCCACTCCGTGAACAGCGGCGCTTTCAGAATGATTCTTTCCTTCATGATTGACCTGTCCCTTTCTCTCCTGTCAGACAATGCCCATACGCGTGGCCGCCAGGAAAGCCCCGACTGCCTCCCATGTTCGCAGAGCCCTTCCGTAAATGCGGACTGCTGAGACTTCTCCAGCCATCGCAGGCGCGATTCTGAGAATGTTTTCCCCTGCAATGCCGGCAAGGTGATGACTGAACCTGCCCCACCCGAACTGGCGCCAGTCGCCTCCATCGCAGAATCGGCCGTCCACCACGAAACTCACGATTCGCGGTCCTGCGTCGGCTATCGCCACCACGTGATGGCGGGCTCCGGCGCGGATCGCAGGATCGCTGTCCCACAGGTTGACCGTCCTGCCGTCGCTCATCACCAGCCTCAGGCAATGCGACGGAGCAGTCACGATGGCAAAGCCCTTTTCATCCAGCGTCATGTTGGCGAGAAGAGTCTGGCCGGCTGTCAGCGAGTTCAACCTGAAGATAATCTCAACGGAGAATCCATCCCGTGTGGAGCAGGAGCGCATATCCGGGCTTGACCAGTCGCGCACGGAAAATTCCGGAAGGGGGGGCAGGTGGATTGCCCGGGGACAGAGGCAGTCCACGGATTCTGCCAGCGGATTTGAGGGAGGGGCGGCCTTTTTCTCAACGCCCGCCCAAAGCCCCTCGATGAAATCCGCGGGTATTTCATGGAGCCTTGCGGCGTGCTTCTGGGTTTCAGAGATGAAATACCGCCCGTTTTCCTCGACGAGATCCGGGTAACTGATGCGGATCATGGGGTCGTCGTCATAGAGGACGATATCAGGCTCCGACCAGACGATCGTTCTTCCCTCGGCTGAGTCCGCCTCGACCCCTCCGCACAACCAGGCGGGGTTTCTGTCCTCGTAACCTCCGCCTTCAGCGATGTCAGAGCGCGACGCAAGTTTTGCACCGCCGTGGTTGTGAAACCACATCAGGTACTTTCCATTGGAGCATTTCCACTGGAATGCCGCGGCCCGCGGATGCTTCATCGGCCGCCCGTCAGCGAAACGTCTGAAGCGCGGCAGGCTCCACGAGCGTCCGCCGTCCCTGCTGTAGGATTCGGCCGGATGTCCGCCGATTGTGCGGTACAACGCGCAAAGCGATCCGTCGCTGAGAACGACATAACTCTGTTCCTCGGCGATGGGTCCGGCGCCAGGCGGCGCCTGGAGGCCGCGATCACCATCCGGCAGGGTTTCCCAAAGTATCCGCTCCGGATCAGGTTCGGTCAGCAGATTGGGGCTTCGCAGAAGCGCGCCCTCGGACTGCTCGAAGAATCCACGGCCCATTCTGCCCACCTTGTGAAGTGGCACGCAGGCTGCCCCGCCGGACACGAAGGGTCTTCCAACGTTCCAGAACATTCTGATTCGGCCGCCGTACGTATTCTCGAGATCGCACCTGAAGGCACGCACCGGGATCCGGTATCTGTGGCGCGACCATGTCCTGCCATGATCGTCCGAAAATTTGAAAACAAAATTGCCGAGCGAATCCACTCTATGGAACGATCCGGCGCCGTCGTGTCTTTTCACTTCGGGCAGACCGGAAGTATTGTGGTTGTAGAAGATGTAGATCCGGCCGGCCGGAACCTTGAGCATCACCGCATAGGAGGCTTCGGGGCCGTCAGGCGGCTCCACGATGGCCCTGTCGCGCCATGAACGCCCCTGATCGAACGACCGCCATGTCTCCAGGTGCTGGCCCGCCTCCCCCTCCCGTCCGCTGCCTGTTGTTATGCAACAGACCCATGCTCCGTCGTCTGCGCGCACGATATAGGGCTGGTCGCAGTAATTGCCGGCGGGTATCGGGAGGCCGTTTGCGATCAGACGCCAGCAGGCTGAGCTGTTCATTCTGCGGCTGCCTCCTCTGCGCGTCGCGTCGGAAGCAGGCGGGACACAGGCGACCAGTCCCGCGCCTTCGGGCATTCCTCCGCGCGGAGCGACCTCAAGGGCACAGTGGCGAGCGGCGAGAGGTCTTCCACCGGCGTCCGAGAGATGTCGAGCGCTTCCAGTTGCATGTCCTTCAAAGGCGAGAGATCAGACGCTTGTGTTCCGGAAATGTCAAGACGCCGAAGCGGCAGGCCATGCAGCGGCGCAAGGTCTCTGACCGGCGTGTCGCGGATGGAAAGCTCGATCAGCGGCATGTCTTTGAGCGGCGCAAGGTCCCTCACGAGCGTCTCGCTTATGTCCAGGCGCTCGAGGGGAAGACCCGCCAGCGGCGCTATGCTCTCTATCGGATTGTGCCGGGCGTTGAGCGCGCCGAGCGGAAATCCCCTGAGGATCGCAAGATCGTCAACGCCCTTTGCGCTGATGTCAAGGTTGCACAACCCGTTGGTCATTACCGACACGGTTCGGTACGGAAGGCCCATGCGCGAGAGGAGTTCCCAATAAAAGCCGTCGAGGGTCTGCTCGTTTCCGCCCAGCCTCCGGAGAATTGCAGAGGCTTCGGTATAGCGCTGCTGCAGCCGCGCCGCAGATGGGGCAGCGGATGTCTGCGGCCTGCTTGATGGCTGCATCGAGCTTCGCGCCGCATTTCGGACAAGTATCGCTCATGGGAGGCCTGCATCCATCCGCGCTCTCCGCGCAAAGCGAATCGCGTCGAGGGACCGCAACACCTATAGCCTCATCTGCCGCCGCCCGTCAAACGCAATGAGGCTGCATTGTTCCTGAATGGCTGAGCCGACGCAAAATCCGGGTTGAATTTTTGCGCGGACGCGGCCACCATAGGCAGGGAGTTGGCGAGCATTCCGCATTTGAGGAGATGGCCGGCGCGTAACAGCATGAGCCAGACATCCGGCAAAGATACGAGCGGGGCGTAACGACAGGTCGCAGACAAACTGAATATGCGACGAACGCGGAGGAGGAACTCATCTTGCGAACGACCCCTGACAGACTGATGCTGGTGAGTTCGACTGAGGGGAGGCAATGGCGCAGGAGAACGGTGGCCCGCGGCATGCCGCGTGGCGGCTCCGATCTCCTGGTGACAGGAGAGGAAAAACAGCGCTGGCGGGGATTCGGCGGCTGTTTCAATGAGTTGGGATGGATTGCCCTGTCCGGCCTTCCATCGCGCCTGCGCAAGGCGGCGTTGGACGCGTTGTTCCATCCGGCCACAGGCTGCGCCTTCAATCTGTGCAGGCTGCCGATCGGGGCCAGCGATTATGCCTTGGACTGGTACAGCCACGACGAAACGCCAGGCGATTACTCGCTGAGGCGCTTCTCCATCGAGAGGGATCGGAGATGCCTTATCCCGTACATCAGGGAGGGACTGAAGCGCAGGCCGGACATGGAGCTGTTCGCGTCGCCGTGGAGTCCGCCCACCTGGATGAAGAACCCGCCGGTTTACAATTATGGGACGCTTGTGTGGGAGGACAGGGTCCTGCGGGCCTATGCCATGTATTTTGCGCGCTTTGTCCGCGAGTATCTGCGCGAGGGGATAAGGATTTCACAGGTCCATGTCCAGAACGAGCCGCTGGCCGATCAGAAATTTCCCTCCTGCCTCTGGAGCGGGGAGAAGCTGAGAGACTTCATACGGGATTATCTCGGCCCGTGCTTCAGGAAGGAAAAAACAGAATGCGAGATATGGCTGGGGACCCTGAACACCGACGATCATTACGGCTATGCGCACAGGGTTCTGTCCGATCCTGCCGCAGCGTCCTTTATCCGGGGAGTCGGCTATCAGTGGGCGGGGAAAGGCGCGATTCAGAGAACGCGCATGGCATGGCCGGACATCCCTCTTATGCAGACTGAAAACGAGTGCGGCGACGGGAGAAACACGTGGGACTACGCCATGTACGTTTTCAGTCTGATGCAGCACTATATCACGAACGGCGTGGCGGCGTACGTGTACTGGAATATGGTGCTGCCTCCCGGCGGCAGAAGCACCTGGGGCTGGTCCCAGAATGCCATGATCACAGCCGATGCCGAACGCGGAAGAATCGTTCTTAATCCGGAATTTTACGTGATGAAACATCTGTCGGCTTTCGTGAAGCCGGGCGCAGCGGTGCTCCGTCTGGAAGGTCCCTGGTCTGCAATGTCGGTGGGATTCCGCAACCCCGACGGGAGCCTGGTGGTGGGGATTGGAAACATGCTTTGCGATCGGCAGGTGCTGCACCTGGAGTGGGAGGGCGGGGGCGCCGAGCTGGATCTGGACCCCAGGTCCGTCAACACGGTTGTGCTGGGCTGAGCTGGTCAGGTGGCCGGGCGCTTCCTGCGGCGCCCGGAAAAACGGAGGTGTGCAATGAACGCGACGCTTCGCGGATGTGGCATGGCTGGATTGTGCGTCCTTCTTGCCCTGTCCGGATGCGGGCCAAAGAAGGATGATTCGGCAAAACCGGCTGCCTCTGGCGGAGGGACCCCGGCTCATCCTGTCACCATAGGCCTTCTGATGGAGACCTACGATGTGGCGCGGTGGGCACGCGACGAAGAGTATTTCACGAAACGGGCAGAGGAACTCGGCGCAAGGGTGGTGCGTGCCGTGGCCAACGGGGACCAGGACAAGCAGAACCAGCAGGCGGACACCTTCCTGACCCAGGGAGTAGATGTGCTGGTGGTAATTCCCCGCGACCTCAAGACCGCAGCCAGAATAGTCAAGAGCGCCCACGAAAAAAACGTGCCGGTCCTGGCATACGACAGACTGATTCTCGGCTGCAATCTCGACATGTACGTCACATTTGACAACGAACTTGTCGGGTACATGCAGGCGAAAGGCGTCCTGGAGAAAGTGCCGGAAGGCAACTTCATTCTTCTTGGAGGAGCCTCGAGCGACAATAACGCCGCGCTTTTGAGGAGGGGACAGATGAAGGCGATTCGCGAACACGAGGAAGCGACCGGCAGGAAGATCAACATTTTGGATGATTCGTTCCTGGACAACTGGGACAAGGAGGAGGCGCGCCGGAAAATCAGCAATCTTCTGACCCGGTTCAAGGCTGAGGGCAAGCCTGTCCACGCCATCATAGCATCCAACGACGGCACGGCAGGCGGGGCGATAGCGGCGTTGAAGGCCGAGGGTCTTGCCGGCAGCGTGGCTGTGTCCGGCCAGGATGCCGAACTGGGGGCCTGCAGACGCGTGGTCGAGGGAACGCAGACCGTCACCGTGTACAAACCGGTTCGAGAGCTTGCGTCTGTGTCGGCTGAGGCTGCTGTGATGCTGGCACAGGGTAAATTGCCTGAGGAAATAGCCGCGTCGCTGAACTTGAAACTTCACAAATTGAACAACGGCGCGAGGGATGTGCCAAGCATTTTTCTGACTCCGATCGCAGTCACGAAGGAAAACATGCGTGACACCGTCGTGAAGGATGGTTGGCATCCGGAGGACAAGATATACTCCGAGACTACCGCCTCAGAATGACGTCCCCTGCAGATACTGCGCCATTTCTCGAAGCGCGCGGCATAACCATGGATTTCCCCGGGGTTCGCGCCCTCGATCGCGTCTCTTTTTCGGCGCGCTGCGGCGAAATTCACGCCCTGGTCGGCGAGAATGGCGCAGGGAAATCCACCCTCATAAAAATTCTCGGCGGCATTCATCCCGGCGACAGCTATGCCGGAGAACTGCTTCTGGAGGGAAGGCCGGCGCATTTCTGGTCGCCGCGCGACGCGGCCTTGGCCGGCATAGCTGTCATTCATCAGGAGCTTTCTCTGATTCCCCACCTCAGCGTTGCTGAAAATATTTTTCTGGGAGCGGAACCTCGCAGATGCGGATTCATTGCGGATTTCGACAGGATGCGACACGATGCTGAAACGATACTCAGCGGGTTGAACTCCGAATTGGAAATCGCGGCGCCGGTTTCCTCCTTCGGCGTGGCGGGACAGCAGATGGTGGAGATCGCGCGAGCGATCAGGCGCGAGAACCGCCTGCTGATTCTCGACGAGCCGACCGCCTCGCTTTCCGAGCCGGAGAGCCTCAATCTCCTGTCTCTTCTGAGGCGGATGAGGGACCGCGGCCAGGCCGTCGTCTATATTTCCCACAGGCTGGACGAAGTTCTTGCGGTGGCCGACCGGATAACGGTCCTCAGGGACGGGAGGGTGGTCGGAACCGGCGATCGCGGAGACTGGACTCGCGAGCGTCTGATCTGTGCAATGGTCGGGCGGGACATGAGCGGGAAATCCGTGGCCCGGGGAAAGGGGAAGGGGGAGCCCATCCTGCATGTCCGGGACGTCTGGGCGACAGATCCTGCGTCCGGCAAGCGCGTCGTTGACCGAGTTTCCTTCGACCTGCACAGGGGGGAAATTCTGGGCGTAGCCGGGCTCATGGGATCAGGCCGAACCGAACTGGCCTTGACGATTTTCGGCGCATGGCCGGCCGCGTGGGGAGGCGCAGTGTGGCTGGAAACGGCAGGGCGCCCCATTCGTTCGGTGTCGGACGCCATCGAACAGGGAGTGGCGCTCGTCCCGGAGGACCGCAGACGTCACGGCCTTGTGCTCGGTTTTCCAGTGTTTGACAACCTCATGCTGGTTCATCTTCCGCGGTACGCGAAGGCGGGCGTGACGGACGAGGCAACTGCGGCACGGGACGCCCGAGCCATTGCCGGCAGGCTTGACATCAGGGCTCCATCGCTGCAAACGCCGGTTTTGCGCCTTTCAGGAGGCAACCAGCAGAAGATCGTGGCAGGGAAGTGGCTGATGCGTCCGCCTGCCGTGCTCCTGCTCGACGAGCCGGCGCGGGGCATAGACGTTGGCGCCAAGTTCGAGATGTTCCGCATAATCCGCGAGCTTGCAGACGAGGGAACTGCGGTTCTCATGATATCGAGCGAGTTGCCGGAAGTGCTTGCGCTCTCGGATCGCGTGCTGGTGATGAGGAGAGGACGAGTCGGCGCTGTTCTCGAAGGCTGCGACGCAACGCCCGAACGCATAATGGAGGCAGCAGTCTGATGATGGAGGATTCTGCATCGGGCGCCAGGAAGGGGCTGGCCGGCCTGTTCCGCATCGGCGCGACGGACGCGCGGCTTGTTTCAATGGCGCTCATTCTCGTGGCGATGTGGCTTTTCTTCCGCTCGCAGGTCGGAAGTTTCTATTTCAGCGGGGAGAGCATCGCCAAGCTCAGCCGCGACATGGCCACCTGGGCCATTCTCGCCTCCGGCATGACGCTTGTCATTGTCTGCGGATGCATTGACCTTTCAGTTGGATCGCTGCTCGCGTTTTCCGCTGCCGTTTGTGCGTTCCTGATGGATCCCGAAACAGGATTGGGCCAGCCCGCGCTTGTTGCGGTCCCGCCGGCTGTGGCGGTTGCCGCGCTGCTGGGGTTCATTCAGGGATCTCTGGTGGCCTGGTGCAGAATACCCTCGTTCATAGTCACTCTTGGCGGGATGTTCGTGTTTCGCGGCCTCACCCAGAAGGTAAGCGCGAAGGACCCCCGGATTCCTGACGCAAGCTGGGTGAATGCCCTGGGGTTCAGTTACGTGCCTCCTGGCGCCGGCTTTTTTCTCGCCGCTGCGGCGGTTGCAGGCATGGCTGCCTGGGCCGTCCACGAAGCGCGCAGACGAGAGAGACTTGGGATGCCTCCGGGATGGGCCGGCGTCGCAATCGAGGTCAGCGCTGTTGCGGCGCTTCTTTTCGGTTTTGTGTTCAAGGTCAACCAGTACCGCGGCATACCCGCTCAGACTCTGGCGATGGCAGTGTGCATGCTGATAGTGGGATTCATCGCGAAGAGGACTGTCTTCGGCAGGCGCGTCTTCGCGGTCGGAGGAAACGCCGAAGCCGCGAAACTGTCAGGCATACGCGTAGAGATGGTTACGGTTTCCGTTTTCACTTTGATGGGATTTCTCGCAGGAATTGCAGGCGTGGTATGGATGGCCCAGAACCAGGGCGCTACCCAGAAGGCCGGCGAATGGTACGAACTTTATGCAGTGGCTGCGTGCGTGATAGGGGGCACCAGCCTGCTTGGCGGCCGCGGCTCGGTGGCTGGCAGTTTCATGGGTGCGCTGATAATGGCCACCGTGGTTCAGGGCATGGATTATCTGGGGCTGGAAAACTGGCTGCAACTCGTGGTGCGGGGATCCGTCCTGGTCCTCGCGGTGGGGCTGGACATGGCAGGACGGTCCCCGCCCGCGTGGCTGCGGCGCCGGAAGGTCAGCTCTTCTTTTTCGTGATGGCGTTGAAGCCTGATATCTGCTGTGTGATCTTCCTGGAACCGCAGTGCGGACATTTGGCATTTTTCTTATCGTGCTCGCTGATGCTCATGACCAGCGTGAATTTTTTCCCGCATTGATCGCAGACGTACTCGTATGTCGGCATGTTTCCTCTTTTCCTCCTTTCCTGCCTGGCGCGGGAATGCCCAAAGCCCGGCAGCGCCGCGAGTCTAGCATCAGTCAATGTTTCAGTCCAGATGTTGCTGATCTTGCTCTTGGCCCTGATGCGGCTGATGCTTGGGGATCTTTCCTCAGTTGCGAAATACTGCACGAAACAGTGTGGTTCGAATATGTGACTCAACCCGGCCGTATCTCGAACGCAAAATCCGGGAGTTGTGGTGAATACCATGCCCGTTCCGTATTTCACTCGTCTCTTTTGTTTTCTTGCAAAATCCATTTCCGGATCCAGGCTGCCGAAAGAATCAGGAGGCCGATCGTGCGGGCGATGTCACAACGCGTCGGGCGGACTGCGGGGCGAGGCGCATAGATCCCTGACAGCATGCGTGAGCAGTCGTGCGGCAGGAGACAGGCCAAACAACATGGCCGCGCCGGCAGTCGCGGCGGAATGCCTCGCAATCCCCGGCAATCCTGAACCGCAGCATTGGTACATCAAAGGAAAATGAAATGCGCCTGAGACGAGTTTCTTGCTATCCGCTGCAGATTATCGGCATTTGCCTTTTCTTGTTGACGGGATCCAGAACGAGTGAAGCCGGACAACCCGAACGAAAGTTCTCCTTTGCCCTGATTGCCGATCCTCGCAGTCGAGGTGACACATGGAAGAATGCATTGTTGGAGATTCGCGATGGGAAGGCAAATCAGGATCCGGCATTTGCACCGGCGGAACTGATTGTCGTGCTTGGCGACATGGATCCAATAGAATCGTGCTATGAAGATTACCTGCGCATCTTCACGAACGAAGACGCTCGCCCGGTATTCTTGCACGTCATGGGAAATCACGAATTTGAAAATGGCGGGGCGCATTTTCGATTCGCAAGTGATGTTCTGATTCCTTCCATTCCCCGGGTGTGTCGCAGACACGCCGCTTCATGCGACTACTACCTGGATCATAAGAACGTGCGCGTTGTCGTGGTTGATGCGTACACAGATCTGGGCAAACTTGGCGTCATAAACGAAGAAGGCAGAGAATGGAAATAACAAGCCATTTGCAGAGATAGACAGGTGGAACATCTTTCACAACCCGCGAAAATCCGGAAATCAGACGGATGTCGAATCCGGAACTGAAGACCGCGGCCTGAAGTCCGAACCTCAGCGCAATCATAGTCTTGCTCGTCATCCTGCTTCCTGCCATTGTCCGGTCTGTGGGGCGTGCGTGGAGCAGGGTCAAGGGTCCTCGGGCGGCTCGCTCTGGTGTTCATGTCAGCGGGCCTGGCCGCGGCCACGGCTGTCTGGCCGGAAATTGCGCTCAAGGGAGAGGACTCAAGCCGTTCGGCAACCGGCTGATGACACTGGAATTGCTCAGGATTTCGGGAATGTCCGCAGAGCGGTCCGGCCGCCTTCACACGGCAGAAGGCACAGGTTACAGTCCTGCGGCGCTCACCGATGCGGGCTGCCTTCTTCCCGCAGGAAAGATTGTCGGGTTCATCCAGCAAACCCCTTGACCGTTGCCGATGTTCAGGCCGGCATGAGGGAGAATGCGAATTCTGGGCGCCCGGGCTGCGAATGGATCGGCGAATCTACGAACGACCCGCGCCGAGCCGGTTCCTGACCAGCCAATCGAAACTCTGCCTTACCGCCTCGGTCATGTCTGTGGCGCAACTGTCGAGTTCCACGATGAGCCAGGCGGCTTCCTTTGGAGCGGCCTTAATCACTGCCTTCATGTTCATTTTGCCCGCGCCAACAGCGGTGTGCGGTTCGTTCTGGACCAGGAGGCCGTCCTTGATGTGAAGGAGTTTGACGGTCTTTTTGTGCAGCTTGAGCACTGCCGGCACATCCACACGGTTGAAGTTGCAGGCCCAGTAAACATCCAGTTCGCTGAAAACGTCCGGGCACATCTCGAAAAACCAGTTGAAGCCGTACCTTCCCTCGACGAGATCGAACTCCCAGTAATGATTATGGTATCCGAGTTGAATTCCGTGCGCGCCCACGAGTTCAGCCGCGGCCTGGAATTTGGCTGCAGCGGCCCTGATCGTGTCCAGGGTTTTGAACTCGGCCGGTCCGAAGCCTGAGACAAGCATGGAACAATTCAGGGTCTTGGCCATGTCCACGAGTTGAGAGACATTTTCGGAAGTGGGGAGCGGAACATGAGCGGAGCACAGCTTGAGGCCGAGATCGTTCAGTATTTTTCCGAACTCGGCTGGGGACATGCCGTGGAGGCCAGCAGTTTCTACTCCTGCATAACCGATCGCGGCAACATCCCTGAGCACGGCGACAAAGTCCTTCTGGGCGCGTTCCCGCAACGTATAGAGCTGCAATGCGACAGGCCGTTTGGCTGCCATGGTTCTTTTCTCCAGTGCCGACGGCGCCGGGCGTAACGCCTGGCTCGCACCGAACGGCAATGGCGCGGATTCTTGAGCAGCTCTGGCGGCTTCTGCAAGCTGAAACTTATCCCGTGTTGGAGAAATCGCGGGTTCGCATGATGCCATCTGGTCTGGAATCTTCTCCTGTGACCACGGCGGCCGCTCAAAATCTCACTTTTGGGCCTCATAGATACTCTTTACCTCGTCATCCGAAAGGGCGCGGTCGTATATCATCACGTCGTCCATGGAGCCGTTGAAAAAACGGTGCTGCATGGTGTCACAAACAGATGCGCCTATATAGATATCCAGTCCTGTATTTTCGAAAGGCTGGGCATCGAAGTTGGAACTCGCCTCAAGCCTGCCATTGACGTAGATTCGCTTTGTCGCATCAGTCGTGCTTCGCACCACGGCAACATGGACCCATGTGCCATCGTTCACATGTTTGGGACAGGTGAGAACATTGTCCTGGGAGTCAGTTCCGGGACTGCCTGTGTTGAACTGAATCCTGCGCCCTGTCCGAGGCCGACACTCCAGTCGCGCGAGGGGCCGAACATGTCGCGGTCGACTAGAAATACCGCGAAAGGCCAGTTTCCCTCATTTGAGTCGGTGGTTCTGATCCAGAAGCACACAGTGATGTCTTTTGGGAGATCCATGGGTGGCACGGAAATGCAGTCGTTGACGCCATCGAATCTGTATTCGCCGCCTCTCCTTCCGCCTTCCTGCCACGTGGCACCGCGCACGACCCCATCATGTCCTCTTCCGCTCACATCGGAAACCTTAGCTCCGTCGTTCTTGTCAAAGGAGTAGTGTAGGACCAGCCCTGCCCGGGGTACTTCCATGAGCTGGCTGCCTGGCACGCTGACCCGCATTTCCTTGATGTCGTGGGGGCAAATCATTGCCATTCCAAAACTCGTCTTCAGGTTGATCGGTTCAATCGTCATTGCTCCCTTCATCATGTCGCCATTTCTCAGGTCGATCGCCCAGTTTCCACGATCTTCTGTGATCTTGATTGTGAGTATGTTTCTCAGCGCGATGTTCAGTTTTGCATAAGAGGTACGGACCTGGACAGACTCGATACTCGGAATGCCGATGACGCGTGATCCATCGACGAGATCAATGTCCAGGCGAAGCTCTGGTTGCTCATGATCCTTTTCTGCCTGAGCAGTCGCCAGCAGCACTATGGGATATAGAACAAGCACGCAGGACGTCAGTCGCTTCATCTTATCCTCCGAAATTCAGGCCTGGAACTGAAAGCCATCTTCTCAAATCCCAGGAAGCCCTGCGCTTTATCCGGCCGATTCCCATCTGCGCAGCCCCATGCGCGACAGATACGTGGGGATTACGAGGAAACGTGGCTCCATCCGCTGAATTTCTGCGGCAAGAATGCGTTGGCGTTCTCTTTCCGGTGGTCCGAGGATAGTCAGGGATCCGCCTTCTCCGCCGGCTCCATTCACCTTCCATCCGACGGCGCCGTTGGCCTTCGCCAGCTCAATCACCCGAAGGGCGTCTTTGGACACCAGCGCCGGATGCAATTCAGCCTGGGCGTCGGTGTTGCTTATCATTGCCCTGCCGAAAGCGCGGATGTCCTCGGCATAGAGGGCGTTCTTCCCGGCGTATGCAGCATCGCGGAGCTTGCCAAGAACGGATTTGTCGGCTCCAGGGGATTCGAGACGCTTGATTACTTCCTTGTGCGTTGCGCTGGACGAGTGCGATTTGCCGAGGAAGACGAGCATGAGCCTTCGCTCGAGCTCCCACCAGAAGGAATTGGAAACCATGATTTGCGAGACAGAGGCATAGGGATACCTGAACATTTCAATGAAACATATTCCGCCGTATGCCGAGCCGAGTTGATCCTGTATTCCGCATTGAAGACCCAGTTTTTCAGTCTCCACCCGATGCGCCAGTTCTGCTATTTCGTGCGGTGTGCGCCGCCCCTCGCTGAGCATGTCCAGAGCGCCCAGCAGTGCGACCGTGATTGCTGCGGATGTCCCTGTGGAACATCCGGCAGGCGCCTGGGAGAAAAGGTTCACTTCGAAGGAGAGGCGCCTCAGATTGAGTATGTCTATAGAAGCCTCCAGCAGAGGATGACGGTCGTAAACGATGTTGTCAGGATCAATGGCGTAACGGTCGCCGAAATTTTCGGCATTGATAACGATGCGCGGGCGGCCCTTTGAAGGGGATGGCTGGGCATATACCTGAACCTCGGCGTAGGGATAGACGCCGATATTGCACACTGAGCCGGTCTCCGCGAACCATGTGTCTGTCCAGCCGCCGAGATCGCAGATGCGGATCGGAGCTACGGCATTGATGATCCTGGATTTTGAGGTTTTTCCGAGCGAGGCAGATGCGCGGCGCATGGCGCGCGGCTTTGTTCCCATACCGCCACTGCCTCGCAACAATCCAGATGCCGCGCTCCGGCCAATCCCCCGCGGTTCGGGAAATGGCCCCTTTCTCCTCTTCGCAGTATTCTCCATATTGCAG
>Ga0129299_1001062_pt1 | contig 18332 bp, 12 predicted proteins | sample ConPoolayeCmetaG_FD_94477 | JGI IMG/M metagenome (GOLD analysis project Ga0129299, IMG submission 94477) | Hot spring microbial mat communities from California, USA to study Microbial Dark Matter (Phase II) - Cone Pool mat layer C metaG ...
AAGATCGTGGGTCAGGATCACACGCCCCTCGGCAAAAGCCTTCTCGACGATCTTCTCGTCGCTCATCCGCTGCAGTCCCTCATCGCGCAGGTGAACCGCATCGTATCCCCTGGCGCGGAGAAAGACGGCAGTGCTGCTGCTTATGCCCATGTCGAGCAGAAACTTCACGCGGGGACTCCTGCAGGGATGTAGAGGACATCCTCAGCAGCCCAGGCCGCGTATTGCAGGGCCTGCTGGACATCTTCCAGTTCCAGATCGGGGTACTCGGCGACAATTTCTTCCGGCGTCATGCCATGGGCGACCAGGTTGACGACCAGGGCGACGGAAATGCGCATCCCTCGGATGCACGCCCTGCCGCCGAGGATCTCTGGGTCGAAAGTAATGCGGTCGAAACCGAACATGGCTCCACCCCCTGGCTCTGGGCGACGCGGCCTTCCGCTGTGGACAGGTCACGCTCGCCGCCGGTGAGCACATGGCTATTCTATCACATTTGCCTGCGAGCGTCCAGTGTCCTGCTTGCCCGCATCGCCACGCGCTGCGACCCGGCGTAGTCAGTGCTGCGGCTGATGGTCGCCGAGGCGCCGATCTCGACCTCGAACAGCTCGCCCACGTAGGCGGTCTGCTCCCTCTACCTCCTCCCCTCTCCCGCAGAGGGTGCTTAAAAGAGTGTTCCCTCCCACCGCAGAGGCGCAGAGAACGCAGAGGAATGATAAAAACTCAGCGGCCTCTGCGTCTCTGCGGTGCAAATCAAGACTTTTTCAGCACCCTCCCGCAAGCGGGAGAGGGGAGGAGCCAGGGGGTGGGGTGAGCCTCCCCCCCAGGGTCTGCCCGAGATGCGGCTCGGTTGTGCCCTGGCCAAAGTCGGATAGAATGGAGAGAAACCTGAACCTGGGGAGGAAAAATGTCTCGTCGCCTGTTGCCCTGGAGCATCCTGATTGTTTTGCTCTTCTCCTCTGTCTTGCCTGTCCACAGCCAGCCAGCCGCAGAGGGCCCGGCTCTGCTCTACGTCTCCCTGGCGACGCCGGATGCCCTGAGCCGCTTCCAGGCCAGCGGCCTGCCGGCCTACGCTCACCTCTACGGCCGGCAGGAAGAGTACCTGCTGGCGGGAGCCGACGCTGCCGGCCGCAGTCGCCTGGCGTCGCTGGCCCTGCCTGTTCGCGTCCTCGATGCCGATACCGGCGCGGCTTCCTATTTCCTGGTGTTGCCGCCGCGCGCCCAGCCGCGTCCCAAATGGGAGCTTTATGGCAGACTTTTGCTCGACGATGGCTTCCAGGTGCTGCTGCGCGCTGCCCCGGCTGACGCCGAACGGCTGGCTGCGTCGGGCGCCGAGATTGCCTATCTGGCGCTGCAGCCCATCTCCCTCGCCCCCCGCCAGGGAGTGACTGTCCCCACCGCCGTCCAACCCGACCCTCTTGTCTCGCAGATGCTGAGCCAGGTCGAGACGACAACGCTCTATCAGTACGAAGCATGGCTGACCGGTGTCCAGCCAGCCACGATTGGCGGTTCGCCCTACACCATCCTCACCCGCAACACCACCAGCGGCACGCCGATCCAAAAGGCCACCCAATTTGCCTACGAGCACTTTCAGAACCTGGGGCTGAACGTGACCTATCACAACTGGAGCCTGTCGGGCTATTCGGGCCGCAATGTCATTGCCGCGCTGCCGGGGGAGATAGCGCCCGATGACATCCTGATCATCTGCGCCCACATCGACGACATGCCGTCCGGCGCAGTGGCGCCCGGCGCCGATGACAACGCCAGCGGTTCGGCGGCTGTCCTCCTTGCCGCTGACATCCTCAGCCAGTACCGCTGGGGTTGCACGCTCCGCTTTGCTCTGTGGACCGGCGAGGAGCAGGGGCTTTTGGGCAGCCGGGTCTATGCCCAGCAGGCTGCCGCCGCCGGCGAAAACATCCTCGGCGTGCTCAATATGGACATGATCGCCTATAACTCGGATTCGCTGCCCTATCTCGACCTCTATGCCCGCAGTACGGTCCCCGGTTCGGTGGCTATGGCCAATCTCTTTGCCGATGTCGTCGCTGCCTATGACCTCGATCTCGACCCCGACATTTTCATCAACGCCTCGTTGGGCAACTATAGCGACAACAAATCTTTCTGGGATCAGGGTTATGCGGCCATCCTGGCCATCGAGGACAATGATGATTTCACCCCTTACTACCACACAACCAACGATCAACTCTCCACGCTGAATATGGGCTATTTCACCGAGTTCGTCCGCGCCTCGCTGGGCACCTTTGCTCATATGGGCTGCCTGCTTGCCGACACCGGCTACCTCGACGGCACGGTGACCGACGCCGAGAGCAGCGCACCGCTGCCTGATGCGACGGTTGTGGCTGCCGATGCGGCTGGCTTTGAGTTTCCTGCCGTTACCAACAGCAGCGGCTACTACAGCCGCACTCTGTTGACCGGCCTCTATACCGTGACCGCGTCGGCTTACGGTTATCTGCCTGCTGTGATCCCTGCTGTCTCCATCGTCACGGACACGGTCACGCACCAGGATATTGCCCTTCAGCCTGCCCCTTCCTGGGTTGTCTCTGGCACAGTGACCCAGGCAGGGAGCGGCATTCCGCTGGCTGCCACGATCAGCTTCCGCCCATCGCCCGTCACGACGACGGCGGAGCTGTGGAGCGGCTTTTACACGGCGACGGTTTCCCAGGGCACGTATACCGTGCGTGTAGAGGCAACGCGGCATCGCCCGGTCGAGCAGGCGGTCGTGATCGACCGCGACCAGACTCTGGATTTTGTGCTCGATCCCATGCCCTGCATTCTTCTGGTCGATGACGACAACAACAGCCCCGACGTGCGTCCCTATTACCGCGCCGCACTGGACAGTTTGGGTTACAGCTACGATGTCTTTGATGTCGGCGGCGGGAGCGGCAACGGGCCGTCCCTGGAAACGATGGCAGACTATCGCCATGTGCTCTGGTTCTCCGGCGACCAGTACTCAACCACCACGCCCAAGGCCGGCCCCAACGCGGCGGATGAGGCGGCCCTGGCTGCTTATCTACAGGGCGGCGGGCATCTCTTCCTCTCCAGCCAGGACTATTTGTACGATATGGGGCTGACCAGCTTTGGGCGGGACTATTTGGGCGTTGCTGGCTATACCAACGATGAGGGGAACGCCACGCAGATGGTCGGCGTGGCAGGCGACCCCATTGGCGATGGCCTGGGTCCTTACCCGCTGACCTACCCCTCCGGTTTCAGCGACTATGGCGATATCCTTTCTCCTGCTTCAGGAGCTTCGGTTGCCTTCCGCAGCGGCGCGGCGGGGAATCGTCTGGTGCTCGATAAAGATGGCGGGGCCTGGCGGACGGTCTTTTTTGCCACGTCATGGGTGCCGGTCTATGCCCACAGCTCAGCCAACGGCACGGCGGTGATGGAACGCATCATCGAGTGGTTTGGCGGCTGCAGCGCAGAGACGGGCCAGTTGCAGGGGCAGGTGGTCGACGAGCAACAGGGGACGCCTCTCCCTGCTGTTGAGCTGACTGTCGAGCCGCAGCTCTTGCCGGCTCAGCTTACCGACTCCAGCGGGCGCTATACGATGACCCTGCCGGGCGGCTATTATGCGCTCACCGCTGCGCGGCCCGGCTATGTCACCACGACGGTGCCGACGGTGCTGGTCCTGCCAGGCCAGAGCACGGTCCTGGACCTGGCCCTGCAGCGCCAGAAGGTGCTCCTTTACCTGCCGCTGCTTTGGGTGGGGGAGGGAGGCGTCCCTTGAGGGCCATTGCAACAGCTTGTGTCCGTCTTCAACTTGCGCTATACTGGGGTTGAACTGGCAGAGGGGGCCAGGCGCTGAATGGCTGTTGAGGTGCACAACCGCTATCGCGTCCTGCAAAAGCTAGGCGAGGGCGGCATGGGGGCGGCCTATCTCGTCGAGGACTCTTTGCGCGACAATCAGCTCATGACGCTGAAAAAGGTGCACCCCGGCCTGCTGAGCGAGCGCGACCTGGCCCAGTTCGGGCACGAGTTCGCCGTCCTCAGCCGGCTGCGCCATCCCAACGTGGTCAGGGTCTATGACTTTGACGCCCAGGAGCTTTGCTTCACGATGGAGTACGTCGCGGGCGAGGACCTGGCTGCGCTGGCCCTGCGCCGCTTCTCCGAAGCGCCTGCCAGTTACGACTGGCTCTACGATGTCATCGCCCAGCTTTGCCGGGCCTTGCAGTACATCCACTCGCGCGGCCTCATCCACTATGACCTCAAGCCATCCAACATCCGCATCACCCCCGAAGGCCAGGTCCGGCTGATGGATTTTGGTCTCATCGGCGAGCCGCGCGGCGAAGGCCAGGTCCGGCTGCGCGGCACGCCGGAGTACGTCGCCCCCGAACTGGTGCGCGGCGATCCGGTGGACCGGCGGGCCGATCTCTATTCGCTCGGCATCACGCTGTACGAGGTGACCACGGGCCGCCTTCCCTTCGCCGCCGAAACGACCGCCGAGGTGCTGCGCCAACAGGTAGAGGCCACGCCTGACCCGCCTCGTCGCTTTGCCCCCTATCTTCCCGCTCCGCTGGAGGCGCTCATCCTCAAGCTGATGGCCAAAGACCCGGCCAGGCGCTTTGCCAGCGCCGCCGAGGTGCTGCAAACCCTCAATCAGCAGGCCGGTCTGGCTTTCCCCTTGGAGACCCGAGAGACGATGCCCGGCTATATCGCCAGCGGCAATTTTGTCGGGCGAGAGGTGGAACTGGCCCGCCTGCAGGGCCTGCTGATGCGCGCCATCCACGGGCACGGCCAACTGGTCCTGGTCACCGGCGCTGCCGGCGTGGGCAAAAGCCGCCTCGTCAGCGAGCTCAAGCTGCGCGCCCAGGTGCAGCGCGTCTTTGTCTGCGAGGGGAGCTGCCACGAGCAGGTGCGGCGACCCTTCGGCCCCTGGCTCTCTATCCTGGAGCAGCTCATCGTCCACCAGCGCCCGCGCAGCCCGGAAACGCTGCGCGTCTACGGCCCCTCGCTGTGCCGCCTGATGCCCGAACTGGCTGAACAGCTTGGCCCGTTTGCCGGGGGCGGTGAGCTGCCTGCCGACAGGGGGAGCCTGCTGGACGCCGTGGCGCGCTTTCTGCTGGCCTGCGATCAGCCGCTGCTCCTGGTGCTGGAAGACCTGCACCATGCCGACGCGGGAACGATCGAGCTGCTCGATTTCCTGGCCCGACGCGCTGCCCAGGCCCGCTGGCTCCTCTGCGGCCTCTACCGCGAATACGGCATCGACGAGACCCACCCCCTGACCGCGCTGGCGCGCCAGGCCCGCCTGCTCGACCGCACTCAGCAACTGCGGACGCCGCCGGCCGATCAGCCGTATGACTTGCTGCACCTGGACACGCTCTCCGAGAGCGAGACCGCCGCGCTGGTCCAGTCGATGTTGGGCGTCAGCGAACTGCCCGCCGGCTTGCTGCCCCGCCTGATGGCGCAGACGGATGGGACGCCGCTCTTTGTCGAAGACGTGATGCAGAGCCTGGTCGAAGAAGGGCTGCTGCACTATGACGGCCAGAGCTGGCGCGTCGATGTCGAGGGCCTCCAGCGCACGCCGGTCAGCATCATGGAGGCGGCGCAGCGGCGAGTGAGCCGCCTGGACAGGGAGAGTCTGGAGCTTTTGCAGTGGGCTGCCGTGATGGGCCACTCGCTCGACCTGCGCGTTCTGGCAGCGGTGTGCGACGTCGAGGTCGATGACCTCACCCGTCACCTGAACCAGGCGGTGCGGCATCACGTTCTGACCGCCGGGGAACGGGCGGGAGAGACGGTGTACCATTTCGGCACCGACCAGGTGCGCCAGGCGATCTGTCAGACGCTCTCCCCGGCCGAGCAGAGGAAGCGCCATCGCCGCATCGGCCAGGCGATGCAGCGGCTGTACGATGAAGCCCAGGTCGCCGAGAGCCTCTCCTGCCACTTTGAGCAGGCGGAAGATTGGGCGCAGGCGCTGCGTTACGCCCGCCTGGCTGCCGACAGGGCGCGTCAGGCCAACGCGGTCGAGCGGGCGGCGCAGCTCTACGAGCGGGCGCTCTCCTTCCTCCGCCAGCATCCCCCGCTGGCCGACCTGGAAAGTGAGTATGACATCGTGGCCGACCTGGAGGACTGCCATAGGGTGCTGGGTCAGCGCCAGGCCCAGCAGGCCGATCTGGAGCGGATGGCGCAGATCGCCGAGGCGCTGGATGACATGCCGCGCCGCATCCAGGTCGCCACCCGCCGCGTGGCGCTGGCGAATCAGTTGGGTGACCATGCCGAAGCGCGCCAGGCCGCCGAGGCTGCCGTGGCGCTGGCCCGCCAGATCGGCGATCAGCGCCTGGAGGTGGAGAGCCTGACAGCGCTGGGCGAGGCGTGTATCAACCTGGGCGAGTTCGAAGCCTCCCGCGCCTGTCACGAGCTGGCGCTGCGCCTCTCCCAACAGCAGGACCACCGCGCTGGCGTGGCGGTCAGCCTGCGCCGCCTGGGGGACGTGGCCCGCCGCCTCGGACATCACGCCGAAGCCCACGATGCGTATGAGCAGTCGCTGGCGATCTATCGCGCCATAGGCGACCGGCACGGCGAATGTGACGCGCTGAACGCCCTCGGCATCATCTCGACCGATTATGCCCGCGCGCGCAGCTATCACGAGCAATCGCTGGCTCTGGCCCAGGCGCTGGGCAACCTGGCCAACCAGGCCCGCTCCTCCAACAACCTGGCGATCATCTATTGGAGCCTGGGTCTCTACAGTCGGGCGCGGGAGGAGGCGGAACTGGCGGTCTCGCTCGCCCGCCGCATGCAGGAACGCTCCAGCCTGGCGGCCTATCTGGAGACCATGGGGCGCATCTATTGCGATCTGGGCGAGTACGTGCAGGCCCATCGGGCGTTGGAGGAAGGGCGCGCTGTGTCCATCGACATCGGCGACCGCTGGTCCGAGTCGCTCTACTGGATGATGCTGGGCCGCGTCGCGCTGGCGCGCGGACGTCCCCAGGAGGCCCGTGAGCTGATTCGGATGGCCTGCGAGATGCAGCGCCAGTTGGGGACGGTGGGATACCTGGCCGCTTCGCAGGGGTGGTTGGGCGCTGCGTATCTGGCGTTGGGGGATTGGGAGGCCGCTGACCGCTGCACGCTGGAGGCGGTCGCCAACCTGGAGAGCGCCGGCAATGCCGGAGATTATCGCGCCCAGGATGTCTGGTGGGTCCGTTACCAGGTGCTCAAAGCGGCGCCGGCCCGCGCGGGCGAGGCGCTGCTGGACGATCAGGCCTGGGAGGTCTTGCAGCAGGCGCGAGAGGCGATGATGGCCGGCATCGCCACGCTGAGCGACGAGGGACTGCGCCGCAACTATTTGAACCGTGTCGAGGTCAACCGCAACATCATCACCGAATGGGCGCGCCAGTCCGCCTCCCGCCGCGCTGCGGGCCACGACTCTTCTCCCGAAATCCTCACTGTTGCCGAGGCCCCGGCCCCTCTTGCCCTTGAGCTCGAGCGGGTCGAAGACCGCCTGAAGCGCGTGCTGGCGATCAGCGTGCGCATGAACGAGACCCGCGAGGTCGATCAACTGCTCGAGTACGTGATGGACCAGGTGATCGAGCTGAGCGGCGCCGAGCGCGGCTTTCTGGTGCTGTTGGACGAGAGCGGGCGGATGGAGTTTCGCGTCGCGCGCGGCATCGACCGCCAGGAGATCGAGAGCGCCCGTTCCGACATTAGCTATACGGTCATTGGCGCTGTGGCCCAGAGCAGGGAGGCGGTGCTGCTGCAGGACGCGCTGGCCGACGAGCGCTTTGGCCGCCAGAGCAGCGTCCTGGAGCTGAATCTGCGCTCGGTGCTGTGCGTGCCCCTCATCAGCCGCGATGAGCTGATCGGCATGATCTATGCGGACAACCGTTCGGTCAGCGGCCGCTTTGCCCAGACTGACCTGGACCTGATGACCATCTTTGCCAACCAGGCCGCGATCGCTATCGAGAACGCTCGCCTGTACGAAGAGAGCGTCCGCGCCAACCGCGAGTTGGAGGCCTGGGCGCGCACGCTGGAGCAGCGCGTCGCCGAACGGACGGCCGAGCTGCAACGGGCCAACGAGGGCCTCTCGCGGCGCGCCCTCCAGCTCGAGACCAGCAGCCAGGTCGGCCAGCAGGTGACCTCGATACTGGACCTGGACGAGTTGCTGACGCAGGTCGTTCATCTGATCCAGGAGCGCTTTGGCTACTATTTCGTCGGCGTCTGGCTGGTGGAGCGGGAGCACCGGCAGGTTGTCCTGCGCGCCGGCACCACGGAATTGGAGCAGAGTGCCATCCCGCTTGATGCCGCCAGCGTCATTGTGAGCGTGTGCAGGAGCGGGCAGTACCGCCTGCTCGACGACGTGCGCCAGGCAGTTGACTACCTGCACATCGACGCCCTGCCGGCGGCGCGTTCCGAACTGGCCCTTCCCCTGCGCGTGGGCGCCTCGGCGATGGGCGCGCTGGATATTCTCAGCGACGTGCCGCACGCTTTCAGCCTGGATGACCGGATGGTGCTGCAGAACCTGGCCGACCAGATCGCCATTGCCATCCGCAACGCCCAGTTGTACAGGCTGGAGCAGCGTCGCCGCCTCTTTGCCGAGTCGCTCGAACAGACAGGCCGCGTCCTTTCCAGCAGCCTCGACCTGCGCCAGGTGCCGGGCCGCATTCTGGACCAGCTCGCCGCGGTTGTGCCCTACGAGCGGGGGTCGGTCATGTTGCGGATGGAGAACGCGCTCAAGATCGTCGCCGAGCGCGGTTTTCCCAAGGAGCGCTCGGAAGAGGACCTCTACGTGCCCATCCGCGAGACGGAGGAGGACGTCTTTCAGCGCATGCTGCGCAGCCGCGCTCCCATCCTGGTCGATGACGTGTCGCTCGATCCGGGCTGGCAGCAGTTGGAGTGGCTGCCGCTGAACCGCTCGTGGATCGGCGTGCCGCTGATCTCGAAGGATCGCGTCATTGGCATGCTCTCTCTGACCCGCCGCGAGGCTGCGGCCTTTACCCCTGCCGACGTTCAACTGGTCACCACCTTTGCCGGGCAGGCGGCCATTGCCCTGGAGAACGCCAGCCTCTACGACGAGATCAGCCGCCTCAACGCCCACCTGGAGGAGATGGTCCGCCAGCGCACGGCAGAGTTGGAGCGCGCCTATCGCACGCTGGAGCAGCTCGACAAGACCAAGACCGATTTCATCGATGTGGCGGCGCACGAATTGCGCACGCCGTTGACAGTGGTGAAGGGATATGCCCAGATGCTGGCTGCGCATCCGGCGCTGAAGGAGAGCGAGGACGCCCAGTTGCTGACGCAGCGCATATTGGACGGCGAGGCGCGTCTGCACGAGATCGTCAACAGCATGCTCGACGCGGCGCGGGTCGATATCCAGGTGCTGAAGCGTCACCGCGAGCCGGTGGTGCTGGCGGACATTATCGAGCGGACCTGTCTCGAGTACCGGCCGGCGCTGCGCGACCGCCATTTGACCCTGACGATGAGCAATCTGGAGGAGCTGCCGCCGGTCGAGGCTGACCCCTCGCTGCTGTACAAGGTTTTCTACCATCTCGTCGGCAACGCGATCAAGTACACGCCGGACGGGGGCGCCATCTCTATCGAGGGGCGGTCGGTTATGGAAGGCGACAGGCCGGCGGTCGAAATCGTGGTGGCCGACACCGGCATCGGCATCGACAAAGAACACCACGAGCTGATCTTTGAAAAGTTCTATCAGACGGGTGAGGTTTCCCTCCACTCGTCGGGGCGCACCAAGTTCAAGGGAGGAGGGCCTGGTCTGGGGCTGGCCATCAGCAAGGGGATCGTCCTCGCTCATGACGGCAGGATCTGGGTCGAGAGCGAGGGGTACGACGAGGTGCGCTGTCCAGGCAGCCGCTTTTACGTTTGCCTGCCCCTGCATGCGCGCTCCACGGAAAGAGGCAATGAGCGAGAAGAAAAAACCGACTGACAAGAGCTTATTGGGTGCGGAAGAGATCGACCTGGAGCGGGATATGCGCCAGGCGCTCTACGTGGGCGCCCTGACGATCCTGCTGTTTACGCTGATGATTTTTGCCTCCGACCCGCGCTCGGGCGTGCTCCAGATTCCCACGCTGGAGAACGGCCTGATGGCGCTGGCGGGGGCGCTGGTCGCTGCAGCGGCGCTGGTCGCCTTGCGCGCCCGACTGCCGGTGCAGTCGGTGGCCTGGGCTGTGCTGGTCGCCTACACGCTGATCATCTCCCTGACCGTTCACTTTACCGGCGGGCCGCAGACGCCCATGCCGGCGCTCTACCTGCTGGTTGTGGTGGCTGCTTCGTTCCTGCTGGGGCGGCGCGGTGCGATGTTTATGGCGCTGCTCAGTTCTGCCTCCTACGCGGTCATCCTCTTCTTCGAATACTATGGCCTGTTGAGCATGGTGCTCATCTGGCGCCAGGAGTTCGACCCGCGCCAGCGCGGCGTGCTGCTGGCGATCAACTGGCTGGCGGTCGCCGTGCCGACGTTCTTCACTGCTGAGCTGGCCGGCCGCCTGGCCGAGCGGCTGCGGCGCACTAACGCCCACCTGCGCCAGTCCGAGCGCCTGCGCGAGAGCCTGACCCAGATGATCGTCCACGACCTGCGCAATCCGCTCACGGCGCTGATGGGCGGGGTTGAGGTGCTTCACCTCACTGCGACTGCCCGCCTCGACGAGAGCCAGCGCCGCCTGCTCGAATCGGCCCGCCGCAGCGGACGCGCGCTGGTGGACCTGGTCGATGAACTGCTGGACGTGCGGCGCATGGAAGCTGGCGCACTGACTCTTGAGCGGGAGGAGGTGGACCTGGGCGCTTTGTGCTGCGAGAGCGTGGAGACGGTGTCGGCGCTGGCCGACGCGGAAGAGCTGACCATCGCCGTCGATGTGGACGCTGCGCCGCTTGTTGTCCGCTGCGACCGCCAGCTCATTGGCCGCGTGCTGGCCAATCTGCTGTCCAATGCGATCAAGTATACGCCGGCGGGGGGGCAGATCACCCTCAGCGCCCATCGCCAGGGGAATGACACAGCGCTGGTCAGCGTGGCCGACACGGGGGTAGGCATCCCCCCCGAAAATCAGCAGGCGATCTTTGAGGTCTTTGGCCTGGTCGATCAGCCGGGGCGGCGGGGGACCGGCCTGGGGCTGGCCTTTAGCAAGATGGTGGTTGAGGCGCACGGCGGGCATATCTGGGTCGAGAGCCAGCCGGAACGGGGCAGCACGTTCTGCTTTACCCTGCCTGTGGGTTTTTCAACCGCAGAGGGCGCAGAAATCGCCGAGAAATAAAAACTCTACGAACCCGGCGTTCTCAGCGGCTCATTTTCCGTTCCGCCTGGAGTTGCCGTGATGTCGAAACGATGTTTTGTCTGGCTGACCATTCTGTTGCTCTGTATGGGCTGCCGTCCCCGCCCTGTGGCGGAGACGGTTTCTTTTATGGTCTTTGGCGAGCCGGCCGAAGTGACTGCTTATGAGCAGTTGGTCGCCGCTTTCGAGGCCCAATATCCCGCGATCGATGTTCAGTTGAGCCATGTGGCAAGTCAGGGTGATTACCAGCAGCGCCTGGTCACGGCTTTTTCTTCCGGCAACCCGCCTGATGTGATGCTGCTCAATTACCGCCGCTATGCTTTCTTTGCTGCCCAGGGTGGATTGGAGCCGCTCGGGCCCTATCTGGCCCAGAGCGAGCTGATCCACGAGTCCGACTTTTTCACGCCGACGATCGAGGCTTTTCGCTTCGAGGGCCATCTCTGGTGTATCCCGCAGAACGTCTCCAGCCTGGTCGTCTATTACAACCGCGACCTTTTCAACGCGGCAGGGGTCGATTATCCGACCGATGATTGGACCTGGGACGAGTTCCTGTCCCGTGCCAGAGCGCTGACGCGCGACACGGACGGCGACGGGCAGATCGACCAGTACGGCGTGGGCCTCTCGCCCGGTCTTTTCCGTCTGGCGCCGTTCATCTGGCAGAACGGCGGTGAGCTGGTCGACGACCCCCTCCAGCCGACCCGCCTGGCGCTGGACAGTCCCGCCGCGCTCGAGGCGCTGCGCTGGTTCGTCGATCTGCAGGTGCAAGAGGGCGTGGCTCCTGACCTGGTGGCCGAGACCACCGAGGATAGCGAAAGCCGTTTTCTCAATGGCCGCCTGGCCATGTACCTCAACAGCCGCCGCGGGGTGCCCACGTACCGCACGATCGTGGCTTTCGAATGGGATGTCGCGCCGCTGCCGCGCGGGCGGCAGGCCGCCGGCATCCTGCATAGCGACGGCTATTGCATGGCGGCCGCCGCATCGAACAAGGCGGCGGCCTGGGCCCTCATCGAGTTTGCCAACTCGCCCCCAGGCCAGGAGCTGATGGCGTCCACCGGGCGCACGGTGCCCTCTCTCGTCCGCATTGCCAGCTCGCCAGCCTTTCTCGATCCTGCTCTGCCGCCGGCAAACAGCCGTGTCTTTATCGACACTGTGCCCCTCTTGCGCGCGGTTCCGATCATGGCCAACTGGCCGGCCATCGAGGAGACCGCCAGCCGCCAGATCGAGCAGGCTTTCTATGGCCAGATTTCGGTCGAGGAAGCTGCTGCGTCTGCCGTCGAGTTGACCCGCCCCTACTTCCAGGCTTCTGGCTCGCCTTGAGTATGGCGGGCCGTGCTTCGCTGCCGGGCGGGCAATGAACCATCCCTATATGTCCCCCGTGTGATACGCTCTCGAGGGTATTCGAAGCAAAAGGATAGAGCGCCCCGCCACTTTCCCTGCTCCCGCCGGGTCTGTGAGCCGGCGGCCCTCCGCCGAGCAAGGGGAAAATAATCCGTGTTGCAAAGAATCTGTGTCGCAACGAGACCCTTCGCTGCACTCAGGGTGACAATGTTCTGCTACGAACACCTGGTAAATCTGTGTAATCTGTGGCAAAAAACAGCACCCCCTGCTGAGAAGAGCGCCTTTGTGTCTTTGCGTCTTGGTGGTAAAATACTGGCCTGTGCGGTTACGAAAAAAAACGAGGTATCTATTCGGTCTGACGGCTTTTTACCACCAGGCCACAAAGACACAAAGGAAAACAGGTGGTTTACCTGTAGCAGGAAGCATTCGTGTCTTCTACCACCTTAGTGACTTGGTGGTGAAATCTGTTCTAACTGAACAGTTGCAAAACGAGGTAGATTATGGAGACCAGAGACTATATTCAGCTCGAAGAGACGTTTGGCGCGAACAACTACAAGCCGCTGGATGTTGTCATCAACCGCGCCGAAGGGGTGTGGGTGTGGGACGTGGAGGGCAGGCGCTACATGGACTGCCTGAGCGCCTACTCGGCGGTCAATCAAGGCCACTGCCACCCGCGCATACTGCAGGCCATGGTCGAACAGGCGCAGCGGCTCACCCTGACCTCGCGCGCTTTCCGCAACGACCAGTTGCCGCTGCTGGAGAAAGAGCTGTGCGAGCTGACCGGCTATGAAAAGGTGCTGCCGATGAACTCGGGCGCCGAGGCGGTCGAGACGGCGCTCAAGGCCGTGCGCAAGTGGGGCTATGAGATCAAGGGCGTGCCGCCTGACCGGGCCGAGATCATCGCCTGCGCCGGCAACTTTCACGGGCGCACGATCACCATTGTCAGCTTCTCCACCGACGCGCAGTACCGCGATGGCTTTGGCCCCTTCACGCCGGGCTTTGTCACCGTGCCCTACGGCGACGCCGACGCGCTGGAGGCGGCGATCACGCCCAACACCGTCGCCTTTCTCGTCGAGCCGATCCAGGGCGAAGGCGGCGTGGTTATCCCGCCGCCGGGCTATTTGCAGCGGGCGCGCGAGCTGTGCACGCGCCACAACGTGCTCTTTGTCGCTGACGAGATCCAGACGGGCCTGGGACGCACGGGCAAGCTGTTTGCCTGCGAGTGGGAGGGTGTCCGCCCCGATGTGGTGGTCATCGGCAAGGCCCTTTCGGGCGGCTTTTACCCCGTCTCGGCGATGCTGGCCTCGCCGGGGGTGATGAGCGTCTTTCGGCCTGGCGATCACGGTTCGACCTTTGGCGGCAACCCGCTGGCCTGCGCCGTGGCCCGCGCGGCGCTCAAGGTGCTGGTCGACGAGGGCTTGATCGAGCGGGCCGCCGAGATCGGCGACTATTTCCGCGGCCGCCTGGAGCGCATCGAGAGCGAACACGTGCGCCAGGTGCGCGGGCGGGGGTTGCTCATCGGCGTCGAGGTCAAGCGCGAGTCGGGTGGGGCGCGTCCCTTCTGCGAGGCGCTCAAGGAGAAGGGATTGCTGTGCAAAGAGACGCACGAGACGGTGATCCGCTTTGCGCCGCCACTGGTGATCACCCGCGAGCAGGTGGACTGGGCGCTGGAGCGGATCGAGCAGGTGTTGACAGGTCGCTGAGGGAGTGGGGGCAGCGGTGCGGCTGCTCTGCAGAGCAATGGATCGGCAGAGCAAAACGGTCGAAGAACTGCGGCGGGTCCAGCTCCTGGCGTCTCTTGCGGATGAGGCCCTGGCTCGCCTGGCGCAGGTCGCCCTGCGGCGCGAGTTCAGCCCTGGCGAGACGATCATTGTAGAGGGCATGGACTGCGAAGCGGCCTATTTTCTCCTGGAGGGCCGCGCGCGCGTTTCCCGCTCCTCCCCGGGCGGACGGGAGCAGGTGCTGGCCCGCCTGGGGCCGGGCCAGGCGTTCAACACCGTGCCGCCTTTTTGCGATCGCGGCACCAATCACGCGACGGTTGTGGCCCTGACTCCTGTGGTGCTCTATGCGCTGCCGCGCGCGGCCATGCTCCGCCTGGTGACGGAGATTCCCGAACTGGCGCTGGTCTTTCTGCGCGACTTTGCTGCCCGCCTCGACCATCTGAGCGACCTGGTCGAAGACCTCTCCCTGCGCAGCGTGCGCGGGAGGCTGGCGCGCTTTCTGCTGGAGCATGCTGACGAGGGCGCCCTGGATCGCGGCTGGACGCAGGACGAGATTGCGGCCCAGATCGGCACGGTGCGGGACGTGGTTGGGCGCACGCTGCGCGCCTTTGCCGACGCCGGTTTGATCCGGATCGACCGTCAGCGCATCGTCCTTCTCCAGCGCCAGGCTCTGGAAGAAGAGGCTTTCGCTTGACAGGTTGGCCTCTTTGTGTTAGAAAGGAGCTCGGCCTTTGGGCTGAGAAAACATCAGGAGAAGAGAATGAGCGAGAAAACGTTGCGTGAGCAGGTCGATGAGACCCTGCAGGGCATCCGGCCCTACCTGCGAGGGGACGGCGGCGATGTCGAGTTAGTCGACGTGAGCGATGAGGGTGTGGTGTCGGTCCGCCTGGTCGGCGCCTGCCACGGCTGCCCTGGAGCGATCATGACGCTCAGGATGGGCATCGAGCGCATTCTGCGCGAGCGAGTTCCCGGCGTCACCGGCGTCGAGGCGGTGTAGTTGGGCGCTGATTGCCGCGCGGAAGGCGTTTGTGCAAACTGGCCCGTGGTGTATAATAGCGTCCATTCCAATCAAAAGAGGAGGAATCCATGCCGCGCAAGATTACAGAAGATTGCATTGCCTGTGGCACCTGTGCTGAGGTCTGCCCGGAAGGAGCCATCAGCGAGGGCGATGAATACTATGTCATCGACCCCGACCTGTGCACCGACTGCGGCACCTGCCAGGAGGAATGCCCCAACGACGCCATCATTGAAGTGTGATCGGCTGTTGAAGCAATCCTGAACCCAAACCGCCTTCCGCCCAAGGAAGGCGGTTTGCTTTGGTAGGACAACTGCTCGCAGTTGTCCAAAAGCCTGCCCGTTTTTGCGCATTTCCCCGACCCGAGTATAATCGGCCTCTGTGGTTCTGCTCATCTTTGCCCTCGGTGTGGTGATGGGCGCGCTGGTCAACCGCCTGGCGACGGACCTGCCGGCCCGTCGCTCGCCGCAGCGCCCCCTCTGCCCCTATTGCGGCCACCGGCGACCGCTCTACCAGTGGATCGCTCTGCCGTCTTATGTTCTCGGTAGAGGGCGTTGTCCCCAGTGCGGCGCCCAGATTCCGCTGCGCTACCCCCTGGTCGAACTGGCGCTCGGCTTCCTGTTTGCCTTTCTCTACCTGCGCTACGGCCCCGGCATGCGGCTGCTCTTTTATGCCCTCTACACGGTGGTCTTTGCCCTGGTGACAGTCACCGACCTGGAGCGGCGTTTGATCCTCAACGTGGTGACCTTTCCGGCGATGGCTCTGGCGCTCCTCGGCGCCCTGCTGCTGGATGGCATCACCTGGTGGAGCGCGCTGCTGGGTGGGCTGATCGGCTATCTCTTCTTTTTGATTGCGGCCTGGATCGGCAACGCGACAGTAGGGCCAGGATCGCTGGGCGGCGGCGATGTCAAGCTGGCCGCTTTCGTTGGCCTGGTTGTCGGTTTTCCGCTCATCATCGAAGCGCTGCTGCTGACCGTCCTCAGCGGCGGCCTGGTCAGCCTGATTCTGCTCATCACGCGCCGCCGCTCCCTTCGCGACCCCATTCCCTACGGCCCCTACCTGGTCCTGGGCGGCTGGGTGACGATGGTTTGGGGGCTTTACCTGGCCGACCTGCTTTTGCTGGGCTAACCTGTGTCATTCTGAGGAGCGAAGGCCGCGAAGCGGCCGGAGCGACGAAGCTTGCCCTGAGCAAAGTCGAAGGGAATCTCGTTACCAGCTAAAATCCTTGACACTGACCCTGCTTTGTGTTATCCTCCTTCTGTCGAACATTGCTGTTGCGGAGGCTGAATGCTGCAGGAAAGAGTCTCTTCTGATATTTACGTCTTCACCAGCGACCTGTACGCTCAGGTCACTTCGGGTGTGATTATGACCGCGGAAGGGACGGTCATTATCGATACGCTGCCTTTTCCCATCGAGGCGCGGGCCATGGCCCAATTCGTCGCGCGGCGCTCGAACAGTGTCCGTCACATCATCCTGACCCATTATCATGCCGACCACACCTACGGCGCCTATCTTTTCCCTGACGTCAACGTTTTGGCCCATGCCCGCTGCCGCCAGTTGCTGGAGACGCGGGGCAGGGAGGGGCTGGCCGCTGCACAAGCCGAGTCGCCCGAACTGCAAGAGGTCGCTCTGCGGTTGCCCAACCTGACCTTTGACGAGGGTGAGATCGATCTGTGCCTGGGCGGCAAGAGCATGCGCCTTTTCCACACGCCCGGCCACAGCGATGACGTGATCTCGGTCTGGGTCGAGGAGGACCATGTCCTCTTTGCCAGTGACACGGTGATGCCGGTTCCGCTCGTTGTCGATGGCGACCTGGAGACGTTGCAGGCATCTCTACGGCGGTTGATGACCATGCAGCCGGATTGCATCGTGCCTGGCCACGGTGAAGTGATCCTGCGCGGCGAGGTACAGGAATTCCTTCAGCGGCTCATTGACTACCTGGACACGATTCGCGAGGTGGTGCTCAAGACGATTGCCGGGGGGAGAAAACGGGAGACGCTCCTTCAGGTCGACATCGAAAAGTGTGGCCTCTCCCGCGTGGCGTTGAACGGGCGGGCGCCTGACCTGCATCGCGCAAACTTGCTCTCGCTCTACGATCGGCTGATCCAGCATGCTGAATGAGCGCGTAGAACGGATTCTGGAGGCGGTGGAGGCGCTGTCGGAAGAGACGCGCCAGGAGTTGCTGCGCCGCCTGATCGGCCGGTATGGCCTGCCGCCGCAGGAAGAATTGCCGCTCGCTTTCAAGACAGCCGCTTTCGAAGGTCCGGCGGACTATATGATCGTCTTCGACGGTGGCAGCCAGGGCAATCCGGGCCCTGGCTATGGCAGCTACCGCCTGGTCCGCGTTGCCGACGGCCGCAGCGATGTGGTGCGCCTCGATTTTGGGCGCCAGATGACCAACAACGAGGCCGAGTACGAGTCGCTGATCGCCGCGCTGGAGGGGGTGATCGCGCGCATCGAAAACGCCGGCCGCGACCCGGCCGATTTTACCGTAGAAGTGCGCGGGGATAGCAGCCTCGTCCTGCGCCAGATCGAGGGCGCGTGGAAGGCGAAGGATGATCGCATGCGCGCCCTCTGCCACCGCGCCCGCCAGCTTCTGATGCGCTTCAAGGGCCACCGCCTGCTTCTGCAGGGCCGCGAAGAGAGCGTCCGCGCGCTCGGTCACTAATCGCGTATCGCGTATCGCGTATCGCTTATCGCTTATCGCATATAGCGAAACCCATGTCATCCTGAGCGAAGCGAAGGATCTCGTTGCGACGTGGATTGCTCTCCGCGTCCGTTGGCTCTGTGACCCGCACAGTTTGTAGGATTGCTGCGAGCAGTTGTCCTACACCGCGGGGGGACGCCGGGCCAGCCCCCTCCCCTCTCCCGGAGATTGATGGGAAATGGGAAGGGGGTTGATTGGTTAAAGGGGGTGTCTTCTGCGTTTTTTTGTATCTACCTACCCCCTACCCTCCCGCAGGGTATCTGCTTACCCTACTGCGCCGCGCTTTGACACCGCCCGATCGGGGCATACTGTCAACGGATTCTGGGAAC
>Ga0129299_1001064_pt1 | contig 18315 bp, 15 predicted proteins | sample ConPoolayeCmetaG_FD_94477 | JGI IMG/M metagenome (GOLD analysis project Ga0129299, IMG submission 94477) | Hot spring microbial mat communities from California, USA to study Microbial Dark Matter (Phase II) - Cone Pool mat layer C metaG ...
GGTAGAACAATACTTCTGGACCATGTCCCTGATCCTGGCGTTGTTGGCCTTCTGGGAATGGGCCTGTTGGCGGTGGGAGATTCCCGTCTGGCTGCTGCCGGCCCCGTCGCAGATCGTCCGCGCAGCAATAGACGCCCGCGCGCTGTTGCTGCCCCACATCTGGCAGACGGTGCAAGAAACCTGGCTCGGCCTGGCGGCGGCGTTGGTTACCGGCCTCATTTTGGCCGTCATTATTGACATCTCCGCCGTGTTGCGCCGCGCCATTTACCCGCTGCTGGTGGTCTCACAGACAGTGCCCATCATTGTCATCGCCCCACTGCTGGTCATCTGGTTGGGCTATGGCATTTTGCCGAAGGTGATCGTGGTCGGGCTGGTGTGCTTCTTTCCCATCGTCGTCAGCACGGCCGATGGGCTCAGGTCGGCCGACCCAGACCTGATCGCGCTGCTGAGGACGATGGGCGCCAGGCGGTGGCAGATCTTCCGCACCGTACGGGCGCCCGGCGCGCTGCCCGGCTTCTTCTCTGGCCTGAAAATCGCCATCACCTACAGCGTTATCGGCGCGATCATCGGCGAGTGGGTCGGCGCCAGCAAAGGACTGGGCGTGTTCATGCTACGGGCCTCGAACTCCTTCCGTACCGACTGGGTCTTCGCAGCCATCGCCATCGTCTCGCTGTTGAGCATCGTGTTGTTCCTCAGCGTGACCGTCCTGGAGCGGGCCGCGCTGCCCTGGTACTATTCCGCGGCGCGCGAAGAGCAATGGGAGGAGATCAAGGTGCAGCCATAGCCGGCTCTACATGGGCTCACTGAGGGGCGTACATCGTGTTTGTCACCAAGAAACCTGGACTTACGTCCAGAATATGAATACAGGAGGTAGTGAAATGAACAGACAAAATCAATCAACACAAAACAGAGTCTTTTTCTCGCATGGCTGGACGAGCCTGCTGATCGTTGTAGCTCTGTTTCTCGCCGGGTTTGCGCCAGCATCGCTGCAGGCGGCAGAACCGCAGGCAGTAAAATTTTCATTAGACTGGGTGCCCAATACCAACCACACCGGCATATACGTCGCTTTGGACAAGGGCTGGTATGCCGAAAAGGGCCTGGCTGTGGAGATTCAAACCCCCTCCGACCCGGCAGCCGCGCTCAAGCAGGTGGCTTATGGACATACCGACTTTGGCGTGAGCTTCCAGGAAGAGATTACCATAGCTCGCTCACAGAAGATTCCGGTAGTCTCAATTGCCGCCATCATCCAGCACAACACCGGCGCCCTGGCCTCACTGAAGGAAACGGGTATCAAAAGGCCTAAAGACTTCGAGGGTAAGCGATACGCTTTCTATGGGTCACCACTTGAGGAGGCAGTGTTGGCTGGTCTGATGGCCTGTGACGGCGCGGACGTCAAAAAACTGGAGTTTGTGAACGTCGGCTTCGATGCCTTCCCGGCATTGCTGGCCAAACAGGTTGATTTCATCTGGCTCTTCATGGCCTGGGACGGTGTGCGCGCAGAGATGATGGGCAAGCCACTGGAATATATCCCGGTGTCCGGAGATTGTGTGCCGGACTACTATACACCGGTTCTGATGGCTGGCGAGAAGATCATCGCCGAGAGACCCGAAGTAGTCAGAAAGTTCCTGGAAGCTACCGTGCGCGGCTACGAGTTTGCCATTCAGAACCCAGAAGAGGCGGCAGAAATTCTGATCAAGCACGCGCCCGAAGGTGACCCGGAGCTCATCCGCCGCAGTCAGGCATGGCTCAGCCCGCGCTACCAGGCCGACGCAGAGCAATGGGGTATACAGAAACTGGAGGTCTGGCAAAAATTTGGCGACTGGATGGCTGAGCGTAATCTGTTGCCCGGTCCGGACTTCAAGGCAGAGGAGGCTTTCACCAACGAGTTTCTGCCGCTGCGGGCAGGCGTCAAGAGCCAGCCGGCTGCTGTGACGCCAACGACCAAACCATGACGATCAGCTATCCTCTTCACGCCGTTCAAGAACAACTGAACCCGGCGGCACAGTCTGGCGAGGCAGGCCAGGCTGTGCCGCCCAAAATTGAAGTCAGAGATGTTTCCAAGACGTTCCGCGTCAACGGGAAAATTTTTCATGCCCTACAGGGCATCAATCTGCACGCGCGCGACCAGGAGTTCGTAACGCTCATCGGGCCGAGTGGGTGCGGTAAGAGCACGCTGTTCAACATCATCAGCGGCCTGCTACAGCCGGACCGGGGGGAAGTGTGCATAGACGGCCAGTGCATCGTCGACCGGCTGGGGCGCATCGGCTACATGCCGCAGAAAGACCTGTTGCTGCCCTGGCGGACTGTGCTGGACAACGTTGTCCTGTGCGCTGAATTGAATGGCGTGCCCAAACAAGAACGCTATCGCCGCGCCCGGGAATTGCTGCCCTTGTTCGGCCTGGAAGGCTTCGCCTCAAGCTACCCTACGGCACTGTCCGGCGGGATGAAGCAGCGTGCGGCTCTGCTGCGCACATTCCTCTGCCAACAAGAAATCGTCCTGCTGGATGAGCCATTCGGAGCATTGGATGCCATCACCCGCATTGAGATGCAGGAATGGCTGCTTGAGGTATGGGAGTCCTTTCGCCAAACGATTCTGTTCATCACGCACGACGTGCAAGAGGCCGTGTTTCTCTCCGACCGGGTGTACGTGATGTCGCCGCGGCCCGGACGCATCTCCCTGGAAGTGCAGGTTGATTTCCCGCGCCCGCGCCATCACCGCATCGTGTCCGACCCCCGTTTCGTTGCCCTGAGTGAGCAGTTGTTCGACGCGCTGAAGAGAGACAACCATGAACGACAAGCTGGCCTTTGACCGAGAAGAGGCGCGACAATACGAGGCCTGGTTTGAGACGCCCGCCGGCCAGCGCATAGATGCCCAGGAGAAGGCCCTGATGGCCAGGCTGCTGGCCGACTTCGGTCGGCCGGGCACAATGCTGGAGGTGGGTTGTGGGACAGGCCACTTCTCGCGCTGGTTCAAGCGCGAGCTGGGCTGGCGGGTGCATGGCATTGACATCTCCCGCCCCATGCTCGAAGAAGCCCTGGCCCGAGATGCTGCGTTTGAAGTCGCGCTGGCCGACGGGGCTGCGCTGCCCTTCCCTGACCACTCATACGATGTGGTGACAATCATCACCGCGTTGGAGTTCATGCCCTCTCAGGTCGCCGCGCTGCGCGAAGCCATGCGCGTCGCCCGTCGCGGCGTCATGGTCTGTGCGCTGAACCGCTGGAGCGCGCTGGCCGTCTGGAGGCGATTGGTCGGCCTGTTCATACCAACCCCTTACAGCCGGGCCCGTTTTCTATCGGCGGGCGAGCTGCGCCGGCTGGTTCGCCAGGCAGCGCCAGGCCAGCCTGTGGATATGGAGATACGCACGGCCGTGTGGCCCGGCTTGCTGTCCAGATTTGAAAGCTCCAGAGGTCAACTGGGTGCGTTCCTCGGCGTGGCCGTGCGTTCGGGGTAGACAGGAGTCCAACATGGGCGTTTCGGTGCAAGTCAGTTTCTACGTGCTCGGTGGCGCAGACCTCGCCGCTGCAATCGAGCAGTTCCTGGCCGTGCTGCGTCAACATGGCCTGACGCTTGAGGTGGGCACGATGAGCACGGTCATCTGGGGCGACCTGGACGAAATCTTCGCTGCCCTGCGTGACGCTTACGAACAGGCCAGCGCGGGCCAGGCGACGGTCATGACTATAACCGTGTCGAACGCCTGTCCTGTGCCATCGGCGTAGGCAGGCCATGGTCTCAGCAGGCTGGGTACGGCCCCGTACTCAGCAGCGTCCCCCTGTGTTCTCATACAGACGGGCAATCTCGTCGCGGCGAAAGCGAGGCAGTGGATGCCGGCTGCCGCCTTGAGACAGCACCATGCCTCCGTCTGCGTCCGTCAGCCGGCCGATCACGGCGCCGGCAATGCCCTCCGCCTGCCACAGTTTGAGGAGCTGAGAGGTATACGCCGGGTCGAGAGCGACCAGCAGCGCGCCGGAGGCGATGACGCCCAGCGGGTCCAGACCGAATTCGGCGCACAAAGTCCGTGTTTCCGGCAGCACGGGTAGAGCGTCACCGTCCAGCCAGACGCCGGTTTGGGAGGCCGTGGCCATCTCCCAGACACCGGTCGCCAGGCCGCCTTCGGTCGGGTCGTGCATGGCGTGAATCGCCCCGCAGGGCAAGGCCTCAACGGCCAGGCGGGCCTCGCGCAGCACGCTGATGCCAGGCTCATGCAGCATGTTGCGGCAACGGGCCAGGAAAGCATCGCTGTAGCGCGCCACAAGTTCATCGCCCCTTTCTCGGGCGATGATCGCCGTCGCTTCGATGGCAATGCCCTTGGAGAGCAGCAGGTCATCGCCGGGCCGGCCGCCGCTGCTGCGCACCAGCCTGCCGGGTGCGACCTCGCCCAGCATCTGGCCGACTACGATAGGCCGCTCGAGGCCATAGCTGACCTCGGTATGGCCGCCGCAGAGCAGGGCGCCTACCTGCTCACAGGCTTCGGACAATTGTCGGAAGATGTCGTCCACCAGCTTTTCATCGGTCTGAGCCTCCGGCAGAAGAACGGTAGCCAGGAACCACCGCGGGACAGCGCCGCATACGGCGATATCGTTGGCGTTAACGTGTACGGCATACCAGCCGATTTCATCGGTGGCAAACGTGATGGGGTCGGTCTTGGCTGCCAGGTAGGTCGTCCCGAAATCAATTACGGTGGCGTCCTCCCCAATAGATGCGCCGACCAGCACGCGCTCATCGGCTCGCGTGTAGCGATGCAGCAAGTCGGCCAGGAACTCTGACGGCAGCTTACCCAGTGGCAGGTTATTCATATCCTCTCCGACGATATATCCAGATTGCACCGCCGTATTATCGCCTCAACTGCCATATTTGTCCAGCGGCGGTGCAGCGCAAGATGCTTCGCCTCCGGCAAATGATGCTTCGCTGCTCCTTCGCTACGCTCAGGACTTCGGTTCAGCATGGCGGCCAGCCCGATTCGGTGGCTGCGGGGAAACGCCGTATGCGTCTGCTTCCTTGAAGTTTCGGATGCACCTGTGGGCGCTGTGCCGGACGTAACCTACTTGCTCGATTGGGTGAACCGCTGAGCGGCCTTCATCGCGGACTCAATGCGCATGAACTCGCCCACACTGTCCATCGTCAGCAAGCCAACCAACTGTCCACCGTGCAGCACAGGCAATGTATGGCACTGGCAACTTTGCAGGCGCGCGAAGGCTACTTCCAGCATGTCATACGAGTCGGCTGTCTGGAAATCGCGGCGCATGACTTCTTCCACCAAAGCATCTGGGCCTTTGCTCACCAGCTCGCTGATCAGTTCACGGTGCGTCAGCACGCCGACAACCCGTCCGTTCTCGGTGACAGGAAAGTCTTGCTGGAACCCTGATCGGACGGCCTCGGCCGCCTGAGCCAGGCTATCGCGCGGTGACAGAGTACGGAAGTCGGTCAGCATGGCACGACTGACTGGGATGCCGGCCAGCGCTGAACGCATTTGTACCATCTGCGCTTCGCCTGCAGCACCAATCCACACGAAGAAAGCGATGAAAAGCAGGAAGGGATTGTAGAAGAAGCCTAAGAACCCGAACATTAAGGCCAGGCCTTGCCCCACACTGGCAGCAATCTGCGTCGCCTGGGTATATTCCATCCTCATCGCCAACAAGGCGCGCAGGACACGCCCGCCGTCCATCGGAAACGCAGGTATCAGATTGAACCCGACCAGGAACAAATTGACAACCATCAGCCGCTCCAGGAAAGAACCGCTGGTCACTCCCAGAGTCTCAATTGGTACCAGACTGGCGCTAATCGCCAGCCAAGCAAAGAGCACTACGGCGATGACCACATTTACCGCCGGGCCGGCCAATGCTACCCACAACTCCTGGACGGGGTTGTCGGGCATACGCTCCAGCCGGGCCACACCGCCTATCGGCAGCAAAGTGATATCGCGCGTCTTGATGCCGTATTTCCTGGCTGTCAGAGCATGGCCGTATTCGTGCATCACCACACACGCAAAAAGGGCCAGAATGAACCCGACCCCGCCCAAAACCGCCGCCATGGAGCGCTGTTGAATCCAGTAACTTAGGGCTATCCAACCGATTAACAGCAAGAAGGTCGCGTGCATGTACACGCCAATTCCGGCAAATTCGCCGATTTTCCATGACCATCTCATTGCAAATACCTCCCTAATAGAACAAATGTGGCAGTATCTTAATGACCCTGCCCTAAATTTGGTATGATATGCGACATACAGGCTGGCGGGTCTGGCTTGAGAATAGTCCATTCCCAACCATGCCTGATGTGCAGAGGCAGGCGTCTGGCTGGAAATCCGTGGAAAAGACGTGGCTTTCGATACTGAGGCCTGCCAGTTCTCGAAAGTCTGGCAGGCCTTGTGTGGTTTCGGGCAAGATGCCCCCGTTCATATCCAGGCCGAGTGGGCCAGGCTCACTTGATCTCCGGCGAGCGGTAGTCCCAGTTGTTCTTATCCAGGTCGCTCAAAATCTGGACGATGGTGTCAACCAGAATTTCCTTCATCCTAATGCCCTTCTCGCGTGTGCCTTTGGTCGGGTCGCCCGATGCACCGGTGTTGGTCAATTCGTTGAAAGTCCACTTAATGTCCACGTGTGGGGGCAGGTGCGGCACCACGCCGGCTGCCTTCGACATGTCCACCAGGTCTGGGAACAGGGCCAGGCAGATGGAAGTCTCGCCTTCGCCGCCATGCCCCAGTCCATTCCAGACCTCGAAGAAGCCCGCCGGCACCAGGTCGCCCACCAGCCGCCACCAGGCATCCAGCGAGACAATCTTGAAGTCGGGGTGGTTGACCTTGGCCGTGCGGGCGGCAATTTCAATCGGGGCGATGTTGCCATCATGGCCGTTCATGATGAAGACCTTACGGATGCCCTCGCGGTAGACCGACTCCAGAATGTCGCGCAGGATGGCGATTTCAGTCTCGAACTGAAGGGAAACCGTGAAAGGAAACTGCTTGTAGTGTTCGCTGACGCCGTAATTGACCGGCGGTAGCACAGCCGTCTTGGGCACACGCGCCGCCACTTCCAGGGCAATGAGGTGAGGGGTCAGAGAATCCGTGCCAAAGGGCAGGTGATTGCCGTGGCTCTCCAGCGACCCCAGCGGCAAAATGACTTTCTCAAACGGATGTTCCTTAAAATCTGCCGAATTCCAATGCTGAATCTCGTAAGGATTTTTGGTCATTCAATATCTCCTTGTGAAAAGACCTGTAGAGACGCGATTGGTCGCGTCTCTACAGCCTCGACGGTCGTGGATATAGCTCAGGGCGCCGGCGCCTTCTCAGGCACGAGTTCGGCGGCCAGGGTGAACTGTTCGTCCTTGACCAGGATAATGGTCACGCCCTTCTGCGGGATACGTTCGCCAGCCGGATAGGTGATCGTGCCGGTCACGCCAGGGAAGTCCTTGGTCTCACCCAATGCCTGACGGATGGCCGCCGGGTCGGTCGAGCCAGCACGCTGGATGGCATCGGCCAACAGCCGGGCAGCATCATAGCCCAAGCCGGCAAAAGCATTCTCCGGCGGGTTGCCATACTCGGCCTGGTAGGCCGCCATGAACTTCTTGACCGCCTCAGTGCCCAGCTCGGCGTTGATCAGCGAGTGGGTGGCAAAGTACACATTGTCCGCACTCTTACCAGCAATTTGAACCAGCAGCGGCGTGTCGAAGCCGTCACCGCTCATGATGGGCTTGTCCAGACCAGCGTCGCGGAACTGCTTGACGATGGTGCCCGCATCGTCCGGCCCAGACGAAATGTACAAAATGTCCGGCATCGTGCCCAGCGCCTTCAGCTTGGTGATCTGGGCCGAGAAGTCCTTGTCACCTGTCTGATAGGTATCTTCCAACACAATCTGCCCACCCAGCTCGGTGAATCGCTCCTTGAAGTACTTGCCAAGCAGCAGGGTGAACTCCATGCCCTTGTCAATGAGCAGATAGGCTGTCTTGGCCCCCAGCGTGTTGACGGCATACTCCGCACCCGCAGCAGCCTGCACGTTGTCGCCAAAGCAGGCCATGAACAGGTAATCGGGCACCTGCTCCGGCAGCTTGGGCGAGGTGGCACCAGAGGTGACAAACACCAGACCAGCCTGCGCAGCGATGGGCGCGGCAGCCAGCACCATGTCGGTGTCGCTGAAGCCCATCATGGCCACCACCTTGTCGGACTCGACCAACTGCGTGGCCGCGTTGCCAATCGTGGCAGCGTCGGTCTTGCCGTCGTACAGCACCAGCTCGAGCGGCCGACCCAGTACGCCGCCGGCAGCGTTGATCTCCTTGACGGCCAGCTTGGCCCCGTTGGCTGACGGCCCATCCAGCGACGACTGCGCGCCGGTCATGTTGTAGATGGCGCCAATCTTGATTGGCTCGCCGCTAGGTTCGGCGGCGAACGCGGCTGTTACACCGCTCAGCAAACTAACGATAAGCAGCACGGTCAAAAGCATACGTCGTTTCATCGTTTCAAATCCTCCTTCTTGCCCATAACGAGTCAGAACAGACAACATGCGCGACTCAAAATTGAACCCGGATGTCAAAGGATGTCGGACCTCTCACCCCCTTTCGTCAAAAGAGACGGGACCAAAGCCAATTGAAGTCAATCTCTCGGTCCCCCAGCAGGCCCTTCTGGCGAAACACGATAATCAGCACAAACAGGACAGCCATGACAATTTGGCTGGCGCCGTAGACAGGAGGAATGGACACAAAACCCAGGTCAATGCCGCGCTCGGCATTGCGCAACACTTCGGACAATACGGTGATCAGCACCGTGCCGATCACCGACCCGCTGACCGAGCCCATGCCGCCGACGGCCAGCATGGTGATGACACTGAAGGTCTGGACAAAATAGAACGACTTGGGCGAGAACGACATGATGAAGTGGGCCCACAGCGAACCCGCCACAGCAGTGAAGAACGCGCTGATGCAAAACGCCAGCAAACGCGATTTCATCACGCTGATGCCCAACGATTGCGCCGCGATGTCATTGTCGCGGACGGCCATCATGCTGCGGCCAAATGAGGAGTGGCCCAACCTCCAGATAATATATATGGTCAGCACCGCCCAGCCCCACACCCACCACAGTGTGGTATAAGGAGGAACACCAGCGAAGGTCCTTGCGCCGCGGGTCATCGAATCCCAGTTGATGAGCACGACCTGAACGATCACCAAAAAGCCCATCGTTGCAACTGAAACATAGGGGCCACTCAGGCGCATCAACGAAAGCCCGACCAGGAAGGCGATGAGCATCGCCAGCACGCCGGCCAACAGAGTAGCCGTCAAAAAGGGCAATTCGACACCTGAGAGCCAGGCGGGCAGGTCGGGCAAATTGACCTTTTTAAGTGAGAGTGGGAGGGTGAGGATCGCGGCGGTGTACGCGCCGATAGCCATGAAACCAATGTGGCCCAGCGAGAAGACGCCAGTGAATCCGTTGGATAGGTTCAGGCTGACAACCAGAATGATGTTAATGCCAAGCAGGACAATGATTCGTTGGATATACGCGCTGGCGGCCAGGGACGCATAAGCCAGTAAGCCGGCGAGCAAGACGAACAGAAGCACGATGGTGAGAAGGTTGTATAGCCGATGTTGCATTTCAGATCTTCTCCCTCTCCGTGGGGCCCAGGATGCCATTGGGCCGAAATAGCAGCAAAATGATCAGCGCGATGAACACGAAGGCATCGCGAAATGGCGTCAAGGAGGCCGGCAACAGCCCTTGCAGCAAGATTTCCAATGTACCCAGCACGTAGCCGCCTAAGATAGCGCCGGGAATGCTGCCCAATCCGCCGATCACAGTGGCAACGAAGGCCTTAAGCACCGGATAGAACCCCATCAGCGGGTCAATTTTGCCGACACGTGCGCTCCAGAGGACGCCAACGATGCCAGCCATGAGCGAACCAATAGCGAACGCATAAGCGATCACAGTGTTGACATTGATGCCCATCAGGCGGGCCGCCAGCAGGTCGGTCGAGGCCGCCCGCATGGAGATGCCGATCTGTGTCCTGGTCACGAAGAACGTCAACAGCAACAACAGGATAATGGTGACGCCGATGGCGATCAGGTCAATGGAGGAGACGCGCAGGTTGCCGAATTGCAGCGCGCCGGTCAGTATTGAGGGCGCGGAAAATGGCCGTGAAGTGGGCTGGAAAAGCAGAATGGCCGAGTTTTCGAGAAAAATGGTCACGGCGAACGAGGTCAGAAGCATGGCGACATCTGGCGCGCCGCGGATGGGGCGGTAGGCCACCCGTTCCATGATGAGGCCGGCGACCATGCTGGCCAATACACCGATGATGGCCGCGACGCCAAACGGCAGACCGACCAACATCAGCATCAATGTGGTGTAACTGCCGACCATGATGATGTCGCCGTGTGCGAAGTTGATGAGGCGCAGGATGCCGAACACCATCGCCAGGCCGATGGCCATCAGCGCGTAGAGGCTGCCGATGCTGACCGCATTGATGGCCTGCTGAAGGAAGAATTCGAGAGAAGTCATGCCGTCTAGCCTCCCAGATAGAAGCGTTGGACTTCAGGATTGGCGCGCAACTCTTCGGCCGGGCCGCTCATGACGACACGGCCGGTCTCGAGCACGTAGCAACGGTCGGCTATCTGCAGGGCCTGGCGGGCGTTTTGCTCGACCAGGAGGATGGTCACACCCTCGCGATGGAGTTGCTGAATGACCTCGAAAATGACTTCCACGATGACCGGCGCCAGGCCGAGCGAGGGCTCATCCAGCATGAGCAGACGCGGGTCGGCCATGAGCGCGCGGGCGATGGCCAGCATCTGTTGCTCCCCACCGCTGAGCGTCGCCCCGTTCTGGCGCAGTCGTTCGCCCAGTATGGGGAACAGGGCGATCACCCGCTCCAGGTCGCGGGCCACCTGGCGGCGGTCTGTACGCCGAACCGCGCCCATGAGCAGGTTCTCATACACGGTCAGGCCGCTGAAGATCCGTCGCCCCTCTGGGCAGTGAATCACGCCCAGGTTCACAATATCGAACGCGCTGCGCTGCGTCAGGTCCTGCCCGTCGAAGATGACGCGGCCGGCGCGCGGTTTGACGATGCCGGAGATGGTCATGAGCGTGGTAGATTTGCCCGCTCCATTTGATCCCAATAAGCTCACCAGTTCACCCTGTTCAATCTCCAGGCTGACGCCTTTCAGGGCGTGAACTTCGCCCCAATAGACCTGGACATCTTCGAGTTTAAGCATTGAACTTAGCCTTTCCCAGGTAGGCTTCGATGACCTGCGGGTCGTTGCGAATTTGTTCGGGCGTCCCCTCGGCGATGATCTTGCCGTAGCTCAGCACCTGGACGCGTTCACACAGTTGCATAATGAGCGGCATGTTGTGCTCAACGATGATGATGGTCAGGTCGTATTCTTCACGGATACGCAGAATCAGCTTCAGCGCATCCATGCTTTCGCTGGGGTTCATGCCAGCGGTCGGCTCGTCCAGCAGCAATAGGCGTGGACGCAGGGCCAGCGCACGGACGATTTCCAGCCGCCGGCGGTCGCCATAGGACAGGCCGGTGGCCATCGTATTGGCTTTGTCTGCCAGGTCGAAGAGCGCAAGTTGTTCCAAAGACCTGTCGGTAAGCCGACGTTCGCGGGCGAGGAATGAAGGCCAACTGAGCAAGGTGGTCAGCAGGTTGTCGGGGTCGCGCAGTTGCTGGGCCGCTTTCACGTTGTCCAGCACAGTCATGCTGGAAAACAGGCGGATGTTCTGGAAGGTCCGGCCGATGCCCAGCGTGGCGATTCGATTGGGAGGCAGATGGGTAATGTCACGCCCATCGAACCATATTGTGCCGTGTGTGGGCCGCAGATACCCGGTGATCAGGTTGAAGACGGTGGTCTTACCCGCACCGTTTGGCCCAATCACACCGAGGATTTCGCCCGGCCTCAGCTCTACAGCATAGTTGTCAACGGCCAGCAGCCCACGGAAAGCCTTGCTGAGTCCAACGACTTTAAGCAGCACCTGTCCGTTTGGCATAAAGGAGTACTCCTCAAAACGATTAATTTAGCCGCACTGCGATGGTGTTTTGGTCAAGGAGTCGTCTCTGGGCGCGACAATTGCCTTAAAGGCCAGTCGTGGCCCAGAAACACGGATCAAGTCGGGCTAAAAAGGCCAATGGCTCAGCCGCTGACCTGATAGGTTGACCGGTAATTGTAGCCTTATGTTAGCACAATTCAGGTATTGTGTCAACTGGTGGAACGCACCCCAAATAACTGTCAGTTTGACCGAATAGGCCATTCTGTGGTAGAATAAGTTCCAGATTGATACACAGTGCACATAGCCCGACCAAGATGTTGCACCGTGTTTCCCCATTAAGCCGAAGGAGGTGCGAATTATTATGGAGCATTTCAAGCCCTGTGTGTCGGGCGTGTTGGATGAGTTCCCCGCACTGCGCCGAGCCAAACCGTCCCGTTATTTCGTCGTCGTTCTTACGGTCTGTCTGCTGGCCGCCATCATTTTGGCTTGCGCCGGCCCGGCCACGCCGGAGTCGAAAGCGTCGGTGTTGATCAACTCGCCGGCCGCGGGTGCTGCTCTGACGCTGGGGCAGGACGTGGAGGCCAATGTGTCGGCCACCGACCCTGCAGGTGTCGTCAAGGTCGAACTTTGGGTTGACGGTCAGATGGTTGCCTCCGCCTCGACGCCGAACGGACAGCCACAGACCAATGTCGTTGCCGTGTTAGCCTGGAAGGCGGATAGCGTCGGGCTGCGCAAGCTGCAGGCGCGGAGCGTCAACAGCAAGCAAGAAACCCTCACCTCTCCTGCGGTGGAAGTAGCGGTGCAGCAGGGGGCTACCCCCCAATCCACCAACACTCCAACAGCGACAGCGATACCAATCGCTCCCACTCCGCCGCCGACGCCTACAGGCTGTACGCCGATGGTCATCGTGCAGGCCAAAGCCTTGAATGTCCGCAGTGGGCCCGGGACGACTTATAGCACGCTGGGCCGCCTGCAGGCGGACGAAACGGCCGAGGTCGTTGGCCGCAATGCCGCCGGCACCTGGTGGCAGATCCGATTCGGCACAACCTATGGCTGGGTCTCTGGCTCCTATGTAACCCCCAGTTGCACCGACAGAGTACCCATTGTCGATCAGCCCACGCCGGCGCCCACCCCTACCCCGGCAGCGGACATCAATTTCTGGGCCGACAACCCGACCATCGCCCCGGGCCAGTGCACCACCATACGCTGGCAGGTCAACAACGTCGCCGCCGTGTACCTCAACGAGGGCGGAGCCGATCAGGGCGTAGCCGGCCAGGGTAGTAAGACCGTCTGTCCGGCCACTACCGTGACTTATCGGCTCATCATCATTCTGACCAACAATCAGCGCGTTGAACGTCCGCTGACGGTGACGGTGCAGGGCCAGGGCGTCAACATCAATCTGCGCGCCGATAATACCAAGCTGAAGGAGGGCGATTGCACCATCCTCCGCTGGGATGTGGATGGCGCGAAATCGGTATACATCAGCGATGGGAAGCAAGAAGGCAGCGTTTCCGCTCACGGCAGCGCGCAAATTTGCCCTCGGGAGACTGTGACCTACCGTCTTCGTGCCATCCGTTGGGATAACTATGAAGAGCGGCGCGAACTCCAGATCAAGGTTGAAAAGGGGCCAGGGACCATCAATTTCTGGGCCGACCGCCTCGACATCAACAGGGGCGAGTGCACCGTCCTGCGTTGGCAGGTGACCAACCCCCGGCGCGTCTTGCTCAATCAGGGTCAGGGAGAACAACAGGTTGCCGCCGAAGGCAGCACGCAGGTCTGCCCGCCCAGCACCAACACCTATATCCTGCGCGTCGAGTGGCAGAACGGCCAACAAAGTCAGGATGGCCTGACCATCACCGTCCACCAGAACCAGCCGCCGCCGGTCGTGCAGTTCAGCGCGAACCCACCGACCATCCATGTCGGGGAATCTTCCACCCTATCTTGGAGTGTGCAAAATGGCCGGAACGTGTACCTGGATGGCAACGCCGTGCCGGCGCAAGGCTCGCAACAGGTCTCACCGCAGCGAGAGAGGACCTATGTCCTGCGCGTCATCGGCCTGGATGGCAGCAGCAGCGAATACAGGGTCACCGTCAGCATCATTATCGCCATTGCGACGCCGACCATCCGCATCAGCGCGAACCCGACGGAAATTGTGGGACGGCAGTGCAGTGTGTTGACCTGGAGCGCCAGCCACGGCAATGAATTCTACATCAATAACGAACCGGTAGGGCAAAGCGGCAGCCAAACGGTCTGCCCCTCACAGACAACGGACTATACGTTCCGCGTCTCCACGCTGGGCACGATGGACGCCTATCAGACCGTGCGGGTCACCGTCAGGCAGCCTGAACCTGAGCCAACGCTGCCCCCTCCGCCGACGCCGGCGCCGGAGCCAACGTTGCCGCCTCCGCCAACGCCGGTTCCAGAGCCAACCGAGTTCATAATCGGCCCGGGCGGTCTGCCGCCGACCGAAGAGCCGGATCAACCGTTGATGATGCGATAGGTATGCATTTGATGTAGAGGTGAAAAGACCGTCTGAAAAATCTGGTTGAACTTGCAGGGACTCAGCCAAGGAGGTGTTGAGATGAGCGTCTTGAAAAGCGAGCCAACGGAGCGTTCCATCAAATATCGCGGCCTGCTGGCGACCGTCGGCGTGATGGTCGTGCTGCTGGTTGCCTTCAGCGGCGTGAACCAGGGGACCGCGCCGGGGATGGTGACCATCAGCTCGCCGGTCAACGGCAGCAATTTCGCCGTCGGCAGTGAAGTCATCATCAGCGCTACGGCGACCGATATGGCCGGCATCGTTCAGATTGAAATGTGGGTCAACAACATGCTGACCGGTATTGCTTCGGCGCCGCCCGGCCAGACCCTGCCGATACAGTTGAACCTGATGCTGCGCTGGGTGCCTGCGCAACCGGGAGCATACACGTTGCAAGCCCGCAGTGTCAACGGCCAGAACCTTGCGCCCGTTTCCGCGCCGGTGGTCATTACTGTGGTACAGGCTGGGCAGCCCACTATCACGCCTGTCGCCCCCACCCCCATTCCGTCGCCGGCGCCGTGTGCGCCACTGGCTATTGTCCAGGCCAGGACATTGAACGTGCGCAGCGGGCCAGGCACAGGGTTCGGCGTGTTGGGCAGAATGGGACAAGACGAAACGGCCCAGATCACCGGCCGTAATGCAGCTGGCACCTGGTGGCGAATCCGTTATGGGACGGCTCACGGCTGGGTTTCGGCCTCCTATGTCGCCGCCAGTTGCGTGGAGAATGTCCCCGTCGTCGAGGAACCGACTCCTGCGCCCACGCCGACGCCCGCAGTCAACATCAACTTCCGCGCCGATGCGACCACTATCAATGCCGGACAGTGCACCACCATCCGCTGGGATGTTGACGGGGTCAAGGCGGTGTATTTCAACAGTGGTGGCGGCGACCAGGGCGTAACCGGCCATGAGAGCCGAACCATCTGTCCAGGCACGACGACGACCTATCGCCTCATCGTCATCCTGACCGACGGGCAGAGGATCGAGCGGCAAATCACGGTTAACGTTCAGGGACAGGGCTACAACATCAACTTCCGTGCCGACCGGACGCAGATCAGGAGGGGCGAGTGTACCGTTCTGCGCTGGGATGTGGATGGAGTCAAGGCGGTATACATCAGCGACGGCAGCCAGGAGGGCGGCGTGTCGGGCCACGGCAGCGCACAAATCTGCCCAGGCAGGACTACAACGTATGTGCTGCGCGCCGTGCTGTGGGACAACCGTGAGGAACGCCGCGAGGTTCGGATTGACGTACATCAGGACCAGCCGTCGCCGGTAGTTCAATTCGAAGCCAATCCACCAGATGTGTACGCGGGCGATCCGACCACGCTGATTTGGAACGTACAGAACGCCAGAGAGGTCTACCTGAACGGCGGCGGCGTCGCAGGGCAGGGGTCGCAGCAGGTTTGGCCGCAGAAAGATACGACTTACGTCCTGCGCGTTGTTGGCCTCGATGGCAGCAGCACCGACTACAAGGTCACCGTGCGCATCATCATGGCCATTGTCACGCCGACCATTCGCATCAGCGCGAACCCAACCGAAATCGGGCCGCAGGGTTGTTCAACTTTGACCTGGAGCGCCAGCCACGGTAACGAGTTCTACATCAACAATGAGCCGGTAGGACAAAACGGCACTATGCAGGTCTGCCCACAGAACTCCACCGATTACACTTTCCGCGTCAGCACCTATGGCGCGATGGATGCCTATCAGACGGTACGGGTCAATGTCATCCAGGAACCACAGCCTGAGCCGCCGCAGCCGGAACCACAGCCGCAACCCGAGCCGCCACAGCCTGAGCCGGACATTCTCATTGGGCCGGGCGGTCTGCCGCCGACCGAAGAGCCGATTGGCCCACTGATGGGCCCGGGTGTCTTGCCCGAATAGGCCACCTGGCCCGGCTGAGAGCAGGACAAGGACACGCTGAAGTGTGAACCGCGAGCACGCGCATCGTCCACAACGGGGCTCGCAGTACACGCTTCAGCGTGGGCTCAAATCGGCAGCAGGCTTGACAGATAATTCGAACTACTCTTCTTCAGCCTTGCCCTTGCGGACTACCTCAACCTCGCCAGCTTCCTCTGGCGCAGCTTCAAGCTCTTCTGCGGCCTCGACGATGCGAGCGACATGAACCACCATATCTTCCGGATCGTTAAGGATGGCGACGGTAGGCGGCACGTGAAGGTCTTTGACGTGCACCGCGTCGTCCAGGTCTTTGAGAGCAGACAGGTCCACGTCAATGTGCGAAATCAGGTCGCCAGGCAGGCATTCGATTTCAATCTCGTCCAGGTCGTGCAACAGCATCCCAAGCCCGCTGAGCACGGCCGGGCTGTCGCTGACGAAATGAACCGGCACGGTGGTACGGATTTTCTCGGTCATCACCACCGCCTGAAAATCAACGTGGGTGACCGTCCCCTTGATGACATCGCGCTGCACGTCTCGCACCAGGGCCAGCGTGGGTTTTTTCTGCCCTTGCACCTTCAAAGCAATCAGGTGGTTCGTTCCGGCCCGGCTGAGAACTGTCCGCAGTGCCTTCTCGGGCGCCTGGATAGCCAGAGAGCCAATTTCATGTCCAAAAACGACTGCCGGGATAATGCCCTTGTCCCTGAGCTGCTTGACCTGCTTGCCAACGATAGTTCGCTTTTCGACGTTCAGTTCCAACTGTTCCATGGGTGTATTCTTCTCCTTGAAAGTGGATAAAAGCCAAATATAAAAGAGGCTCTTTCACCCCAAAATGCGGGGGGCCTCTTCTCTCGCGCCTGATAGACCAATGGCATCGGTATTGTACGGCAGTTTGCGATTTTAGTCAAGACACGGACACGACACCTGACACCGGCTGGTTGTGTCCCGAATTGGTATGGAAATAGCCCACTGCGTCCCGGATTTGTAGGTTCGTATGTTCTCAATTAAAATCACGCGAAGTAGCAGATTGTCCTTCGAGTAATCATCGGGGCGTTTCAGCAGATTGCTGTTTCTTCGCACCTTTTATCCAGTGTCAGTGTTATATCGTTGTAGAAATAGTCTGATAGGACAATGTTAGGAGGGACACGTTGAAAGAGAGAGTTGTTGTCACTGGAATGGGAGCAATTACTCCGCTAGGTTTAGATATGCCAACCACCTGGCAGGCCCTTACCGAAGGCCGTTCTGGCGCAGGGCGCATCACGCTGTTCGACCCGTCCGAACTCAAGATGCAAATCGCCGCCGAAGTGAAAAATTACGACCCCAACAACTATTTCCCGGCCAAAGAAGTGAGACGGCTGGACCGATACTCACAATTTGCCATCATCGCCGCCGACGAAGCCCTGAAAGATTCCGGCTTGCAGGTGACCCCTGAAAACGCCGACCGCATCGGCGTCATCTCTGGCACGGGCATCGGCGGCATCGGGACGCTCATCCGAGAGTACGATGTCATGCTGGAGAAAGGGCCGAACCGTGTCAGCCCATTCTTTGTGCCCATGATGTTGGCCGACACGGCGCCGGGGCTCATCGCCATCAAACACGGCCTGAAAGGGCCCAACATGGTGGTGACTTCGGCCTGCGCTTCGAGCGCCAATGCGATCGGCGAAGCGATGCACATGGTTCGCAACGACGTGGCTGATGTCATCGTGGTCGGTGGCAGCGAAGCAGGCATCTTGCCGCTCGCCGTGGCCGGGTTTGGTGTGATGCAGGCCATCACCGCGCGCAATGACGACCCCGAACACGCCAGTCGGCCCTTTGACGCCCAACGGGATGGATTCTTGCCGGCCGAAGGTGGGGCATTCCTCGTCATCGAGAAACTGTCCCATGCCAAAGCTCGCGGCGCACGAATCTACGGCGAGGTCGCAGGTTACGGCGCGA
>Ga0129299_1001065_pt1 | contig 18313 bp, 16 predicted proteins | sample ConPoolayeCmetaG_FD_94477 | JGI IMG/M metagenome (GOLD analysis project Ga0129299, IMG submission 94477) | Hot spring microbial mat communities from California, USA to study Microbial Dark Matter (Phase II) - Cone Pool mat layer C metaG ...
ATCCAGGGCATCGTTCAGAAAAATTCCCTGATGGATCAGCCCATCGTCGTCATCAACAAGGCTGGCGGCGCGGGCGCGGAAGGCTTTCTGGACGTGAAAGCTTCCGCGGGCAACAGCCACAAGATCATCATCACCCTATCCAACCTGTTCACAACGCCCTTAGCAACCAAGCTTCCGTTCAATTGGAAGGATCTGACACCGGTCGCCATGCTGGCCCTCGACAACTTCGTGCTCTGGGTGAATGCCTCCTCGCCCTACCAGACGGCCGCCGAATACATTCAGGCCGCCAAGGCGGAAGGCGCGAAGTTCAGCATGGGCGGGACGGGCTCCAAGCAGGAAGACCAGATCATCACTGCTGCCATAGAGCAGAGCGCAAGCGTGAAATTTACCTATGTTCCCTTCAAGGGCGGCGGAGAGGTCGCTACCCAGCTTGTTGGCGGTCACGTCAACTCGACCGTCAACAACCCCATCGAGGCTGTCTCGCACTGGCAGGCCGGCACGTTGCGTCCGCTGTGCGTGTTCGCCGCCAAACCGCTCGATGGCGAGATGTGGGGCAAGATCCCGCCCTGCAAGGAAGCCGGGCTTGATGTCGAATATCAAATGCTGCGTGGCATCTTCATGCCGCCCGGCGTGAAGCCCGAGGAGGTGAAGTTCTACGTGGACCTGTTCAAGAAGGTCGCGCAGACACCGGAATGGCGGGAGTTCATCGCCAAGGGCGCTTTCACCGACACCATAATGACCGGCGACGAATACAAGGCCTGGCTGGCAAAAGCGGAGGAGATGCATAAAACGCTGATGGCCAACGCCGGTTTCCTCCCCTCGAACTGACCCGCCGATCGCCTGCCGGAATTGATGCACAAGAACCTGCCGTGCGCAATCGCGCACGGCGGAAAAAACCACGGTTGAATGCAAAGACGGGGATGGGAAAACAGCACAGATGACTGATCCTGAGACTTCTCCTGAGACTTCGAACAAGCGCACCGTGCCGGTGCGGGCCATGGAGTTGATCGTGGCTGCGCTGTTCATGGGCATCGCGGCGATCGTTATTCACGACAGCCTGCGTCTCGGCGCAGGATGGGGCGATTTCGGCCCGCAGTCCGGTTTCTTTCCTTTCTACATCGGGCTCTTTATGCTGCTCGCCAGCGCCATCAACTTCATCGTCAACCTGATCCCCTCCGAACAAGGCTCGAAGACATTCGTCGAGCGCTCCAAATTTAAGCAAATCCTTCGGCTTCTGATCCCGACGGCAATTTTCGTCGCGCTGATCGCTTGGCTCGGGCTTTATCTTGCAGCTGCGATCTATGTCGCCGGCTTCATGTGGGCAGTCGGCAGCTATGGGCCGCTCAAATCCCTGACGGCTGGCGTCGGCGTTGCCCTGCTGCTGTTCTGGCTTTTCGAAAAAGCTTTCCTCATACCGCTTCCCAAGGGACCGCTCGAGGCGGCTCTGGGGGTTTAACCTCAACGCACAACAACCGCCTCGTTCAGGACGGCTCACCCAATGGAAGCACTATCCTCGCTCATCTACGGTTTCGGCGTGCTCGCCGATCCCGTCAATATCCTCTACATGTTCGTCGGCATCGTGCTTGGCGTGCTCATCGGTGTTCTGCCTGGCCTTGGCGGCGCCAACGGCGTTGCTATCCTGCTGCCGCTGACCTTCACCATGTCGCCGACCACGGCAATCATCATGCTGACAAGCATCTACTGGGGCGCGCTGTTCGGCGGGGCGATCACCTCCATTCTCTTCAACATCCCCGGCGAACCCTGGTCGGTCGCCACCACCTTCGACGGCCACCCCATGGCGCAACGCGGCCAGGCAGACATGGCGCTGACCGCCGCCTTCACCTCGTCCTTCATCGGCGCGCTGTTCGCCGTCGTCGTCATCACCTTCCTTGCGCCGATCGTCGCCCGCTTCGCACTGCAATTCGGCCCGGCGGAATTCTTCGCGGTGCAACTTCTCACCTTCTGCAGTTTCGTCGGAATGAGCGGCGCGCAACCTTTCAAGGTCATCGCCTCGATGATGCTCGGCTTCGCGCTTGCCGCCGTCGGGCTCGACATCGTGACCGGCGAGCTGCGCATGACGTTCGGCTCCACGGAACTCATGCGCGGTTTCGATTTCCTCATCGCCGTGATCGGGTTGTTCGGGGTCGGCGAGATCCTGCTAACCATGGAGGAGGGGCTCGCCTTCAAAGGCAAGAGCGCAAGCATCAGCTTGCGCAGCGTGCTGCGCACCTGGGCACGCCTGCCTGCGATGTGGTTTACCATGGTGCGCAGCGCCGTAATCGGTTGCTGGATGGGCATCACACCCGGCGGGGCAACCCCCGCGTCATTCATGAGCTACGGCCTTGCCCGCCGTTTCTCCCCGAACGGGCGCCGGTTTGGCCAGGGGGAACTCGAGGGCGTCGTTGCGCCTGAGACGGCGAACAACGCCGCGGGCACGAGCGCGCTTCTGCCCATGCTGACGCTCGGCATACCCGGTTCGCCGACCGCCGCCGTGCTGCTCGGGGGGCTGCTGATCTGGGGCCTGCAACCCGGTCCGATGCTCTTCCTCGAGCAGAAAGATTTCGTCTGGGGCCTTATCGCCAGCATGTATCTCAGCAATGTGGCAGGCTTCCTGCTGGTGCTCACTTCGGTGCCCATCTTCGCCGCGATCCTGCGCGTGCCGTTCAGCGTGATCGCGCCGATCATACTGGTGCTGTGCGCCATCGGCGCCTACACCGTCAACAACGCCGTCCTCGACGTGGTGATGATGCTGATGTTCGGCGTGATCGGATATGTGTTCAAGAAACTGCATTACCCGCTTGCGCCCCTCGTGCTCGCCCTGGTGCTCGGCGACATGGCGGAAACCTCCTTCCGGCAGGCCATGCTGCTCTCGCAGGGCAGCCTTGGCATCTTCTGGTCCAACTGGCTCGTCGGTATTATGGTTTCCTTGGCGCTGTTGATGCTGTTCTGGCCTGCCATATCCTACGTGCTGGAGTCGCTCAAGCTGAAGCCGCGGCACCAGGAGATGGAAGCCGAATAGCCGCGCTTGCTTCGGACACGCGTCACGAAAGGGGGAATGCTAAACCATGAACTCCATCCACGATATCCTGAGCGCAGGCGAATCGGCCCGCCCTGCCATTTCTGCTCCGGGCCAGACGCCCCTGACCTATGGCGGACTGCGCGCGCTTGCCGATGAGACGCGCGCCTCGCTGCGCAAGCACGGCGTTACGAATGATCATCGCGTAGCAATCGTGATGCCGAACGGCCCGGCCATGGCGACAGCCTTTCTCTCCATCGCGGCCGCGGCGTCCACGGCGCCGCTCAACCCCGCCTACAAGCGCGAGGAATTCGAATTTTATCTTGGCGATCTGCGCCCGAAGATCCTCGTCCTCCAGAACGGCGACGAAACTCCGGCACGCGCCGCCGCCGCGGCGCTTGGCATCCGCGTGGTCGAGGCCGTTCTTCCGGACGGAGCGCCAGCCGGCGTGTTCAGGCTCGACCATTCCGAGCCGGCGGGCGAGGCCGAGGGAGGGCCATCCGCGCCGCATCACGAGGCGCTGGTGCTGCATACCTCCGGCACCACGTCGCGCCCTAAGGTCGTGCCGCTGTCGAATGCCAATCTGGCCGCCTCGGCCCGGCACATCCGCGACACGCTGCGCTTGACCCAGGATGACGTCGGCCTCAACATCATGCCGCTGTTCCACATCCACGGTTTGATTGCGGCGCTGCTAGCCTCCATGGCGGCGGGGGCAACGGTTTTCTGCACGCCGGGCTTCAACGCGCTGCGCATTTTCTCGTGGTTCGAGGAGGCGAACCCCACCTGGTATACCGCCGTGCCAACTATGCACCAGGCGATCCTCGCCCGCGCCGAACGCAATCAAGACATCGTCAAGAAGATGCGGCTGCGGCTCATCCGCTCGTCGTCATCCTCGCTGCCGCCCCCCGTCATGGCCGAACTGGAAGCCACGTTCGGCGCGCCCGTGATCGAATCCTACGGCATGACGGAAGCCTCGCACCAGATGGCCTCGAACCTCTTGCCCCCCGGCGCGCGCAAGCCGGGCACGGTCGGCGTGGCGGCCGGGCCCGAGATTGCGCTGATGGATGAACACGGCAACCTGCTGCCGCAAGGCGAACGCGGCGAGGTGGTGATCCGCGGGCCGAACGTCTTTTCCGGCTATGAGAACAACCCGTCGGCCAATGCGGCGGCCTTCACCAATGGCTGGTTCCGCACCGGCGATGAAGGCATGTTCGATGCGGACGGCTATCTGACCATCACCGGCCGGCTGAAGGAGATCATCAACCGCGGCGGCGAGAAGGTCGCCCCGCGCGAGGTGGACGACATCATCCAGGCGCACCCGGCCGTGGCGCAGGTCGTCACCTTCGCGATGCCGCACGCCAAGCTGGGCGAGGAGGTGGCCGCCGCCGTCGTGCTGCGCGAGGGGCAAAGCGCGACCGAGCACGAATTGCGCGAATTCGCCGCCCGCTTGCTTGCCGATTTCAAAGTGCCGCGCAAGATCATCTTTCTCGAGGAAATACCAAAGGGCGCAACCGGCAAGCTGCAGCGCATCGGCCTTGCCGAAAAGCTCGGGCTTGGAGCCGAAACATGAGCCGCGTCTGCATTTTCGGCGCGGGCGCCATTGGCGGCTATATGGGCGCGATGATGGCGCATGCGGGCATGGACGTGTCGCTGGTGGCGCGCGGCCCGCATCTGGCGGCGATACGCGAGAAAGGCCTGCGCCTGCGCATCGGCGGCGAGGAGATCGTCACCCGCCCGCGCGCAACCGACACTGCGGCAGAGCTCGGCCCGCAGGATTACGTCGTCGTCACGCTCAAGGCGCATTCCATCCCCGCCGTGGTGCCGGCCATGCAGCCGCTGCTGGGCGAGGGGACGACGGTCGTGTTCGGCGTCAACGGCGTGCCGTGGTGGTATTTCTACGGTCTGCCCGGGCCTTATGAAAACCGACGGCTCGCAACCGTCGATCCCGGCGATGTCATCTGGACCGGCATCGGGCCGGAGCGCGCGCTCGGCTGCGTCGTCTATCCTGCCGCCGAGGTGCCCGAGCCGGGCGTGATCGAGCATGTGGAAGGCGACCGCTTCACCCTGGGCGAGCCGACCGGCGAGAAATCGGAGCGGGCGAAACGGCTCAGCGAGATGCTCATCGCCGCCAAGCTCAAGGCCCCCGTGCGCGACAAGATCCGCGACGAAATCTGGATCAAGCTGTGGGGCAACTGTTCGCTCAACCCGGTGAGCGCCCTTACAGGCGCAACGCTCGAGCAGATGTGCCGCGATGCGGATGTGCGCGCGCTCCTTCGTCTCATCATGCTGGAGGCGCAGGCGGTGGCCGAGGCGCTCGGCGTGAAATTCCCCATCGACGTGGACAAGCGGCTCGCCGGCGCGGAGGCCGTAGGCGCGCACAAGACCTCTATGCTGCAGGATCTGGAGCGCGGCCGGCCGATGGAGATCGACGCGCTCGTTTCGGCCGTGCAGGAGCTCGGGCGGTTGACCGGCGTGCCAACGCCGAACCTCGACGCCGTACTGGCGCTCGTCAAACTGCGCGCCCGCCTCGCCGGCTGCTACGGCGTCTGACGCTTATTCGCCTGCCGGGGTGGCCTTTTCGGGAGCGGTTGCGAGAGCTTCGCCGTTGCCTGCGTTCATCGCGGTGCCTTGGCCGGCTTCCATGATTGTCTCGGGCCGCGGCATGGCGACGATGTTGTAGCCGCTGTCCACATAGTGGATTTCGCCCGTTACCGCCGTCGAAAGGTCCGACAGCAGGTAGAGCGCAGCCCCGCCCACCTCGTCGAGCGAGGGCGTGCGGCGCAGCGGCGAGTGCATTTTCTGATAATTGAAGAGGACGCGCGCATCCGAAATGCCGGCGCCGGCGAGCGTGCGCATCGGGCCGGGGGAGAGGGCATTGACACGGATGTTGTCCGGTCCGAAATCAACGGCGAGGTAACGCACCGATGCCTCCAGCGCCGCTTTTGCCACCCCCATGACGTTATAGCGCGGCACGACGCGCATCGAGCCGCCATAGGTGAGCGTGATGAGCGAGCCGCCGTCCGGCATCAGCGCGGCGGCGCGTTTCGCCACCTCGGTGAAGGAAAAGCAGGAAATCAGCATCGTGTTGATGAAGTTCTCGCGGGTGGTGTCGGCATAGCGGCCGCGAAGCTCGTTGCGGTCGGAAAAGGCAAGCGCGTGCACGACGAAATCCAGCTTCCCCCACGTGCTGCGGATGGCGTCGAAACAGGCATCGACGGAGGCCAGGTCGATCACGTCGCAGGGCACGATGATGCGGCCGCCGAGCGCTTCGGCAAGCGGGATGGCGCGGCGCCCGAAGGCTTCGCCCTGATAGGTGAAGGCAAGTTCCGCCCCATGGCCCGCAAGCACGCGCGCGATGCCGTAGGCGATGGACCGCTCGTTGGCCACGCCCATGATAAGGCCGCGTTTGCCGGCCATGAGCGGTTGCGGTCTGGCTATGTCGATCCCCGTCATCGCGATCCCCGGTTGGCTGTTCTTGATCTGTTGTCGTTAAGGTTGGTTCCAGCCCGAGTTTCGGCACGTCTCAGGCATCGTAGCGTTTGAAAATCAGCGTGGCGTTGGTACCGCCGAAGCCGAAGCTGTTGGACATCACACAGTTCAGTTGCGCGTTGTCAACCCGCTCGCGGATGATGGGCACGTCGGCAAAAGCCGGATCCAGCTCCTCGATGTTGGCCGATGCCGCAATGAAGCCATTCTTCATCATCAGCAGCGAATAGATCGCCTCCTGCACGCCGGCGGCGCCCAGCGAATGGCCGGTGAGCGACTTCGTAGCCGAAATCGGCGGCATCCTGTCGCCGAACACCTCGCGCATCGCCTCGACTTCGCGGATGTCGCCGATGGGCGTGGATGTGGCGTGCGGGTTGATGTAGTCGATGTCGCAATCGAGCCCCTGCATGGCGAGCCGCATGCAGCGAACGGCGCCTTCGCCGGAGGGCTGCACCATGTCGAAGCCGTCGGAGGTGGCCCCATAGCCGGCGAATTCGGCATAGATTTTCGCGCCCCGTGCCTTCGCGTGCTCCAGCTCCTCCAGCACGAGAACGCCAGCCCCGCCTGCAATGACGAAGCCATCTCGGTTGATGTCATAGGCGCGGCTAGCCTTCTCGGGCGTGTCGTTGAAGTTTGACGACATTGCGTTCATGGCGTCGAAGAGCACGGAGAGCGTCCAGTCCAGTTCCTCGCCCCCGCCGGCGAAGATCACATCCTGCTTGCCCCATTGAATGAGTTCGGCGGCATTGCCGATGCAGTGCGCCGATGTGGAGCAGGCCGAGGAGATGGAGTAATTCACCCCCTTGATCTTGAAGGGCGTTGCCAAAGTCGCCGAATTGGTGCTCGACATGGATTTCGGTACTTCGAAGGGGCCCACCTTCTTCGGGCCCTTGTCGCGGGTGATGTCGGCGGCGGCGACGATGGCGCGGGTGGAGGGGCCGCCGGACCCCATGATGAGACCGGTGCGCTCGTGCGACACCTCGTTCTCCTCGAGCCCCGCATCCTGGATCGCTTGTTGCATGGAGATGTAGTTCCATGCCGCGCCAGCCCCCATGAAGCGGCGCACGCGCCGGTCCACGGCGCTTTCCCAGTCGAGCCGCGGTTCGCCATGAACCTGGCAGCGGAAGCCGAGCCGGGCGTAATCAGGGGCTTGGACGAGGCCGGACTTGCCCTCGCGCAGCGAGGCGGTCACCTCCTGAGCATTGCTGCCGATGGACGACACGATCCCAAGTCCGGTGACGACAACACGCCTCATTCATTCCCCTCTTTGTGATAATGATGCCAAGGCGACGGATGCCGGGCCGATGTGATCCGCTATCATATGGCCGCGTCAACCGTCTGCCCGGGCATGGATGAGAACAGGCCGACGCGCAGATCCTTGGCGGCGTAAATCGGCTCTCCGTCGGCGAACAGGGTGCCATCGCCAACGCCGAGAGTGAACTTGCGCCGGATGATCTTCTTGAGGTCCACGACATAGACCAGCTTCTTGACGTTCGGCAGCACCATGCCCGAGAATTTTACCTCGCCGACGCTGAGCGCGCGCCCCCGCCCCTGGCCGCCAACCCAGCCTAGGAAAAAACCGAGCATCTGCCACAAGGCGTCGAGGCCGAGGCAGCCCGGCATGACCGGGTCTCCCTTGAAATGGCATGGGAAGAACCAAAGGTCGGGCTTGATGTCGAGTTCGGCGACGATGCGGCCCTGGCCGTGTTCCCCGCCCGTTTGCGTGATTGAGGAAATCCTGTCGAACATGAGCATGGGCGGAAGCGGCAATTGAGGATTGCCCTCGCCGAACAATTCCCCTCGCGCGCAGGCGAGAAGGTCTTCATATTCAAAACTGGTTCTTCGCTCCGACATGGCGTCTCGTCTTGTTCTTGTCCGTTTCGATATCAGCCGCTGTGATGAAGGCAGGCCTGGCTTTAATTAGCACAGATGCAATCCAATCCAAACCCCGAGCAGCCTTCCGCGTGCGAATTTGACACTGGTTGGATTTTCTCTCAAAGTTGCGCAAAACGCCACTAAACAATATAATCTTTGATTGCAAGCACAATGGGTGAACGGGAAGCAATGTCCTCGCAGATAACGCTGGCTGACATTGAGGGAAAGTTGCGCAAAGCCGGGCTGCGGCCGACACGCCAGCGGCTCGATCTGGGTATGCTGCTCTTTCGCGACGGCGACCGCCACGTGACCGCGGAAATTCTCCATGCCGAAGCCCTGCGGGAAGGCATCTCGGTATCGCTCGCAACCGTGTATAACACGCTGCATCAGTTCACGGAGTGCGGGCTGTTGCGGGAAGTCGCGATCGAAGGCTCCAAAACCTATTTCGACACGAACATTTCCGATCACCACCACTTCTATTTCGAGCGCGACGGCAAACTGATCGATATCGAAGGTGCCGAGATTGCCCTTGTTGATCTGCCGCCCGTGCCGGAGGGAATGGAAATCACGCGGGTTGATGTGCTGATCAGGCTCGCCGACAAACCGAAACTGTGACCCTGCAATCCCCGGTCCTTTTCCTATTCGATCGGCTCGCCCTGATAAACGCCCCAGATCGCATCCTGTTTCAGCCAGCCGGTTACATCACCTGCAGCCACGTTGCACCATCCTTCGTCGCAACTGAGAATATCGGTCAGAACGCCCGCCTGCAGCTTCGCAACGACGGGGCTGAGAGCGCTGGGTGAGGCGTTGAGTGCGAATTGCGCATCCGGCGCTTTGTTCCAGGGCGCCACCAGACCGGTGCGGCGACTGCTGATCAATCTTGCGTAAACCCATCCCGTTGCGCCCTCGCTGTCGCGGATCTGGCGCCATATATCATATTCGGCGATGATCTCGACGGGAAGCCCGGCACGCCGGAACACCCAAGCCACGCCGTAATCCCAGCCCGGCCCCTGACGCACCTGGACCTCGCTGGACTTGAGGCTGGCGAAACGCGGCAAGGGCTGCCCGCTCGGCCCGGTCTTGCGGTCGAGCGGCTGCGCGGAGGCAGCCATGCCAATCCAGGCCGCTGTGGCCAGGGCGGTAATGGCTACGATGCCAAGCTTTGAAATAATCTGTTGTATCATGCCAATTCGTCGATGTCCGGTTTACAGGCGTTGACACGGGCGACGACAAGAAGAATGCAATCTGCGCCTTTGTCAACGCCGCGGTCATCTGGTAGTAATTTCAACCAAGCGGCATTCACGGAATTCAGCGAACTTTCCCCATCGAGATCTGGTGGCAAAACTGGCCGCTTCGCATGACAGCAACGTTCGAGGTATTTATGACGGCCAACTCCCCGCTCGTAATCGTCACTCGCAAGCTTCCCGATGTGGTGGAGGCAAGAATGCGCGAGCTGTTCAACGTGCGGCTCAACCCGCAGGACAAACCGCTGACGAAGGACGAGCTGATCCACGCCGTGCAGGAGGCCGATGTGCTGGTGCCGACGGTGACGGACCGGATCGACCGCACAGTGATCTCCATGGCCGGACCGCAACTGAAGCTGATCTCGCAATTCGGGACCGGTGTGGACAATATCGACATCGAAACTGCCCGCAACCGCGGCATCATCGTCACCAATACCCCCGGCGTGCTCACCGAAGACACCGCCGACATGACCATGGCGCTCATCCTCTCGGTGCCGCGCCGGGTGATGGAGGGCTCCAGCTTCCTGAAGAACGGCGGGGAGTGGACGGGCTGGTCGCCCACCTGGATGCTCGGCCACCGCATCTACGGCAAGAAGCTCGGCATCATCGGCATGGGCCGCATCGGGCAGGCCGTGGCGCGGCGGGCGCGGGCGTTCGGCCTGTCGATCCATTATCACAACCGCCGCCGCCTCTCCCCGGCCATAGAGGCCGAACTTAGCGCCACCTACTGGGACAGCCTCGACCAGATGCTGGCCAACATGGACATCATTTCGGTCAACTGCCCGCACACGCCCGCCACCTATCATCTGCTCTCGGCGCGCCGCCTCAAGCTACTGCGCCCAGATGCCTTCGTGGTCAACACGGCGCGCGGCGAAGTAATCGACGAGAACGCGCTGGCGCGCATGATCGAGGCGGGGGAAATCGCCGGCGCTGGGCTCGACGTGTTCGAGAACGAGCCGGCCATCAACCCCAAGCTGCTCAAATCCAAGAATGTGGTAGTGCTGCCGCATATGGGCTCGGCCACGATCGAGGGGCGCATCGACATGGGCGAGAAGGTTATCATCAACATCAAGACCTTTCTCGACGGCCACAACCCGCCCGACCGCGTCCACCCCGCCATGCTCTGACGGCGGCCCTACCTCAGCGGCGGCGCCAGGCCTGGAAGCGGGAGAACACCAGCCGGTCGAGCAACAGATGCGCGATCTTCACGCCCAGCGCGGTGAGGAACAATATGGTGGCAACCGCCGCCGCACTCGCCGTGAAGCCGGCCTCATCCATGTGGACGATGGCAATGGAGGCGAGCTTGGTGTTGGCGCCGTAGAGAAAGATCACGGCTGACACGGTCGTCAGCGCGTTCACGAACAGATAGACGGCAATATCGAGGATGGCGGGCAGGCAGATCGGCACCGTCACACGCTGGAATGTGCGGTACTGGGGCACCTTGAGCGACGAGGATACGGACTCGAATTCCGGGTCCACCTGCTTCAGAGCGGTTATGGCAGTCATATGCGCAACCGTGTAAAAATGCGCGATGGAGTTGACGGCGAGCACGAGGATCGTGCCATAGAGAAAGCCGAGCGGGTTCCACTGGTTGTTGATGAAGAATATATAGGCCAAACCCAGCACCAGTCCCGGCACCGCCATCGGCAGCATGGCCAGCAGCTGAATGAGGTTGCGCCCGAAGGCAAGGCCGCGCCCCTTCTCGACGAGATAGGCGCCCACGAAGATGAATGCGGTGCCAAGCACGGCAACGATGCTCGACATCAGGATCGAGTTCCAATAGCTCTTCCAGCCAGCGGAGTCGTAATTACCGAAGTTATAATTTTTGAGCGTCAGGGAAAGATTGTAGGGCCAGTAGGTGATGAACGAGGCCCAGATGGCAACGCCGATAATGGCCGCAATCAAACCGCCGACCAATAGGCAATAGACCGTCGCAGCCGCATCCACGGTCCGATTGCGCTCCGGCACGAGCGGCACCGCACGGGCGGAGAGAAGCGCTACCTGCCGCCGCTGCACGATCCGGTCCACCGCGAAGGCGAGAATCGCCGGAATGAGCAGCACGAAGCCGACAACCGCACCCATCTCGAAATTCTGCTGGCCGACGACCTGCTTGTAAGCGTCCGTCGCCATCACGTTGAACTGGCCGCCGATCACTTTGGGAATGCCGAACTCCGTCACCGACAGCGTGAACACGATGAACGCCGCGCTGATGAGGCCGTATTTCGCCCCCGGCAATGTGACGGTCCAGAAAATGCGCCGGGCCGGTGTGCCGAGCACCTTTGCCGCCTCGTAATGGCGCTGGTCGGCAAGGGCCAATGCCGTCATCAGGACGAGCAACGCGTGCGGGAAGGTATAGAATACCATCGACATGACGATGCCGATCGGCCCGTAGATCGTCTCGCCCATCAGCAGCGATCTCAGGAAGCCCTGATTGCCGAAAATGTAGATGAAGGAGAGCGCCGAGAGCAGTGAGGGCGCAAAGATCGGCAGCAGCGCCAGCGCCACGAACAGCGGCTTGAGCGGCATGGCGGTGCGCCGCAGCGCATAAGCGTAGCCGAAGGCGAGCGGGATGACGATGAACGTGGTGAGCAGCGACACCCAGATGCTGTTCCACAGCGACTGCACGAGCGCCGGTGTCTCGAAATAGCGGGCGTAGTTGGCAAGGCCGACGAAGTCTCCATCCGCGTTCTGCACGCTCTTGATGAGCAGCACGGCGAGCGGAGCGGCCAGCGTGACCACGAGCCAAATCGCTATGAGTGTCGTGCCGGCCAGCAGCACCCAGTTGTCCGCAGACATCTTGAGCGTGGCGGCGCGCGGGGGCAGTATCGTTATGGTGGTCATCGCCAGCCTCTCAGAGGGGGTAGACGCGCAGAGCTTCGGGCGGCACTGCAAGCTGAAGCTCGTGGTTGACGCCGATGCCCAGATCCCTCAGGTCGTTCGCAGGAATGTCTGCGGCGATCTGCACCTCCGGCGCGCGCGCGGGCCGGATCAGCGCCCGGCAGAAGCCGCCATGGAAATTCAGCGCAGCCACCCGACCTTCGAAACGGTTCAGGCTATGCTCGGCCACATCGCGCACGCGCAGATCCTCAGGCCGCATGGCAAGCCTCGCGCGCTCGCCAAAGGGTAGCCCATGCGGCGCGGCTGCAGCGAATTCGAGATCGCCGACCCGCAGGGTTGCCGGGCTCGTGGCGGTCGCATCGATGAAGTTCATGGTGCCGACGAAATCGGCGACGAACGCGGTCGCCGGATGGGCGTAGATTTCCGCCGGCGTGCCGATCTGCTCGATGGTGCCCTGGTTCATCACCACCATGCGGTCGGCAAGCCCCATGGCCTCTTCCTGATCGTGCGTGACCATGACGGTGGTGATGCCGAGCCGCCGTTGCAGCGATTTCAATTCGTCGCGCAGGCGCAGGCGGACGCGGGCATCGAGCGCTGACAGCGGTTCATCGAGCAGGAGCAGTGAGGGAGAGGTGGCAAGCGCGCGCGCAAGTGCCACGCGCTGCTGCTGGCCGCCGGAGAGCTGCACGGGATATTTCTCGCCCTGATCGGAAATGCCCACCAGTTCAAGCAATTCATCGACACGGGCCTTGATGGCGGCACGGCTGAGGCGCTGATTGACGAGGCCGTAGCCGACATTGGCCGCAACCGTGAGGTTGGGGAACAGCGCGTAGGACTGGAACACGATTCCGAAATCGCGCTCGCCCGGGGGCAGCAAAGAGACGTCGCGGCCGCCGATCTCGATCACGCCCTCGGTCTGCGGATCAAGGCCGGCAATGACCCGCAGAAGCGTTGTCTTGCCGCATCCCGAGGGACCAAGCAGGCAGACGAACTCGCCCCTGAAGACATCGAGCGAAACCGATTTCAGCGCCAGGAACGGTCCGAAGGCTTTCGTTACATTGCGAACGCGGAGGTGAACGGGAGATTCTGTAGGGCTCATCGGCTCATCTCTTGTCGATCTTTCCTTGCCACAGCATCGGCCCTGAGCAGATATGAAAGGGGCGGCTCTCTGCCCGAGCCGCCCACCAGTTTAGCGTTATTTCTTCGGCGCCGCCTTGCTTTCGTAGCGCTTGGACCATTCGGCAAGCGTGGCGTCGCGGGCGCTGGCCATCACTTCGAAGTTGATCTTGGCCATTTTCGACTCGGCATCGGCGGGATAGCCGGCGGGGATGTTCTTCACGTCCGGATGAGCCACCACGGCATAATATTTGGAGTAAAGCTCGTTGGCTTCCTTGCTTGCGGCCCAGTCGGCGATCTTCTTGGCGATCTCGAGGTTTTTGGTGCCCTTCACGATGCCGAAGGATTCCATGTCCCAGCCGATGCCTTCGGCGGGCAGGATGATCTCGAGCGGTGCACCCGCCGACTTTTCCTTGGCGGCACGCATGTCGAAGGAAATGCCCGCGACGCGCTCACCCTTGGCAGCCTGCACGCAAGGTGCCGAGCCGGAATGCGTATAAACGGCCATGTTTTCGTGCAGCTTGTCCATGAATTTCCAGGCGGCTTCCTCGCCCATGATCTGGATCCAGGCCGCAACCGTCAGATAGCCGGTGCCCGACGAGGCCGGGTGCGGCATGACGAGCTTGTCCTTGTATTTCGGGTCGAGCAGATCCTGCCACGACTTCGGCGCAGTCACACCAGCTTTTTCGGCTTCAACCGTATTGAGGCAAACGACGCCCAGGAACGCATCCATGCCCGTCCAGGTCTTGGGCTCGGTCGCATCGACGAAGGACGGCTTCAGCTGGTCCGCGCCTTTGGGCGTATAGGCTTCGAGCAGGCCGGCCTTTTCGAACAGCAGCAGCGACGAGGCAGCGATGCCGAACACCATATCGGCTTTCGGTGCGTCCTTCTCGGCCAGGAAGCGGGCGGTGATGACGCCGGTGGAGTCGCGCACCCACTCGACTTCCGCTTCGGGCACCGCCTTTTCGATGGCTTCCTTGAAGGGAGCAAGCTGGTCATTTTCGAGAGCGGTGTAGAGCGTGAGCTTGGTCTTGGCGAACGCGCCAGTGCTCAGCATGGCGGCTACGGCAAGCGCGCCGCCGAATTTCAATAGGGTTTTCATTGCCGATCTCCTTAATTTTTTGCATCTCGCCCGTCGCATGCGGCGATTGCATAAAGGATTAAGCTAATGTGATGAAAGGTTTGTGACGGGTGGAGTTCGCTGTTTCTCGGGCGTCTCCCCGTTCCGGATCCGCATCTCGATCTCGGCGATGACGGGGAGCAGATCCGCCACCGTATCGACGATATAATCAGCGCGGGCGGCCGCCAGCTTTTCCTGCGCGGCGTAAGCCTTGCTCTCCTTCTCCTCCGGAGAGAGCGCGTTCCATTCCGCGAGCGAGAGCCCCACCTCGTTGCCCGAGATGGCAACGCCGACCGTCCACGTGCCAGCCGCAATGCCCTCCTCGATGCCGGGCACGGTATCGTCAACCTTCACGACGCAGGCCGGAGGGTAGACGCCGAGTTCGGAGAAAGCGCGATACAGCATCAGCGGAGATGGCCTGCCCTCCGGCACGTCGCCGGCGCAGACGAGACTATCCGGCACATATCCCTGTTTCTGCGCCTCGGGCAGCAACCGCTGCATGATGCTGCGCGTGTAACCCGTGGTGGAGCCGATCTTGAGCCCTTGCGCCCTGAGCGCGGCAACTACCGCGGCTGCGCCGGGCACGAGTTCGGTGTAATCGGCGATGATGCGTTCGTTCATCGGCAGGAAGGCGTTGTAGATGGCGTCGATGTCGCTTTTCGTGACCGTGCGATGATGCTTGTCGTGCCAGGCCAGCGCCACCCGCGGCATGGCGAGGATTTCGGCGATGTGATCGCGCTTGGCCTTGCCCATGGGCGCGCGCGCCTCGGCAAGCGATATCTCGACGCCGAAGTTGCGGAAGACCTCGACCATGACGCCCATCGGCGCGCGCGAGCCGAAGTCGATCATCGTGCCGGCCCAATCGAAGACGACGGCCTTGAGCCGCATCTGGCCGTGCCCGTTAGCCAAGAAGTCCATCGATGACCTCCTCCGCAATAGCGAACGACGTGGATGCCCCCGTGCCGCTGGTGATCATGGAGATGCGCACGTTCGGCTCGGGAGCATCGACGAACATCAAGCGGTCGGGCGCCGACGCATAGATACCCGTCCAGCGTTCCGTGACCTCGATCCTCGGTGCGTCGATAACGGCGGAGAATTCCGCAAGAATGAGGCTTTCGACCGCGCTTGACGCAAAGGGCGGCACGGTGGCGCCGTAGTGGTGGCTGTCCCCCACAACCAGCGTGCCGTCTGCCGATTGCACGGCGATCAGGTGGATGCCGTTGGCGAGGGCGTCCCCGGCCTCGCGCTCGAGAACCGCGCGCAGCGCAGCCGCCTCCGGCAATTCGGCATAACCGAGATAGCGAACGAGGCCCAGATCCGACATCACCGCCGCCCCCAGCCTGATCCCGCCCGCATCGACGCGCAGCATCTGCAACCGGCATTTGACCGGTTTATAGGCTGCGATCCGCTCTTGGTAGAGGGTCAGGAAATCGTCGCCGGGGCAGATCACCACCGCTTCGGCGGCGAACCGCCCGGCGGTGGTGTCGATGGCCGGCATCGTGATGTTTTTGACAAGAGTGCCGTAATGGAAGACGACGCCGTGAGCATCCGCAAGCCAGGCGGCGAGCCTCGGGATCGCCGTTCTCGACTCGACGCGCAGCTCATGCGGGCTCCACAGCGCGCAGCGCAGGTTATCTGCACGCAAGTGGGGGGTATGCGTCTGCGCTTCACGCGGAGAGAGCAGGCGGCAGCCTGCGGCCGCCTCCGTATGCTGGAATGCTTCCAGGACGGCCTCGGCCTCCTTGTGCCGCGCAGCCACGACAAGACCGCGATGCAGGATGTCGATGCCCGCCAGCGGCGCCACGTCCGCCCAGATGTCGCGGCTGCGCATGGCCCGCCGCCAGCACTCGCCCCGTTGCTGCCCTGTGACAGTTATGAAACCGAAATTGCGGATCGAGGCGCCGTTCGCCTGCGCATCGCGCTCAAAGACAACCACCCGCATGCCGCGGCGCGCGGCGGCCAGCGCATGGGCGAGCCCGGCGATCCCGGCTCCAACGATAGCCACATCGAAAGACGTTTCCACGGTTTAGCCCTTGCCGCCGGTGCAACATGTTTTTGCGCAAGCTCTTTTTGTTTTAGGGGAGTGCGTTTCTCCAGAATAGGTGCCTCCATCAAGGCGATCCAATTTGTTCTTGCTAACAGGCCCATTGGCGATATCTATAAATTTACATTAGCGCAATCTGTCGCGCAGGGTCAGTCATGAGCTTTCCGCATATTCGTGCGTTTCATGCCGTCGCTGTCCATGGCAGCGTTGTGAAGGCTGCACGCACGCTCGGCGTCTCCCAACCGACGCTGTCGCAGCAGATCAAGGCGCTTGAAGACCGCTACAAGGCCCGTCTGTTCGAGCATGTCGGGCGCCGGCTGAACCTGACCGCGCTCGGGCGTGACCTGCTTGCCGAGACGACGCGGCTGATGACCTCGCTCGACAGCGTGGAGCAGATCCTGAAACAGTCCGGCAGCCTGGAGGTCGGGGGGCGATTGCAGGTCGGCTCGGACGGCCCCCAGCATGCCGCCGCCATGCTCGTGGAGTTCCGCAAGCGGCATCCCGCGCCGGAGATCAGCCTTGTCCTTGCGAATGCGCGGCAGACGATGCAGAACCTTGTCGAGGGGCGGGTTGATGTCGCCATCGTCGCCGATCCCCCCGGCGACGACGGCTTTGCCTATATCCCCATGGGATTCGATCCGCTGTGGGCGCTCGTTCCCGCGGGGCATGCCTTGGCTGGATGCGAGGAGATGCCGCTCGAAGCCCTCCGCAGCGAAACCCTGCTGATGCGGGAGCCCGGTTCCAAGACGCGGTCGCTGATCGAAAGGATGCTTTACCAGGCAAACGTCAAGCCAAAGGAGATGATCGAGTTCGGCACGCGCGAATCGATCCGCGAAGGCGTGGCTCTCGGCCTTGGGCTTGGCATCTTCGTGTCATCCGAATGCGGCAATGACAGCCGCATCGTATGCCTGCCCGTTGCGGAAAGCCTCGGCGAGAACGGGCTGCCAGAATTCGTCGTTTGCCGGCAAGACCGCCGCCACCAGGCTTGCATCCGAGCGTTTCTCGAAATCGCCCAGGAGTATGCGGCCGAGTGGCAAGCCGCCCTAAGTCAGCGAAGGAACGGGAAAGCTGAACCGGCAAGAACGCTTCGCGCCGTCTGATCGGGCGCGTAAAGCGGGGCGCGCCCTACCAGCTGTCAAAGCTTCGATGGCAGCCGCCATTCTTCCGTTCAGCGGACGGCCGCGAGTTCGAGCTGGGCAACGGCCAGCGCTGCGTTCAGCCCGGTTTGAGCCTGTGCGCTTAAAGGTTGCAGCGAAATCGTCTTGGACGATCCGCCCACCAGCAGGTTGGCGCCGCCGCCAACGCCGACCGATGCATCCGCCGCAACCCCGGCATAGGTGCCAGCCAAGGCGCCTGCGCCCACCTTTTCCGTCGGGGCGAGCACCGTCCAGGCAAGCACGGCCTTGCCGGTCACGCCAATGTCGATGCCGAACTTGTTGATCTTGCCCGTATAGCGGTCTTTCGTGCCGTCCGTCCCCTCGAACACGCAGCGCATGTTTTTGGATGAGCCGAAGATGAACCCCGTGCCCTCATCGACCGAGCAGGTGAGCACGCCCGCCTTAACGCTGCCGCTC
>Ga0129299_1001066_pt1 | contig 18312 bp, 17 predicted proteins | sample ConPoolayeCmetaG_FD_94477 | JGI IMG/M metagenome (GOLD analysis project Ga0129299, IMG submission 94477) | Hot spring microbial mat communities from California, USA to study Microbial Dark Matter (Phase II) - Cone Pool mat layer C metaG ...
CTTTCTCGCGTGATTCCCTCTACCCTCTCATAATATATCTTCACGGCGGTATCGGCACTCACCTCAACATCAAAGGCGAAAAGGCCTATGAGATGCTTGCTCCCCTGGCGGATTCGCTAAAGCTATTCATCGCAAGTCCCTCGGCAAACCGCACGGCGCCCTGGTGGAGGACCGTAGGTCTGTCTCGTATCCTTCAGGCTGTCCGCTACATGACCTTAATGTATCCAATAGATCCCGATCGCATTGTGCTCGCCGGCGTGTCTGACGGAGCCACCGGGTGCTGGGCCGCGGCGAATGCAATGTACGCCCCGTTTGCCGGTTTTATCGCCGTCTCGGGATTCGGCGGGCTGCTCCCGCGGTTCGGCATTCCTCTTGCGCCGTCAAACCTCCAGCGGCGTCCGATATACAACGTCAACGCCGGCGGTGACCACCTGTATCCGATTTCAGAAGTCAACAAATTCCTCGATTGGTGCGAAAGCGAGGGGATCGGCGTGCGGCGGAAAGTGTATGAAAACGAAAAACACGGCTTTGACTACCGCATGAGCGAGATGAGTACGATCGCGCAATTGATCAGATCATGGCGAAAACCTCATGACGGATCGGTTTCATTGACACTCTCCGGCAGAGGACCTTTTTCCGGCGACAATATCCTCGACGTCGCGCCGGCACCGTCGCAAGGTTCACGGCCGCCGTTTGTCGCCGGTTCGTGGCACGGCGACACCTTGTATGTGCAGACACGTGGTATTCGCTCCGCTGATTTCTTTTTCACCGGCGTCACATCACCTTATATTATTGTTTCGTACAACGGTACTGTCTCGCGGGTAAAAAAACTGAAATATGACGCCAAATTATACATGCAGGCAATCCAGCATGAATGCATGCCCGCAGTGCCGGACTATTCGGTATATCGCGTCGATTTTAAATAGTATAACCACGGGGAAAGGAGTGTTTGAAAATGGCAAAAAAGGCGCTTATCATCCTGGCGGAAGGATTCGAGGAAATCGAGGCGGTAACACCTGTTGATCTTCTCAGGCGGGCGGGGATAGAAGTAACGGCAGCCGGCCTTGGCTCAACGACCGTCAAAGGCGCGCATGGGATCCACATCGGCGCGGATATGACGCTTGATGCGGCCGGCGGAGATTTTGACGCAATAATCTGTCCGGGCGGCATGCCCGGAACGACAAACCTGATGGCGTCGGACATGGTGATATCTCGGGTGCGCGCAGTATTCGAAAGCGGTAAACTGTGTGCTGCGATATGCGCCGCGCCTATGGTACTTGATAAAGCAGGCGTCCTAAAAAACAAACAATACACGTGTTACCCAGGTACCGAAAAACGGATTCAATCGGGCACGTGGACTGAAAAAGACGTGGTGCGGGACGGCAGCGTGATAACCGCCAGAGCGCCTGGCGCAGCAATAGCATTCTCGCTTGAAATCATCGACGCGCTTTTGATCAGCGGCGCCGGCCGCAGGATTGCCGAAGCGATTGTGTTCAAAAACATCGGGTAAACGGCAGACGGTATGCGAAAACGGAAGCTGGGATGGACAGAACTTGAATTGACCTGCGTCGGTATCGGTACCTGGGCGATTGGCGGTGAATGGCGCTACGGATGGGGGCCTCAGGACGAACGGGATTCGATCGCGGCAATCCGCCGCGGGCTGGAGCTGGGACTCAACTGGATTGATACCGCGCCGGCCTATGGGCTGGGGAAAAGCGAGCAGATTGTTGGTAAGGCCATAAAAGGCGTATCGCCGCGGCCCATTATCGCAACCAAATGCGGGCTTGTTCCCGATGGTAGTCCAGGAGGAGTTACCCATAGGCTGAAGCGCGAAAGCGTCATGCGCGAACTCGAAGCTAGCCTGAAAAACCTCGGTATTGACACTATTGATGTGTATCAGATTCATTGGCCGCAACCGGACAGGGACATCGAAGAAGCGTGGCGGGCTATGGATGACGCGCGGCGGCAGGGAAAAATCCGCTACGCCGCAGTATCGAATTTTAATGTCAGACAGATACAGCGCGTGGATGCCATTGCGCCGGTTGCCTCGGTGCAGCTTCCCTACAGCATGCTGAGGCGTGACGTCGAAACCGGCCTTCTCCCCTACTGCGGGGCGAATAATATCGGTGTGATCGTCTACAGTCCCATGCAGAAAGGACTTTTGACCGGGAAAATCACAAGGGAACGAGTGAAAAATTTTCTCGCAACCGACCACCGCCGTTTCGATCCCCAATTCAACGAACCTGCTCTGATCGCTAATCTGGAATTTGCCGCATGGCTTTCCGCATTTGCCGCAGAGCGCGGAAGAACCCCTGCCCAATGCGCCATTGCCTGGACACTGCGCCGCCCCGAAGTCACGGCGGCTATTGTGGGAACTCGCTCGCCGGAACAAATCGAAGAAACGGCAAGAGCCGGAGAGTGGACGCTCAGCGGGGAAGACCTTGCGATGATTGACGCAATGCTTGAGCGCCGCCTCCGCAGCCTTTCACCGTCATCATAGCCGCTTCCTCAATGGATTCCACCGCTAGCAGGTCCGCTATCTCCGAGCTTCAACCGATCGCCGGCAGTACAACGGTTTTCCGCATTACCGCGGTGTTCTGTAAACGTCCGACGTCCCGTCGGAATACGATATGCTCTCTGGTTTCAGTTCGATGACAAGATAGCTTTTATCGCTCTGCGACACCACCCGATGCCCGTCCTCTTTAGGGTCATAATCGACTGCGCAGGCCCAGAGTATGCTGTCGCCAGCGGCGATATACTTGGACGCACTTATGCCGAAATCAAGCAGCGGCTTCGCGCTTATATTCTTAACCACCAGGTCGCCTTCGATGTCGGTGATATCCCTGACGCCGGTATTTTTAAACTGCACAGTGAATTGAAGCTCGTCGGGACGGCCCGCCTCATTAGATTTCACCGTTTTCTTATTGACCAGTTGAAGTACCAGCGGCATGCTCGTTGCGTATGCCCGTTCCGGCTGGGCGGCCTGTGGTGAGCGTGTCTGCTGCGCAGCCTCAGGCAGTGCGCTGACTCCCGCACGAGCCTCAAGTTTCGCCACCCGGCGTTCAAGGTCCAATACCCGCTGTTCGAGATTTGAGGACTGCTGTGAATATGCCGCGGCGCATAACGATATTGCGGCTGCGGTAATCACCGTAATCCTGTTTCGGTTTGATTTCATCATTCGAACCCTCCTTCACCTTTTATTTCCTTTTATCTACTGCCGTCTCAATGGAGTCCACGGCCGCTTTCCAATATACGCGCTTCGCCGGCCTATTCGAACTTTTCAACGCGCGTGTCGTAATACATCACTTCCCTGAGCTGCAGCACTGCATTCAGGCTGCTGATATCGGATGTATACATTTTACGGTGCACGGCATTGACGTTGCTGAACGGGATGCTTGTAAACCACGTCGTCTTCTCCCCCGCCGTCACATATTTTGCGATATCGAAAGGAAATGAATGAAGCGCCTCTCCGGCGGCGTTTTGCAATTCAATCTCGCCGCTGAATGAAGTAATATGCTCGGGGGATACGTTGCAGAACTCAAAGGTAAAGCCCAGCCGGTCGCTTTTTTCTCCAGGGCCTGCCTTCTCAAGGCCTTTCTCCGCAAGAATCACCGTGAGAGGCAGGCGTCTGCCCGCCGTATATTTTGATTCCTGCGGCCATGAAGAAACGCCGGACGGTGAAATGGATGGCTGTTGCGGTGCTGGTGCCGCTGTCCGCGGCGTTTCATCCGCCATGCCGAGCTGCCGCTCCAGAAGCGCCACGCGGCGCTCCAAATCTCTGATGCGCGTTTCGAGCGCCGGCTGGGCCATACATAAGGATATAGGCGAAAAAACAATCAAGCCGGCGATAATAATCGGATAATTCAGGTATTTCATCGCTTCATCACCCCTGTTTCAATACACTTGGCGCACCGCCCCCTTTTTTCCGGTGCATCTGTGGTATCCCATCAGTCTAAAAATACGTTTCAGCAACTCGAAAAAAACACATTCTTCAGCGTTTTCTGATAAACAATTTATACAGCAGGGTCGAGAAAGATATTCCTGCCATGACCGCAGACGCACACGAGATCCATTATATATTTTCTCTCTTACTTTACCAGTTCTCCACCCTCTATAAAAAATCAACAAAACGTAACTTTATGAATACCTGCCGGGAACTGAAACGCACTCCACTCTACCAAATTCACCTGGATCTCGGCGCAAAAATGGCGCCGTTTGGCGGGTTTGAAATGCCGATACAGTACGACGGCATCATCGCGGAACATGTCGCCACTCGAACCGCTTGCACGATTTTCGACACCTGCCACATGGGAGAATTCAGGTTTAAAGGGGCTAGCGCAGCTCGTGACCTCGAAAACATTCTTACCTGCCGGGTTAATTCCATGGAAATCGGTCAATGCAGATACGGCTTTATATGCAACGAACGCGGCGGAGTCATTGACGACCAGATACTCTACCGTATTGCCTCCGATGAATTTTTCATGGTGGTGAACGCATCAACCCAATCCGCAGATTTCGCATGGATAACCGGGCATCTTTCCCACGGTGTTGCAGCGGAAAACCTGAGCGAATCCACCGGCAAAATCGACCTTCAGGGGCCTGGAGCGCCGAAAATAATGCAGAAATTGATGCGGCAGACAGTTGCGGACATGAAATATTACCGGTTCAAATACAATACCTACCGAGCGGAACGGGTGCTTACCAGCCGCACCGGCTACACGGGGGAAATCGGTTTTGAAATCTATGGCGACCCCCAACTGATCCGGCAATTTTTCAACGACTGTTTGGAATGCGGCGCAAAACCCGCGGGCCTTGGCGCGCGCGATACGCTGCGGCTCGAAATGGGACTCCCGCTCTACGGTCACGAGCTCGACGCGAATCGCAATCCCATGGAATCGGGGTTCACCCGATCAATCGACTGCGCCAAGCAATTTATCGGTTCAACCGTTGTATGCGGCCCCGGTAATGTGCGACAAACGCTGGTCGGTCTGATACTATCAAGCCGCCGTGCGGCACGGGCCGGCGATACGATTCTTGGTGATGATGGCACGCACGCGGGAGCAATCACCAGCGGCAGTTACTCGCCAAGCCTGGAGAAAGCCATTGCCTTGGGGTATATCGAAAAAAAATACGGCATACCGGGCACACGACTACAGGTCGATACCGGCAGGCAGAAGCTTGATGCAATTGTAACCGAAACGCCCTTTTATCGAAAAGCGACGTGCAGGAAAAATATCGCCGAATTTCTATAACGGATAACGCACTATTTATTTTTGAATTTTTAGCTTAAAGAGAGGAGCATACCTTTCATGACCCCGAACGACAGGAAATATGCCCCGACACACGAGTGGGTAAAAATCGACGGTGAGCTGGCAGTCGTAGGTATCACCGATCATGCGCAGGAATCGCTGGGCGACATCACCTTTATCGAGCTTCCCAAGCCGGGCATGAAAGTCGAAAAAGGCAAGGAATGCGGCGTTATCGAGTCTGTTAAGGCCGCAAGCGATATGTACTCGCCGGTAAGCGGTGAAGTGGCCGAGACCAATGCGCTGCTGGAAACATCGCCTGAAACAGTGAATAAATCGCCCTATGATGACGGGTGGTTTTTCAAGGTAAAAAGCATCCGCCATGATGAAATCGAAACACTTATGGACGCCTCTGCCTACGAGCAAATGCTGAAAAACGCCGAATAACCTTTTCCCACCGGTGTATCATGGGCTTTATTCCCAACACTCCGCAGCAACAGAAAGAAATGCTGGCGGTATGCGGCAAAAAAGCCGTTGATGAGTTTTTTACGGATATTCCTAGGGATCTCGCGCCAAAATCATTCAACATCGGTCCGCCCCGATCGGAGATGGAAGTCCAAGCGTTGTTTGAAAAACTGGCGGGACAGAATTATTCCCACTTAGTGAATTTTATTGGCGCCGGTTTTTATGATCACTTTATCCCTGCCGCGGTCGATGCCATAGCTTCGCGAAGCGAATTTTACACGGCATACACGCCTTATCAGCCGGAGCTTTCGCAGGGCACCCTGCAGGCAATCTATGAATACCAGACCGATATCTGCAGGCTGACCGGCATGGAAGTCGCCAACGCATCGATGTACGACGGGGGGACGGCGCTGTACGAGGCGTGCCAGATGGCGGTGAATATCACCGGACGCGACCGAATTGTGATAGACGGCGGCGTCAATCCCATATACCGGAAAATGATTCATTCGTATACCGCAAACCTGTCGCTCAAGCTGTGCGAGGTGGCGGTATCACACGGCCAGAGCGACCGCGAAAAACTCTTCGCGGCGCTCGACGAGCATACGGCGGCGGTGCTGGTGCAGAATCCGAATTTTTTCGGCGTACTGGACGATCACAGCGATGTTGTCGCACGGTGCCACGAAATAGGCATTCTGGTCATTCAATCGGTCTATCCCATAGCCATGGCGCTTCTGAAAACGCCGGGAGAAATCGGCGCCGACATCGCGGTCGGCGAAGGCCAGTCTCTGGGGATTCCATTGTCGTTCGGGGGGCCGTATCTCGGTTTTCTGGCAACGCGAAAAAAATATGTGCGGAAGATGCCGGGAAGACTGGTGGGCAGAACCGTGGACAACCGCGGCAGGGAAGGCTTTGTTTTGACGCTTCAAGCCCGCGAACAACATATCCGGCGTGAAAAGGCAACTTCGAACATTTGTACCAACGAGGCCCTATGCGCGCTTCGCGCACACGCCTATCTCAGCCTGATGGGCACCGAGGGGCTGAAAGAGGTGGCGCGCCAGTGCGTCGCAAAAGCGCATTACGCAAAGGAGCGTCTCAAGCTGATACCGGCGCTGAAAGTAATGGAATCGTCGCCGACGTTCAACGAATTCACGGTGCGTCTGCCGCTTGAAGCGGGCGAAGCGGCGGGACGCATGATAGAGCGCGGATTTGCCGCGGGATTTCCGCTCGGCCGCTACTACTCTGGGATGGAAAATTACCTGCTGGTAGCCGTCACCGAAAAACGGACCAAACATGAAATCGGGCAGTTTGCCGAGGCACTGGAGGATGCGGTATGCCGGTAATACATGCCGTGTCGGTGCCGGGAAGGCGCGGAGTGGATCCGGGACGCTGCGACGTGCCGGTCCAAGCGCATATCCCGGAACAATTCGCCCGCGCGACACCTCTTGATATGTGCGAGTTATCGGAGCTCGATGTGGTGCGTCACTTCACGAATCTCTCGCGGAAAAACTTCGGCGTTGACACCGGTTTTTATCCGCTGGGATCGTGCACCATGAAATACAATCCCAAATTCACGGAGAAGATTGCCCAGCTCGACGGATTCGCATCGCTGCATCCCCTGCTGCCCCAGCTTCGGCGCGGCGGCATGCTCACCCAGGGCGCCCTCGCGGTCATCTACGAACTCGAGTCGTTTCTTTGCGAAATATGCGGCATGGATGCTTTCACGGTGCACCCGATGGCCGGAGCGCACGGAGAATTGACCGGCATGATGATGATTGCCGCCTATCACCGCGACAGGAATAACCGGAAAACCGAAGTGCTTATTCCCGATGAAGCGCACGGGACCAATCCTTCAAGCGCCGCCATCGCCGGCTTTGTCACGCGGCCGGTGCCGACAAACCGTGATACCGGCATGCTTGAAATCGAGGCGCTCGCGCCGATGATTGGAGAACAAACCGCCGCCATTATGATGACCAATCCCAATACCCTGGGAATTTTCAATCCGCACATAAAAAAAATCGCCGCGCTGGCCCATACATACGACGCCCAGATGTATTACGACGGAGCAAACCTGAACGCAATCTTGGGACGGTTCAGGCCCGGAGACGGCGATTTCGATGTGGTGCATATCAACCTGCACAAGACCTTTGCCACACCGCATGGTGGAGGCGGACCGGGCGCCGGTCCGGTCGGAGTGAAAAAACACCTGGAACCCTATCTGCCCATTTCGCGTGTGGTAAAACGAAGCGACGGCACCTATGCCCTCAGTTATGATTATCCGAAATCCATAGGCTACATTGCGCCGTTTTACGGCAACTTCATGGTGTGCCTGAAGGCGTATGCGTACATTCTTCATCTCGGAAGCAATGGACTTGCCCAGGTGTCGGCCAATGCGGTACTCAACGCGAATTATATCATGAATAGATTAAAGGATGTTTTTCACGTTCCCTATCCTCATTCATGCATGCACGAATTCGTGATGTCCGCCGTCAAACAGGCGGCACATGGCGTGCACGCGCTCGATATCGCCAAGGGACTTATCGACCGCGGTTTCCATCCGCCGACGATTTACTTTCCGCTTATTGTCAAAGAAGCCATGATGGTGGAGCCAACGGAGACAGAAAGCAAGGAGACGATGGATTCGTTTATTGCTGCGATGAGAGACATCGCCCGAAAGGCAGAAGAATGCCCGGAAGAACTGCACCGGGCTCCTCTCTCCACGCCGGTCGGCAGGCTGGATGAGACCAAGGCGGCACGAGACATGGATTTCTGCTATCCGGCGCAACAGCCATAAGATGAAATCAAATGCCGGACGGCGGATTATGCAAAAAAGCGTCACATATATTGATTTTCATCCAAAAATGTTGTATTATTGATAGAAGGACACTCTATTAAGCATAGTCGTGCCAAAGGGAGTTCTACAATCCACGCAAGGAGACCTTATGCGGTTAATTGCAGGCGCGTTCATGACGGTTATTTTTTCCATGTCAACTTTTATATATGCACAGGAAGCAAAATTCGTCCAGCCGACAAAAAACGGCGTTGGCGTGTATGAGAACGAAGTGCGCAAACTTAACGAGGAAGCGAAGTTTACCGTTGGAATCGACGACAGGCTCCAGGTTCTGCAAACCACCAAAAACAGCTACAAAGTAAAAAATGCCGCCGGTGAAATCGGATGGGTTGAGAAACGTCTTGTTGCGGCCACATCAGGAAAAAAATTCATGTTCGATGATGCGGAGGTTATCGGATATCTCGACAACCCCACGCCGGTATATATTATTGATGCGGACAGCAAGGATGCGCAGCCGATCAAACTCGACCGTTCCTTCGCCGATGCGCTGCGGCAGAACGTTGACCGCGAAACCGTCGAACGCCAAACGAAATAAGAACGAACCATACCGCCGATAAAATCAAAAGGGAAGGATGCGCCGGCAGTGCATTCTTCCCTTTTTCTTTTTTTAGTGCGCCTCACCCGCAGGGTATCCGAAGTTTGTGGAGAACGGCGTTTCACCCCTATATTTAGGGCGGCATCTCCGTTTCTTTTTTCTTCATCAACAGCCGCCAAATCTTGTCTATCAATTCCTTGCCGCTGAAGGGCTTGACTATAAAATCGTCGGCTCCGCTCGCAAAGCATTGCTGGACCTCATCACTCTGCGTTCCCGCCGAGAAAAACGCAATCGGTACATCACGGGTCTCGTCCTGGCTCCGCAGAAGGCGGCAAATTCTGATTCCATCGAGCCCGGGCATATACAGGTCGAGCAGAATAAGCGCCGGGTTCCTGGTGAATGCCATGCGCAGGCCGTTTTCGCCGCTTTCGGCGACCAGGATGTCGAACGCAGCGCCCAGAACCATCTTGCATATTTCTATCGCCTCCCGATCATCGTCGATAATAAGGATTGTCGGTTTAATATCTGGATGCTCGTTCAGCTGTGCGGCCCTGCCGGCGGCTTCCTGGTCTTGGATGGTCGAGAGCGAAATGCTCCTTGTCTCATTATCGTCCCATGATATTTTCGGCTGCACCGGCACGACAAAATGAAACTCGCTTCCGGGAAACGTCTGCTCATCCATTCCCGTGCTGTATACCCAAATCCGCCCGCCGTGGCGCTCGATAATCCCCTTGACGATGGAAAGCCCCAGACCGGTTCCTCCGCCCATGAACTTGGCGAAGTCGGTGCTGTGGCGGAGCGCATTGCCGACCTCGTAAAACGGATCGAATATCCGCGTCTGTTCGCTCTTGTCGATGCCGATTCCCTTGTCAATAACAATGACGTGAAACCGCTCGCCGCCCTCGATAAACATCCGGATTCTCACCTCCGAATTATCGGGGGAATATTTCAGGGCATTGCTTAAAAGATTGGTGAACACCTGCTGCATGCGCATCCGATCGCCGTAAAATTTCGGCAGGTTCTCGTCAAAATCGCAGAGTATCCGGATATTGCGTTTCGTGGAGAACTGCCCAAGTTCCTCGATGCATTCCCGCGCCGCGACAGCCAAATCCATCTGTTCGGGATTGAGCCGAAGGCGCTTCTGCTCTATCCGCGTCACATCGAGCATATTGTTAATCACCTTGTGGAGCCGGTCGGCCGCGCGCGCGATGCTCTCTATCATGCGGAACACGCTGGCGTTCACCGCGTCTTTCATGTTCTCGATGATGATTTCGGAGTAGCCTTTGATTGAGGTCAGCGGGGTTTTCAGCTCATGCGACGCGATGCTGAGAAAGTTGGATTTCAATTCACTCACCCGCTTCAGCTCGGCATTGGTTCTGACAAGCTCCGAATTCATACGGGCCATTTCAAGGTTCTTCTGCTCCAGTTCTATCATCACTTTCTGCGATTCCGCAATGTCGCGAAGCGTCAGCACAATAGCTTCGGCCTCGTCTCTATCGCCGATAATACGGTGCCCCGTCAGCGTGCAGTATGATTCGTCGGCATTGTTAAATCGAAAATGCACTCTGCCCCGGTATGAGCCGCCGCCAAGAATCTCCCGCCGGATTTCCGGCCATCCCCGGCCGTCATCCACCGCCTCGACACGTCCTTCCACCGAGGTCGTCCGGAGCGTGTTCTCGGCGGCGCCGAAACGGCGCGCCGCGGCGGCGTTGACCTCTCGTATAAGACCCGAGGGGGCGGTCACAATCACGCAATCATCGATGGCATCGATAATCTGGCGATACAAATCACGCTGTGAATCTCGCGCCGTCATAGAATACGAATTCGGCACAGAATCCCCCACCACACCATCACGGGGGGCATAATCCGGATACGCGGATGCGCGTTCCGATCACGGTCAAAATTTCACCTCCGGCGCCTTGGCCGCTTCCGGGGCCGCCTCAAAAAGCTGCTTGCGCTTGAAGCCGCGCATATTCGCGATAATTGAATCGGGTATTTTCCGTATAGCCTGATTATACCTCATCACCGCATCGTTATACCGTCTCCGCTCAACTGCAATACGGTTCTCGGTGCCTTCGAGCTGAGACTGCAGCGCAAGGAAGTTCTGATCGGCCTTCAAATTCGGATAATTCTCCATCACCACCAGCAGCCGCGCAAGCGCTGACGTCAATTGGCCGTTTGCCGCGATTTTTTCATCAACCGTCTGCGCCGAGCCTACCCGAGCCCGGGCATCGGTCACGGCAGTCAGCACACCTTCTTCGTGCGCGGCATATCCCTTGACCGTATTCACCAGGTTGGGAATAAGGTCAAACCTGCGCTGTAACTGGTTTTCCACCTGCGCCCATGCCGCATTCGCCGCTTCATCAAGGCTGACGAACCGGTTGTTGATGCCTGCGAACCATTGAAATGTAATAATGGCAACAAGCACCACGACGCCAAGCGCCACCACTAGCCGTCCGCTCGATTTGCTCATACTCTTCCTCCTTCAGGCGTCATCGTGTCGATACCGGCGACCAATGTATCGACAGCATGTACATATTTTTCGAACAAATCTCCGTACGATCGCCGCGGCCTGCGCATCCCCGCATCGTAGACTTTCCACAGCACCGACGCTTCAAGGCGGTACAGGTCTTCCACAGCGGCGATGATATCAGCCTTTGTTGTCGGAATTTGCCTGCCGGCAAGCACCAGAAGCGCTTTGAAAACCGGCAGCAGGCTGCGAATTGAACTGATGAACAGCCCGTGAATCCGGCGCGGCAACCCCATCCCGCGGATAAATTCGCTCCGCAGGTGCAGGGCAGCGCCTTTTAATTCGCGCTCGCATTGAATACGCAGGTGCTCGCGGTCAATCTGAATCGCCGCGAATACGTCGTCGCCGTACAGCACCCGGTAGTCGTGCTGTATGCCGAGGAATTCCACCGGGAATGAATCGAGCGAACGTTGAATATAATCACGAGTCATGAAAAACGGCACGCTCACCCGCCGCCGCGCCCATTTTTTGCATATACTCAGACATTTCGACACCTGTTCCATTGAATTATCGTCGAGCACAATCGCGATATTGATATCCGAAACAGCGGGATTGTATTCGTGGGTCACCGCCGAGCCGTACATAACCACACTCAGCAGCCGTTCTCCCAACACAGCCCGATAGTCGCCAACCAGTTCGTCAACGATATCGCTTGGATTTTTAATGACCGCCATATTGCGTATACCCTTGAAAGTCCCTCGCTGAAAAACTTCCGCGTCTTAAAACCTTCCGCTCGCTCCTCCGCCGCCGCTTCTGCCGCCGCCAAATCCCCCGAAACCGCCGCTGCGGAACCCACCGCCGAATCCTCCGCCATACGGTCGACGCGACGAACTCATGCCGGCCAGGATAATGTAGGGAAGAATCGCACGGCCCATGGGCGTACATAATAAAAATAATATCGCAAGAACAAAAAACAGTCCTGCCGCCGGATTCGCTGCCGGCGATTGGACCGGAGGAGACGCAATCGCCGGCAGATCAATACCTGCGGTTATCGTATCAAACGGCACACGTTTTTCAGCCGCTATCAACTCGACAAGCGCCATTACCGCCGCCGTTATACCCTCGTCCCACCGTTTCTCCCGAAGGTGCGGCGATACACTATCACGGATAATATGCGACGCCTGCGCATCGGTGATGTATCCTTCCACGCCATAGCCTGTTTCGATGCGGATACTCCGATCGGCCACGGCGATAATCACCAGCACCCCCTCATCGGTCTCCCTGCCGCCGATTCCCCACTTCTCGTACAGCCGGCCGGCCACGTCGTCAATATCATCGCCTTTGAGATCCGGTGTGGTAACAACGACCACAGCGACGCCCGTCTGTGCGAGCAGCTCAATGCACACCCGCTCAAGCGCGCCGCGCGCCTGCGGGGAAAGCACGCCGGCGAAATCGTTGATTGCTCCTGCGGGGCGGGAAAAAAGTACAGGCGACTCCGCATGGATTGATATGCAAAGCGCAACGCAGCACCAGATGGCTGCGCGGGCGCTTCGCCGTATCGACGAATCATGTATCGGCAGGTTCTGATTCAATCTCATCTATCCGGCGGCTGATTTCCTCTATCTTTTCATAATGTTCGAGACAGGTTTCGGCGATCCGCTGGGCGTACAATTCCAGAAGTTTATAGTGCCGGGCGGCAAGCTCGCCCGCATCGGATAAAAGCGCGATAATCTTCTCGACATCATGACGAAACTGATCCGCATTGAGAAAATTGCGGAATTTCTTCTCCGCCTTCCTGAACATCTGCCGATCCTTGCGGCTGTAGAGAAGAAAGGGGAGGTATTCCTTGAATATTTTTTCCTCGATGTTTACTCCCGGGGTGGAATAGAAACTGTCGGGTAATTCGTCGTTTTCCACCTGCGCGATAAGCGTTTCGATTTCATGGCGAAGGGAATCGAGCTGCTGCTCGCGGAAACGCGCCTGGTAAAAAATCGGAAACGAATTGACGCTGAGGTTGGCGTTGGCGATATTCTTGAATGTCCCGGTGTAAAACACGTCACCGTCCTGCGCCAGAATCTCCTCCTCGGTATTAAAGGGGACGATTTTCGCCGGCGTGGGAATAAAGTCCTGGATATCGCCGATATTTTCCATCTTTTCTCTGAGCTTTTCCGGGTCAAGCGCCGATTCCAGTCCGTCAAGTTTTTCCAGAAATTCGCTTAATCCCTCTTCCAGGCTTACGCCCATTTCCGACTTCAAAAAATCGCGCAGGTTGCTCTGTTCCTTGTAGTTGCCCTGCACCACGAGCAGGCCGTTGTGCACCATCGATGCGACCGGATGTTTTGACGTCATGATATCGTTCAGGTCAAGTTCCACCCGGGCATAGACGGTCAACCGGCCGTCAAGCGACTCCGAGTCGCCTTTTTTCTGTTCGACATTCAGCAAACTCATGCCTGCCACCTGCCGGTGCCTTTGTCGCCGCGTTCCGTTGCGGCCGTTGCGGTGCGCACCCCGCGAAACATCACCACCGTCGACGCGATGATGCCGGCCTGCCATATCCAGGCGAACCGCACGTCCGCTACGGCCGCCAATAGCCTGAGTATCGGCAGCGGCGAAACGGCAAAAAATGCCATGGTCAGACATGCGGCATACCGGCACCGGCGCTGACTATTGAAAATATATGCTGCAAATGCAAGGAAGAAAACGGTAAACAGTACGTTGAAGCCGGTCGAAACCGCTATCTGCAGCATGCCATACAGCGCTATCTGACCAAACCGTCCCTTGAGGAGCCGTGCCACCCCATCCTCGGTAAACACAACCGAATGTTCTTCTGGAAGAAGCGCGCGATAGGGAATCCGCCTCGGCTTGAACGGATAGAGATTCAACACAAAGTCGTCGGATGTCAGCACAATCCTTGCGCCCATCCTCGCCGGCATGCTCTCCATTCCGGTTGAAGTATCCACCACGATAAAAGAATCGGGATACTGCGTTCCCTCGACAGTCTCTGCCGAAATCAGATCTCCCAACGCCGCCACGTACCTGCTGTCGAGCACAAACGGCGTGGGCCGCTTGGGGTCAAGCCTGCCGTTATTCATTTCCATGCCCGGCAGTAGCCTGGGGAGTATCGCAGCAATGCCGGTAGACGGATCCATCATGCGCTGCGCATACCGCCATCCGCCGGCCGCCGACGCTAATAGCGTCAGCGATACGGCACATCCGACCGCGGTCCGCATACGCATCGACTTCGCCTCGTTATAAAATGACGGATCAAAAATACTGCGATGGATATAAACAAAGAGATTCACACGTTCCCGTCCGGCGCGTACGGCAGTGGGGGCATCCGGCGCCCGCGCATATACACAGGCGCCGGTCTGCGCAATAGCGCTATTTTTTGTTCAGAATCTTGCTTACCACAGGAGCTGAAATACGTTCATATTCGGGCATGCCTCCAATGAGCGGCCGGGCATAGTCCTTGAACGCATCGGTGATGGTCGAATGTTTCACATCGATGAATTCGTCGGCCATGTGCTTGGTATTTTTAGCCACGGTTTCGAGCGGCGTGAGGAAATATTCAACCGAATAGTCGCCGGTACGCCGGATCGCAACGCTCCCGTCAACATTGTCCCATACCGAAAACTGCACCGCCTTCTCCCCCACTTCGCGCGCTTCCTGCGCATCCACCGACGACACCACGCCCAGGAAACTCCGCTGCAGATAGCCGAACGTGTCACAGCGCACCCGCTTAATCTTCAGCTTTGACTTCACCATGTCACCCAGCGCATCGCCCAGCGCGCCGGTCCCGGAAAGCTGCACATTGCCATGCGCGTCCTTTTCATCGCTCTTGGTCAGCGCTGTTATGATCGGCGTGCCGTCCTTGTCCGTCACGCCCTCCGACACCGCCACCACGCAGCGGCCATACTGTTTGTATGCCGCATCGACATCGCCGAGAAACTTGTCGACGTCAAACGGTTTCTCCGGCACATACACCAGGTGCGGCCCGTCGTCAGGATACTTTTTGGCGAAGATGCTTGCCGCGGTTAAAAAACCCGCATGCCGCCCCATCACCACACCGATATACACGCCGGGAATGCTCCGATTGTCGAGATTGATGCCGGCAAAGGCGAGATTGACAAACTTGGCGGCAGAACCGAACCCGGGACAATGATCAGTGACCAGAAGGTCATTGTCGATGGTTTTAGGGATGTGGATGACGCGGAGCTCATAGCCCGCTTTCATTGCGTTTTCATTAACAATCCTGCAGGTATCGGCAGAATCATTGCCGCCGATATAATAAAAATAGCGGACGTCATGCGCTTTGAGCACGTCGAAAATTTTCATGCAATACGCTTCATCAGGCTTGTCGCGCGTCGAAAGCATGGCCGACGACGGCGTGCGGGCGACCATCTCGAGATTATGCGTGGTCGCCTGCGTCAAATCAAGGAAATCCTCGTTGATGATGCCGCGCACGCCATGTCTGGCGCCGTAGATATTCTCGATCCATGGGTATTTTCTCGCCTGAAGCACCGCGCCGACAAGGCTCTGATTGATAACCGCTGTGGGGCCCCCACCCTGCGCTATCACCGCTTTTCCCGTTATCTTTGCCACAGAGACAACTCCTTGGTAAGGTTAATGAAATACTTCCTCGGCGGCTGGACCTCAGCCGCCCGCCTCCGGAAAGCCATTTCAAAATAGCACATGGTTGAATGACCGCGAAAGGGATGGTATCGCGGCCGATAACACCAGGACGCGTGCCGGTAAAATAAAAATCCCCCGGCGCCGATGGCGGTTACCGGGGGACAAGTGGTGGAGCTGGACGGGATCGAACCGACGGCCTCGACAATGCCATTGTCGCGCTCTCCCAACTGAGCTACAGCCCCTTTTTATTAAAAATACCTTCTTTTTCTTCACAGGTCAAAGTCATTGCATGTTTCGATGCTATTATCCGTTCCGACACACGCCATCGGCGTTGCCGGATTATCCGCATAGTAAAAGCTCCGCGCCTCGCTGTCCGCCGGATAAAACCGTATATCATCGATATACACGGTCGCATCCCCGCCATGGCCGTCACCGTTGGGGGCGCCGATCCACAGCCGCACAAAGCGGTACCCTTCACGCCAGAGTTCATGCGTCAAATCTTTTGAAGCGGGTATTGCAATCTCGATATAGCACCACCCGTCATCATGCCGCTCAACCTTCAATTCCCCGCTGCATCGCACCGGCCGGTCCGTCAGTCTTATAGGCCAAGGCTGTGCGGCCAAGTCCTGTCTCCTGTAATCAGCTTCGATTACCATGCCCCTTTCAAGCGCCACATCACCCCAGACCTGCTTCATCCAGGCACTCGCCACATAGTCGCGGCCGCGCTCCAGGCGAAAATTGCGCGACGGGCCAAACGCGTTGGTAACCTCGATTCCCTTGACGCCGAAATGTCGCGCCGCTGCATTAATAACGACTTCCGGATCGGCACGAAGTCCTGGTTTGCCGCAGCACTGCCCCCGTTCCCATCCGTTCACATAGTCGATATAATGCGGGTGTCCGCGATCTTTCTGCTCATAATCTCCGGTTAAAACCCCGCATTCATCAAATGCGGCTTTGGAGATGATGGCGACAAGCGCATTGGATTGCGGATTGCGAATTTCAATTCTGCGACTGATGAAACTGTTCGCAGAAATCTCAATAGTCCCCTGCGATTCACCGCCGGTTGCGGCCGTCTTCTTTGCCGACGTGAGAAAGGTTTCGAAGCGTCGATATCTGCCCCCCACCGGCTCGGCAAGCCATCTGAACGCCGCATAGAGGGCAAAACATGTCGCGGTAAAAATTATTGCGAAGAAAACTTTGCTGAATATGGTCTGCATGCGGTTGGGGATATCCATGACGCCCGTGCGGAACCCGTTTATTCCTACCCGTTCTCCCGTCCTGTTTTCTGAATTTTTGCCCATTCATCCTTTAAGGTTATCGTACGGTTAAACACCGGTTTGCCGGGGCGGGAGTCGGGGTCGGCACAGAAATAGCCCAGGCGTTCAAATTGCAGTCTGCAGCCCGGTACTGCCTGCGCAAGAGACGGTTCGCCTTTGCACTCATGCAATACTTCGAGCGAACCGGGATTGATGTAATCGGTAAACTCCCGGCCTTCTTCCGTGTTTTCGGGATCAGGCCTGGTGAAAAGGTGGCTATAGAGCCGCGCTTCAAAATCGACGGCGGCGCCCGCGGCCACCCAGTGAATCGTCGCTTTCACCTTCCTGCCGTCCGGCGCGTTACCGCCCCGTGTTGCCGGATCGTAGCAGCACCGTATCTCACTGACTTCCCCCGCTGAATCCTTGACCACCCCCGTACACTTCACGAAATACGCATAGCGCAGCCGCACTTCGCGTCCCGGCGACAGCCGGAAGAATTTTTTCGGCGGTTCCTCCATAAAATCATCGCGTTCGATATACAGTTCGCGGCCAAACGGCACCTTCCGTGTTCCCGCCGACGAATCTTCGGGATTATTCACCGCGTCAAGTTCCTCGGTTTTGCCTTCGGGGTAATTCTCGATAACAAGCCTGATCGGCCTGAGAACAGCCATGACACGCGGAGCGCATGTGTTGAGATGTTCCCGCACACAGTGTTCGAGCATCTGCACATCGACCACGCTGTCGCGCTTAGCAACGCCGATCATGTCGCAGAATGCCTTGATGGCCTCGGGCGTATAGCCGCGCCGCCGAAGCCCCGACAGCGTGGGCATGCGCGGATCATCCCACCCCTTCACATACCC
>Ga0129299_1001068_pt1 | contig 18291 bp, 14 predicted proteins | sample ConPoolayeCmetaG_FD_94477 | JGI IMG/M metagenome (GOLD analysis project Ga0129299, IMG submission 94477) | Hot spring microbial mat communities from California, USA to study Microbial Dark Matter (Phase II) - Cone Pool mat layer C metaG ...
GGCTACTAGGAGGGCTGCCGGCCTCGGCGGTCTGATGCGCGCGTAGCATGAGGGCAGCGAGGCCGCTGCCCCTCCACGCCTAGCTCGCTCGTCGCCGCATCCAGAACAGATTACACTTAGATCCGGCGACTGGGAGGGCTGCCGGCCTCGGCGGTCTGATGCGCGCGTAGCATGAGGGCAGCGAGGCCGCTGCCCCTCCACGCCTAGCTCGCTGGTCGCCGCATCCAGATCAGATCACACGTTTCTCATGCATAAATCGCGGGAATTGGGTACACTATAAGAATGATGACATCAACGGTACTGTTGCAGACACCGGCGCTGCGCATTGCGGAACAGATCGCGCTGGATCGGGCGTTGATGCCGGCGGTGGGCGCGGGTGCGCTGCCGCCGCTGGCGCGGGTGTGGGAGTTCCCCGATGAAGCCGTTGTTGTGGGCGTGGCGCAGCGCCCGGATGAGTATGTTCATCGAGAGGCGTGCGCGGCGGATGGCGTGCCGGTACTGCGGCGTTTTTCGGGCGGCGGCACGGTGTGCATTATGCGTGGCTGCGTGGTGTTTTCCGTGATCATGCCACTGGGCGGCGCGCTCAAGGTGTATGATGTGAGCGGGGCGTACCGGCATATTTTGTTGTCTGCAATCAACCGTTTTTGCCGTTTGAACATTCCGGTTGTATTTGAGCCGCCGTGCGATCTTGTGGTGAACAATCGCAAGATTGCAGGGAACGCCCAGGCGCAAAAGCGCGGTGCCGTGCTGGTGCATGGCAGCGTGCTGGTGAATGCCGACATTGCACGCATGGAGCGCTATTTGAGGCAGCCGGCCGTGGCACCAGCGTATCGCGCGGGACGCAGCCATGCGGCGTTTGTGCAGAATCTTTCGGCGTATGGTTTGACTGAACCACAAGTGGCGCAGGTGCTGGCCGAAGCGTGGGCGCCGGAAGGGCTGACGCTGGAAGTAGAAGACGCATTTGTGCGGGAGGCGGCGGCGCATTGCCATTTGTGGGCGGCGCGGGTATAATAGGTGGCAATGAGTTCTGAGTGTTCGATCGCGGTGGAACGCGCGCCGGAGGGCGTGAATGTGCGCTTAGCAGGCGCGCTGACACTGGACACGGCCAGCCGCGCGTGGCGGGAGCTGATGGCGGCATTGTGCGCACATGCCACAGGAGCGGTGGCATTGGATGTGGGCGGCGTGGAGCGGTTCGATTCGGCCGGGGTGGCCGTGCTGGCCGAAGCACGCGCGGCGTGTGCGGCCGCGCAACGGCCATGCCAGCTGCGCAATGTGCCGCCGCACATCGGCAGCATGCTCAGTCTGCTCGATTTTGATGCCTTGGCGCGGCCTGTGCCCGTCGAGCATCATCATCGTGAGCATTTTTTCATGCATGTCGGCGCATGGGCATACGAACTAGCGGGCGGTGTGCGCTCGGTGTTCGTGTTCATTGGCGATGCGTTTCTGGCGCTGGTATACGCGCTGCGCCATCCGCGTTCGGTGCGCGCGCGCGATGTGTTGTTGTATATCGAGCGCGCGGGCGTCGACGCGGTGCCGATTGTGGCGATGATTCAATTTTTGCTGGGTGTGACGCTGGCGCTGCTGGGCGCGAGCCAGTTGCGGCAGTTCGGCGCGAACATTTATGTTGCCAATTTGGTGGGCATTGCGATGGTGCAGGAAATTGGGCCGTTGATGACGGCGATTCTGGTGGCAGGGCGTTCGGGCGCGGCGTTTGCGGCGGAAATCGGCACGATGAAAGTTTCGGAAGAAATAGATGCGCTGACGGCCATGGGGTTCAACCCGCAACGCGTGCTGGTGCTGCCGAAAGTGCTGGCGGTGGCGCTGGCCATGCCGTGTCTGTTGCTGATCGCCAACGTGGTGGGAATTTGTGGGGGTGCAGTGATTGGCGTGGCGTTTTTGAATATTTCGTTGGCGGCGTATTTCAACCAAACATATGGCGCGCTGGATGTGTGGATGATAGCGCAGGGACTGATCAAATCGCTGGTGTTCGCCGTGCTGGTGGCGGGGATCGGCTGCCTGCGCGGGCTGCAGGTGCAGAGCGGCGCGGAGAGCGTCGGGCGGCAGACCACGTCGGCCGTCGTCAGCGGGATTTTTATGATAATTGTGGCGAATGCCATTTTCACAGTGATGTTCCAATACCTGTGAGCCGTGCCGGCGATCACATAATTGAAGCAAAGGCTATCAGCACGGGCTATGGCACGCAAGTGATTCATGAAGGGCTGACGTTCCACGTGAAGCGTGGGGAGATTTTTGTGATTGTGGGCGGCAGCGGGTGCGGGAAAAGCACGCTCTTGCGACACTTGTGCGGCTTGCAGCCGGTGCTGGCGGGCACGATTGTGATTGACGGGGTGCCGCTGGACGCAGAGGACGACGCAGTACGGGCAGGCATGGCACAGCGCATGGGCGTGCTTTTCCAATCCGGCGCGCTGTTTGGCTCGCTCACCTTGGCGGAGAACATTGAACTGGTGTTGGAAGAATACACTGATTTGCCGCCGGCCGCGCGCGACGCGGTGGCGCGCACCAAGCTGGCGATGGTGGGGCTGAGCGGCTACGAGAACTACCTTCCTTCGCAGATCAGCGGAGGGATGAAGAAGCGCGCGGGCCTGGCGCGCGCCATGGCGCTTGATCCGCCGTTGTTGTTCTTTGACGAGCCGTCGGCCGGCTTGGATCCGGTGACGTCGGCCGAGCTTGATCATCTGATTGTGCAACTTAACGCCAGCTTGGGGACGACGATGGTAGTGGTGACGCACGAACTAGCCAGTATTTTCACGATTGCCCAGCGCGTGATTATGCTGGAGAAAGGCGTGCGCGGCATTGTGGCGGAAGGGACGCCGCGCGAGTTGCAGGCCGACACGTCGCGCCCCAGCGTGCATGCCTTTTTTAACCGTGAGCGCCGTGCGGTGCGCGGCGCTGCTTCATCTGCATGGGAACGCTGTGGCCACCGAAGCCAGTAAATTCAGAGTAGGTGTGTTTGTCACGGCCGGCGTGGTGATACTGCTGGCTGTGGTGTTTATCTTTGGCGCCAGCCGCTATTTGCAGGAGACGCGCACCTACGCGACGTATTTCCGCGAGAGCGTCCAAGGCTTGGAGATCAACGCGCCGGTGAAATTCCGCGGGCTCAATGTTGGCCGAGTCAGCGCCATTCGCATCGCGCCTGACGGCAAGCTGATTGAAGTGTTGATGCAGATTGACCAGGACAAATTCAAACCCAAGAAAACCCACATCATCATGCAGCGCACGGCCAATATCAGCGGCGTCAAATACTTGGAAGTGGAGATGCGCGAGGGGCGCGAGCACCTCAGCCCCACACTGTCGTTCACCAGCGAATATCCTGTCATTCCGTCGCACCCCTCGGCGCAAATTACCGAGATACTTGACACGATCAAGAAACAGTTTGACGACATGGACGCGCGCGGGATTTCGATGGGCATTACGACCGTGCTGGCGCGCATCAACGAGCTGCTGGACCGCGGGCGCTGGGAGCCGATTGTCTCGAACGCGCAGGTGGCCGCCGAGGCCTTGGGCATGATTAGCAGTGAAGTGCAGGCGTATGTGGCGATGGGCGCGTTGTCGAATCTCGTCGGAAATGCGACGGCGGCGGCGCAGCACCTGCGCGCGCTCGGGGCGCGCCTGGACAACGAACGTCTGGAGGTCCTGCTGGCGGAATTGACGGAGCTGGTGGCGCGCATCAATCAGATGGCGTACACCACGGAAAGTTCGTTCGATCCTGTGCTGCAAGACTTGCAGCGCTCGGCCGCCAATCTGCGCTCGTTTACCGAACAATTGAAAACGCGGCCTTCACAGACATTGTTTGGCAGCCCTACCACGGAGCAACAGCAATGAACACTCATGTCGTTTTGTGCGCCGTCATGTGCGGTGTGGCAGCAGCATGCACGGGCTGCAGCAGCTTGATTAAACAGCGCACGCCGCCGGTCCAGTATTATCAGCTCGACTACGCGGCGCCCCCCGCCAGCGGCACGCCGGTGTCGTCCGCGCTGCTGCTCGTGCGGCCGTTCCGGATCAGCCCGGCGTATGACCGCGATGCAATAACCTATACTGATACCAACATGCGGGCAGGGTTGTATACGTACAGCCACTGGATTGCCAGCCCGGCAGAACTGGTGACGGCACGCATCGTGCGCGATCTGCAGGCCAGCGCGGTGGTGGGCGGCGTACTGGCAGCGGGCGCGCTACAGCAGCCGGATTTCGTGCTCTACGGCTTGGTGGAAGAACTGGGCGAGCAGCGCACGCCTACCGGCGCGTTCGGCGTGGTTACGCTGACTTGTACGCTGACGCGCGAGCGCAAAGGGCTGCGCACGCGCGCCGGCACGGACGAGCCGGCGGCGATTGTGTTTCAGCGCAGTTACACGGCGCGCCAGCCGTGTGAAGCAGGCACACCTGCCTCAGTCGCTGCCGCCGTCAGCACGGCGTTGCAGACGGTGTCGGCGCGCATTCAAGCCGACATAGCGGCCGCGGCGCGCGAGATGCGCTGACGGGTCTCAGCCCGCCGCTGTGGCAGATTGATCTTTGTCTTTGTGTGGCGGCGTGGCAGGCGGCGCGGGTGGTACGACATGCCGGTGGCGCGTTCGTTCGTTGTGCGACGTGGCCGCCTGGGCGCGTACATGGTTGAAGGCGTGCCGGTGCAGCAGCATCGTGCAGGAACGCATGGTACGGCTCATAGTTGCCTCCCCAACGTGGTGAAACTGACAACTTTCCGCACTTCTAGTATACTCTTTTTGCGGGCAAAAAGCAACTGGCATCCAGTCTGTATACGCGACTTGGGAGGGCCGCCAACCCGGCGGCCTTACATGCGCGGGGGATGGGGGCAACGAGGCCGTTGCCCCTCCACACTTATGCCGCTAGTCGCCTGATCCAGATCAGATGACATTTTTTGTCGTTTGCAATCAACACTTTTTGTCGAATGAAACGTTTTACTTTTTTGACGTTTACAGTCAAGCGGGTGCGTCGCTTGCAGTCAACCGTGTGTGTTGTTTGCAATCGGCGTGTTTTGTCGCATGTAAACGTTTACATGGCCGTTTTACCGTTTGCAGTCAACCGTTTTTGTCATTTGCAATCGGCGTTGTTTGTCGTATGTAAACGTTTACATTGGCCGTGCGGAGTTGCGGTGGCTGGCTGAGTGTTGGCGTGCTGCGCGGCTGCAGTATGCCGCGAGCACCAGCAGCAGCAGCAGGTAGACGCACGGTTCGGGGAGGTCGTGCGCGAGGCGCGCGAGAGTGTTGGTGGCTGGGGCGCCGGGTGTAAATTCGAAGGCGCCGATGTCCGGCGCGGCGCCGGTGACGCGCGGGGTTCCGTGCAAGTCAACACTGCGCGCCATCCAGACCAGGCGTTCGGCGGCATCAATACAGGGCGAATGTGGCGCGAGGCGGAAATCGTCCGCGCGGGCGTCCGCGAACTGGGGCGGCGCCGTAATGACGCCTGCACCGGGCGTGGCAGGCGTAGTACAAGAAAACGAGACCAGCACGTCTGCGCCACGGCGCGCGAGATTGCCCTGCGTGTTGAAGTAGAGAATCGTGTTGCGAACGCGTGTGCCGTGCGTGCACCAGGCGCCGCCGCCGCGGCGGGCGGAGTTGAAGACGAGCGTGCAATTCTCGAGCGCGCCGCCCGGGCCGCTGAGCACACCACCGCCGGTATTGGCCGCCGTGTTGTCATGACAGAGTACATTGCGCACACGGCTGTTTTCGGCGGCCAGCCCGCCGCCGTCAGTGGCATAATTGTAGCGGCAGATGCTGTTGAAGACGTGAGATTGTTCGAGCACACGCGCGCCGCCACCACGCGCGGCGCGATTGTGTTCAAAGACGCATGCGCGCACATCACCGAGTGCAGCGCAGACCAGCCCGCCGCCGTCGTTTGACGCGCTATTGAATCGAAAGACGGTGTCGTAAATACGCGCAGCGTATCCAGACCACATTCCGCCTGCATCGGCATCAGCGTGGTTGGCGTCAATGACACATGCGCGTGCGACGATTTCGTTGACCGCGAAGACGCCGCCGCCGCGCTGGCCGGCGCGGTTGGCGTGGATGCGCGTGTCGTGCAGCGTCAGCGCGCGTTCGCCCAAGATGCCGCCGCCATGGACGCCAGCGCGGTTGTCCGTGATGCGACAACGCAGCAGCTTGGCGTCGTAGCGCGCATAAATGCCGCCGCCAAATGATGACATTCCATTGCTTATGACGAGATTGTCGAGCGTGATTCCTGCAGCGAACAACGTGAGGCAGCGGCGTGCGCCCTGGCCATCCAGGACGACATGGCCGGCGCCGCGCAGCGTGACGGGGCGGTACAGTTCTGCGGTTTCCGCCAAGCGGTAGTGGCCGTTGCTGATCATGATAGTGCAGCCGTCGCCGGCCGCCAGGAGCGCCGCGGAGAGATTGGTTGCCGCGAGTTGCCATGACGAGAACGGCGCAAGGTGCGCACCGGTGTGGGCGACATACACAGTTGTGTTCACGACAACCGGGCCGTCATAGCGTGGCAGGAGAATGCAGACCACTGTGGCGGTGGCGGCATGACCAGCGGCATCTGTGACGGTGTAGCGCAGAACGTTCGTTCCAACGGCCAGCTCCACGTGGTCAGACCAGTGCGGCGGGGTAAACGACCGCACGGGCCGCGCGGCGCGCATGACGGGAAAGGTGCCGTAATCATCCATGACGACGCCGCGTACGATTTGACGCTTGTTGTCAAACGGGAACACCTGCCATGGCGTGGGTTCATGGATGACTAGGAGTGGCGGCTGGTCATGTTCATAGCTGGAATATTCATAACAACCCATATCCACCGCGGCGCCCAGCACACGCGCCGCACCCGTGATATCCGTTTCGGCATACATCCATGTAGCGGGACGGCCACCATCAATGCAGGGCGACGACGGGCTGGAGCGGTATCCGGCAGCCTTGCTGGCCAGGCGTGGATTGAGAGCAATGTTGCCCGGGCCGGGCGGGAGAGGCGATACGCATGAATGTGTGAATGTGAGTGCGGGTGTCGCGGTGTCATATTCGGGAGCGTGTGGCGCTGAATTGCCGTAGACGATGGTATTGACAATGCTGCCGCCCGAGCCGGCAACACCTCCGGCGGAGCGCCGGGCCGTATTGCGGGTAAGGAGACAATTTTCGAGCATCGTGTTGTCTTCCAGACCGGCGGCGCCGGCATCGCGTGCGGCAGAGTTGTGAGCGAAGAGACAGCTGCGCACGAGCCCTTCGCCGCGCAGCCACGCGCCGCCGCCGCGCAGGGCGTGATTGTACTCGAGATAAGACGTTGCCAAGCGCGGCGGCAGTGTGCTATTACCGCCCGGCAGCGTGCACACGCCGCCGCCCATGCGGGCGGTGTTGGAGTGGATCACGCTTGCTGCGGCCAGTGCGCCGTCGTGCAAGGCCATCCCGCCGCCTTCGCGCGCAGTGTTGCCAACTATACAACAGTTTTTCACTACCGCGTCGCGCGTCAGGAACATGCCGCCACCGGTGCGTGCGCGATTGTCTTTCACTAGCAGCGCACGCGGTTCTGCCAAGTACTCACACCACATGCCGCCGCCTTCGCGCGCCAGATTGGCCATCACCACGACATTGCTCACTAAGCCGCTATTGCTGAACACGCCGCCGCCTTTTTGCGCGCGATTGGAACTTACAGTGCAATCAGTAACCAGCGCACTAAACGTCCGCAGGCCGCCACCTTCGCGTGCGCGATTTGCAGTTATACTGCAGTGTGTGATGTGAGAGCCGCTGCCGGCCCTGATGCCGCCGCCTTGCCTGCGGGAGTAATTATTTACCACCATGGTACTGCGCACTAGTGCGCTGCGCGGTGCGTTGATGCCGCCACCTACAACGCCCGCGCGGTTGCCTGCCACATACACTTCGGCAACTTCCGCGCCGTCGCTGCACCAGATGCCGCCGCCAGACAGCATGGCGCGGTTGCGCTCCACGCGCGAGCGCACGAGGCGCGCCGGGCCAAGCACCACCACACCGCCGCCTTCGCCATAGGCACGGTGCGTGCGGTTGCCGGTGATGCGCAGGTCTGTGATCAATCCATGGCCGTTGCAAAACACCCCGCCGCCACCGTAGGCGCCCATATTACGCGACACGATGCAATTCGACACCACGCCACCGTATTGCATGTAGACGCCGCCACCGTAGCGCGCGGCGCGGTTTTCGCGCACGATGCACGAGAGCAGCGCGGCGCCGGCATACAGGCGCGCGCCACCGCCGTCGCCGTCCGTGCGAGCGCCGCGCAGGGTAAATCCTTCCAGCACAGCACCTTGGCCGGCGAGAATGACACACGGCCCACCGCGTCCGCCGGCATCAATGATGGTTGTGTCCGCGCCGGCGGCACTGACCATACGCACGAACGGCTTGATGCGGATGCGCCGTTCGCGGTAGGTGCCCGGCGCCACCATGATGACCGACCCCGCGCGGGCATGGCGCGCTGCGGCGGCCAGCGTGCGCAGGCCGGTGGCTGCAGTATCGTATGGCGGTGTCTCCGTGCCATCCGGCGCAACCCAGATTTCTCCCGTGCCGACAGTAAATTCATTCGTGGCGCTGACAACAAAGGGGCCATCATCCACACGCGCTTCAACGAAATAGGCCACATGCGTTCCCACGCGCCAGCCGGGCAGCGTGACACTATGCACACCGCCGTGTTCCGTGACGGCACGCCGCGGCATGGCCGTGCTGAACCACGCTGTGCGATTGGTGGAGCAGTGTACATTCACTGTCAACGTGCCGGCAAACGAATTTGCCACATGCGCAGAGAATGTCACCGGCTGCTCTGGCCGCACCACGAGCGGGGCATGCGCCACATCTTCCACCCGCAGCACCGGCGCGGGCAGCGGCGCTGTTCGAACCAGCAGTGCATACGGCTGCGGCCCAAACGGCACCTGATGGCCCGTCACCCAGATGGTGCATGTGCCTGCCGTGGCGCGACATACCACGCTCTCGACATTGTCAAGGCGGTTGGGCCGTTGTGAACGCTGGTCGTAGTGCAGTGAGCCCGCCGGTGTGCGCACAACTATATCGAGATCATTAACCAGTTTTACGGCGGATGCCAGCGACGCGGGGTAGTCACTATAGACAAGCCACGCGCGCACCATGGCGGGATTGGTCAGCGCCACCACATACACATTTGTCATGCCGGTTTCAATCTGGGCACCGTCGGCGAGCAACGCCAGAGTTTCGGAAGCTGGCGCGAGCGCGTGTTCGACGTTGAGCAGGCCCCAGCCTTCCACGACGTTGGGCACGCCGGCAGGAATTTCGCGCTGCGCGCCATAGCCGTACTGGCCGGGCGCGAGCGACTGCGCGCCGCCGAGCAAGATGGCTTTCACCAGCGCCGCGCTGGGGTTCGTATGCACGGTGCGGGTGACGAGATATTCTCGCGCTAGTGCCGCGGCGCCCGCCACAAGCGGTGTGGCCACGCTGGTGCCGCCGTTAAACATGTACTGCTCGTCAACCGCGCCCCAGCCTGCGGATGCGCCGCGCGCCCGCGAGCGGCACGAGATGACATCCGTTGCCGGCGCGACGAGCTCGGGCTTGATACGATTATCCGCCGTAGGCCCGCGCGACGAAAATGCCGCCATGCCGCGCCGCACACTGTCCGCGCTCCAGGAAATGTAATCGCCCGCCAGCGGCTCAAGCGGGAAGCCCACCGGCCAATACTCATACCACGTAAACGCCGTCCAGCCGCCGCTGCCGGGCGCGCGCCATGTTTCAGCGCCGCCCACGCTCAGCACATTTTTAGCCGTAGCGGGTGCGATGATCCCCTGCCAGTCTGTCACGCCATCGCGGTTGGCGTCCCAGCCGTTGTTGCCCGCCGCGCACACCATCAGCATCTCCGGCGCATCCCAGACAAATTCATCGGCCATGCGTGCGAGCCATGTGTACTGGCCATACGCATCGGCGCCCCAACTGTCCGAGTGAATGCGCGCGCCGTCCTCATACGCCTGCGCCAGCAGTGCATACACATCAAAGGCAATGTCGCCAATTGCACCGCGTGCGTCGGTGATGGTCTGATGGACGAGCTGCGCGCCGGGCGCTACGCCGCGGAATTTGCCGCCATGGCCGGCCGCGCCGGTGCCGGCAATGGAGCCCGCCGTATGCGTGCCATGGCCCACTTGATCACTCCAGTCGTTCTCCCGTGCCAGGGCATGCACGCGTGCAATCCGCCCGCGCAAATCGGGATGCAGCGTGGCTGCGTCGCCGGTATCAATCCCGCTGTCCGCATGGCCGACAAGCTGGCCCGCGCCTGTCACGCCCAGTGTGTGCCACACATTGCTGACATTGATCCCGCGCGCCGACGTGGCAATGTCATTGCAGAAATGCGGCGCAGCATACGGCTCGATCCATTCAACGGCGGGTGCCTGCGCGAGGGCGGGCAGGGCGCCGGCGGGAAGCTGCACGCGCAGCGCACCGCGCTCCCCGCGCTGCAGCAGCTGCACCACGCTGCCGCCCTGCGCGTACACGGCCGCACGTAGGTCACCCAGCGCCGCGGCGTCCCATACACTCACCACGCATTCCGTCTTGTTCGTTGCTGGCTGAACGGCCGCGCCAAATGCCGCCGTACGTGGCTGCATCACTGGATCAATTTTGTAGTTTGGCTCGTATGCGCCGATCCACACTATTCCGGGCAGCTCCGCCACGGCAGCCATCGCCGCTGCGCTGCCGCGCACGATCAGAGCACGCTCGGGTACATAGCCGCATACGTGCGCGCCAGCCGCCGCCACCAGCTCGCGCGTGCGGCTATGCAGTTCGCGGTCAAACTGCACAATATACACGCCGGCATCCGCCACGGAAGACTGTGTGAGCGCGCGTGCGGCATGATCGCTTCCGCCGCGTGTAACAACATCTCCGCAGCGCAGGCGCACAACATCCCCGTAAATGTCATGACACACGGCGATGAACGCAAGCACGACGAGGGCTGAACGAGCGCTTGACAACATGTAAATAGTATACCATTTTTACCGCTCGGCGCCAGTGCAACCCCGGTAACTGGATGCGGTGAATAGCACAGCAACAAACTGTAAGAGCTGATTCATTGTACGATTTACTATTAGGGCAGCAAAGAGCAGCAAGCAGTCAATCAACACCTCGCACACGACACGCCGTGCTGAGTGCAGACGGCATAAAATGCTGATTGAACGTTCGTGTGGTTCCAGTGTTTCGTAATCACAGCCGCGTTATGTGCTACTTTTGGCGCGTATGAAACCATGGCCCTCCACGCAGATACACCTGCCGTGAAACGCACAGGCGTTGGAGTAGGCGGGGCAGGAAGCGTCGTTAACACTGGTTGTACAGCGGTCAATATGCATGCTGAACACAGTTTAACGATTGTCAAGGTTTAATGATAAACACACCACGACCGCACGCATCACGCTCATCATTCTTCGTATGAAAAAATTGCCTTGCGTATGCGATACAAGATCAATGTGCGCATGACAAATCAGGTAAAACGAAAGAGTCACGTTTATCACTTCCACGTGATAGCAGTGGCGCTTATGCTTCACGGCCACAATAATCCGGGAAACGCACCGGGTAGCGCAGGTGCGAGCATCGGGGCACCGGGTTTTATTTGATGGCGATTTCGCGGAACGAGCCGCCCGTCATCGAGGCCAGGCGTTGCAGCCACGAACGCGCTTCGCGGTACTGTGCCACGCGCGTCGGACTGGCTGCTTTTGCATCAGCGGGCTTGAACAGCAAGGTGTTGATCGTGACGCGCTGTGGCGCGCTTGCTTGATATTCTTGAATCATTTTATACATCTCGCGGCGGTGGCTTTCCCGCGCCTGCAAGGCGCTTTCACTTTGTGAAAAATTGTCTTTGCCCAAGTAGGCGGGCTGATCATCGCGAATGACGATGATCGTATCGGGATTCATGGAGAGGGCGAGCTGGATCGCCGCGAAGGGCGTGGTGCCGTAGCCGGGGGCTTGGCCGCTGTTCTCGCTAAAGCCTTGCTGCAGCCAGGTGAAAAACTCTTGTTTGCCTTGCAGGGAGGCGTAGGCCATCTGGTCCTTGAACGGCGTAGCGCCGTCGCGATAGGCGATCACATTGAAGCGCGTATCGGGGTGGAAGCGGGTAACAATGTTGCTCATTTCCTCCAGGACGCGGGCAACGACACCGCGAGTGCGCACACTCGGGCTGTTATCGATCAGCACGACCAAGGCGCGCGTGCGCAGCGCATGGCCAAAAAACTCAGCTTCGGAAAAGCCTTGGAAGCCACCACTGCCCGCCTTGCCAATGCCGAAGCCGCCGATGCCCAGCGAGCCGATCTGTGCGCCCGCCGGCGCGCTCAGCGCCGTCATCGTGCGCATGTCGGCCGGGTTGAGTTTCATGGGTGGCAGGGGAGGCAGTGAAAGTTTACTTTTCGATTGCGACACGAGTTTGTTGATTAACTTCGGCCGCCGGGTCTGCTGTTCGAACTGTTTGACGCGGATGCGGTGTTCCAGCTTGCGTGCCGGCAACGCGGGCATTTTCTGCGCCGGCTGAAACATCATGGGCGGCGGCATGATATAGCGGGCAACGACCAGCACACCCGCACCGAGAAAGCCCGCGCCAAGGATCATGGCCGAGAGGGTGAATGACTGGCTGAGCTCGCCGAAGAGCAGTTTGCGCAGGCGCGATGGCTTGGGCGGCGCGGGCTGGCCATACATGCCGGGCCCGCCTGGCGGCGCATACACATACGGCGGCGGCGCGTATGCCGCTGATGGCTGATATTCTGGGTAGTGCGGCGCGGCGCTCATTCCATCTCCTCGTCGCTTTCCACCGCAAAGGTGACATTCTGCAGTTTGGCTTCGGCGCAGGCGTTCAACACATCTACCACGCGCTGATGCGGCACGGCATCGGCCGCGTTGATCGTCAGCATGGCTTCGACTTTGGTTGCCGCCGAAGCTTCGCGGAAGCGCCGCAGCGTCCTGATCAATTCCGGCAGCTCGCGCGATGACGGACTGTCAAGTTCCATATCGTTCAAGACCACGCCGCCATCGGGGCGGATTTCCAGAATTTGCTCGTCCGGCATGGCCAGTGGTTCGGATTGCTCCGCTACACCCGGCAAACTGAAACTAATGTCGGCTTCCTGCTTGTGAAAGGTGCTGGCCACCATGAAATAAATTAGCAGTAAAAACGTGCAGTCAATCATGGCCGAGATGGGGAATTCAACCTTTGACTGTGCGCGCCGCTTGAGTCGCATGGTGGTGTACCGGCTTATTGTGGCGACTGAAATGCGCCGAAAATGACATCGTTAATGCCTGCGTCCGCACAGGCGCGCAGGACTTTTTTGACCCGCGCGAACGGCACGGAATGGTTGGCACGCAAGTACAATTTCACATTCGGATTTTCTGCGCGATGGCGCTGCATGATTTCCAGCATTTCTTTTTCCTCCACGTATTCGCCGCTGACCATGAACCGTCCATCGGGCAAGATGTTAATCGTGCCGCGGTCGCGCAAGTCTTCGGGCACTTGGGCCTTTTCGGCCACCGGCAGCGCCACTTCAGGCGTAAAATCAACCTGCGACAACGTCGCGGCACACATGAAAAAAATCAACAATTGGAACACCATGTCAATCATGGGCGCCATGTCGATTTCAGCATGCACGTGTTCTTTCGGGTTGCGTTTCATTGCTGCACCAGTTCAGTACACGTATTATACACACTTATGGCGCCTTTGTCAAAAAGTCGTGATATGTCAAAAAAATCCAACCGAACGGGGAAAGGATGGGTCATAACATCTAACCGAAAACAAGGGGAAGGTTAGATGGCTGAAGGTAACAATCAATTGAAGATGGAACAAGTGGAAAAGATGATTAGAGACAAGATACTGAAGCGGTTGAGAAGGGTGTATGCGCGCAGTGGCAAGAAGGGCAAGAGAGCCGTGTGCCGACGGGGTGTGCCGACAGGGTCAGGCGTTAACATATAACAATTCGCGGTCAGCCCGAGTGCAGACGGGGTCAGGTGTTAACATATAACAATTCGCGGTCTGCCCGTGTAACATATGCCGACGGGGTCAGGCGTTAACATATAACAATGTGCCGACGGGGTCAGGCGTTAACATTTAACATTTAACAATTCGCGTTCTGCCCGTGTGAAAGGCGGATTCACGTGGACAATGGTTGTGAAGTGGTGGCGGCATTCTGATGAAGCTTGTAGCCGGCCGGTGGGGCTGGCGGGCTTTCAATCGGCATTTTGTGTCGTGTGCAATCAACACAAGGTGTCGTTTGTACATCGCGCAACGTCGCTCCTGCAGCGGATGTGAGGTACGAAAAGTGAATGGAACGTTCATTTTGTGCACCAGAACGCCTGTGGCAGGCTGGTTGTTACTATTTACTTTGCGCACGGATTGTGCTATAGTATGCGCGGATGATAACCGGCGGGCGTAATTGGCTGGTGCAGGCGTTTCGCCCGGCAGTATGCTTGGAGAGCGCGTGCCCAGCGGCCATGCCGTGTTTTTGTCCGTTTTGTCCATATATTTGTCTTGTATGTCTATTGGTGTACAGACAATAATATGGTATACTACGCGCGATTGTCACAATGTGCGCGGCGGCGCAAGCCGGCGCATAACACACTACTGAAGATGAACCAATGAGCACTGTTGTACCGGCTCCGGCCGACAACCCGATGAAGTACGTTGCGATTTTTCACGCGAATCTGAATTATGCGTTTTTGATTCCGCAGAATTACGAACGCGTCATCCGAGCTTCATACGACGTTATTCTGGACACCTTTCTGAAGAAATTTCCGCAGGCCAAATTTGTGTTCGAGGCCTCGGGGTATACGATCGAACACATGGCCAAGCTGACGCCGGACGTGTTGGACAAACTGAAGACGCTGATCGCGCGCGGGCAATGCGAATTCATGGGAGCACCATACAGCCATCCCATCATGGCCAACATACCGGAAGAAGACGGGTATTGGTCGTGTGAATTTGCAATGCGGGCGTTCGAGCGGCATCTCGGCTTTCGGCCGAAATCGTTTTGGAATCCGGAATGCACGTGGCGCCAATATGTTCCGCGCGCCTTCCGGCGCGCCGGGGTCGAATATTTGACGCTCGATTTCGAGTCGTACATGATCTGCAATGACAAGGAGTACGGCTGGGTCGAACGCAACCGCACACGGGATATTGGCTGGGGCGGCCACTTGCCGTGGTACGACCTCGATCCCGATTGCCCCTATCTGCACCGCCCGTTCAGGAATGTCGTGCCGGGCTTGCACGGGTTGTGCCGAAGCGACCGGCTGGTGGGCAAATTTCTCTCGTATTTTCGTGGCAACACGCCGTTGAAGGAATGCCTGGACAATGTGCGGTATTGGAGCGGCACGTACCAGCCCGGTGCGACGATCGTGTTCGCCGACGATGCCGAATACATCGGCACAACCGGCTATTACTATGTCAAATACTTCCGGGATTATTCGCGTTCGTTTGATATTGAACCGAACGCGCGCCAGAAACTTGAAGAGATGGTGGCAGGCATTCTGGAGATCGGCCAGATGATCACCTTCGAGGAAGCGTGCGAAACGATCGAAGCGGTGGACGCGCCCTACTATGTGGAGGATGACTTTGCCTGGCATCGCACGTATGCGGGTGCGTGGGCGGGCACGCCTGAGGCGCGCGCGTGGGACCCGATTCTGGCGGAATTGCGGCGTACGTACAAAGAAAAGTATCAGCCCATCGCGGAAGACGGCCCGCATGCGGAGCGCCTGCGGCCGCTGGTGGAGGAATTCTGGCTGCACATGACGAATTCAGCGAACTCTGACGGCCGCTGGCCGCCCCCGCCCAACATCACCTGCGAATTCAACCGCCAGTGGGTGCTGGATGAAATTGCCGCGACGCGGCGTGCGCTCGACAAACTGGCCGAAGCTACGCGCGGCATCGCGCTGCCTGCCGCTCCCGATCTGGTTGTCCCAGAGCCCGGGGATTGGCGCTACGGCTATCACTTCACAGACAAAGTGATTGATGACGTGGAGCATCTTAATATCTATGAGCTGCAGCACGCCATCTACTATGCGCACAAAATGGTGGATAGCAACAACGAGGAGAAGCGCTGCGAAGGTCTTGAACTGCTGAGCCGCGTGTTTGACGAGCTTGAGCGGCGCGGGATACGCGGCCGACGCCCCCCCGCGCTCGCCCGCTACAAGGCCACGCGCGCATAGCCGCAGGGGCAGAGCGCATCACGGCACGGTGCCGTGATGCGTGGCGCCGCTCACCTGCATCCGGCGACGAGGGAGAGCCGTTGGCACCAGCGGACTCAGGCGTGCGGAGCACAAGCGCAGCGAGGCCGCTGCCCCTCCACGCCTATGGTGCTAGTTGCCGCAGCTCGGCCTCATTTGACGAGGCGGAGGATGTCTTTAAACTGTGGGGCATTTGCGGTGCCGAGTAATTCAAACAGCAGCATTTCGGCGCTTGTGATGACGGCGCCGGCTTTTTCGCAGCGTTGTAAGCCGAGGGCGCGATTTTCGGGGGTGCGCGACGACACAGCGTCGCTGACCACCTGGACGGCATAGCCGCGGCCAAGCAAGTCACGCGCGGATTGCCAAATACAGACATGGGCTTCAATGCCGCACAGAATGACGGTGGGGCGGTTGAGCTGTTCGAGCTGGCGGAGGAAAGCGGGTTCACCGCAGGCGCTGAAGGCCATTTTTTCGATGGGTAACTGGGCGTTGAGCAGCGCAGAGAGTTCTGGCACTGTGCGGCCGAGGTGGCGCGGGTTTTGCTCCAGCCAGAGGATGGGCATGGCGAACAGTTGTGCGGCTTTGACGAGGCGGCCGAGGTTCTCGAGCAGGCGGGCGTGTTCGTACATGAGGCGTGCCAGCGGCGTCTGCACATCAATCAGCGCCAGCGTACAGTCACTAGTGTTAAACATCGATGTTATTCCCAGTGCATGGTTAATGTTGGTGGTGATAGTTCATTCATAAATTCAACCGAAATTGGTCTGCATGTCAGCAGGGTGGCGCACGTCTTAACGCGCCCTAGTTAGTATACCAAAATGCTGCTGTGTTTGTGCGTTTCGAGCGCCGAACCTGAGGGAGCCACGAAGCGACGGGTTCAGGCGAAGGCTCGGCGCGGCGCGCTCATGACGCTGCTCTTCGCGCGTTCGTGCATGAGCTGTGCAGCTTCCGCTCTTTGCTTCCTGCTTCTCGTGCGGTGGCGCCGTGCCGGCTTCGCTCGTGAGCGCTGCCGTCTGTTGCGCGCGGCTCCGTGTCTGCCGGAGCTGCAACAGGTGTTCTTTGGCCACTAGCAGCAGTGCATCAAGTTGGTCTGCCTGTGCGCGCAATCGCGCTTTCAACTCCGGCGCCACTCCCTCGTCGGGACGCTCCAGGACGCGTTCCAACGGCGTGTGCGCGCGATCATACCATTTGCGCCAAGTGCCACGTTCGTCGTCGCGCTCGCGCGCGATCAGCTTGCACCCCGGCACATAGTAATTCAGTTGCAGATCGTCGAACGCGTAGACCTTATTCAGTAAATCGGATTGCTTCAAAGGGTATCGCCAGACTGAAGCCGAGTTGCGCCGCCTTCACCAGTGCATCCTGGCTCCGGCTTAAGACCTGCGTGTCGCGCGCCTGTACGATTACGAGCCGCAGGCCAGCGCAGACAACTTTCTCGTCAAAGTTGCGCCGGCGGCATGCGCATGGCTCGTCGTGCCGTGGCGGCGTGGCTGATGGACAGGCACGGATGCAAGATCTCTTTTACGAATTGGCGGGGGCGTGTCTGGATGAGCTGCGAGTGTAGTTGTGATCAGTCCCGGCGCCCAGCTTTGGAGAGTGTTTGCCCCGCTCCGCGGGGCGCGCAGCGAGCTGCCGCTTTTTCGAGCGCTAGCGCAGCTTCCGCGGCGTACACTCGTTGCCCCCAACTTGTCAGCATATCAAAATGTATTATTTTGATGAATCAACTCTTATGCTTTGTTTCTGCGCTAGTCGCCGTATCTGGGTACGCCGCGTCCTTGATTTTGACGCCATGGTGATCCCGGAAGAAAAAAGTATCCGGGTGGACGAATGACAAACAGCGCGGCACGGTGGGCTATTTGGCGTTCATGGATGGCATCTGCGTGATGGAGGCACTGGAGCCGGGAAGCCATGTGTTTGCGTATGTCTTCGATACAGCGACTGGTGACATGGGACTGGAGGGTCAGCGGCCGCTGGGCTGCAATGTGCCATCGCGGCTACAGCGCATGAGGCCGCCGGGGCCGGAGTGCCTCTCCAGTCGCCGGATTTGGCTATCTGGGTTTGTTGTAATGTTGAAAGAAAAATGGTATACTGTGCAGCTTGCAACAGGCATCACGCGTTTGTCTGGTGGTCTGTGCGAGCGGGGACGGGGTAAGAA
>Ga0129299_1001069_pt1 | contig 18252 bp, 17 predicted proteins | sample ConPoolayeCmetaG_FD_94477 | JGI IMG/M metagenome (GOLD analysis project Ga0129299, IMG submission 94477) | Hot spring microbial mat communities from California, USA to study Microbial Dark Matter (Phase II) - Cone Pool mat layer C metaG ...
TGCGCTGGTCGTATGACCTCGCGCTCTTGCTCGCGTTGCATCAGCACGAGTTGCACTGGGAGCAAATTCTGGACGCCGCGCGTCAGTTCGAGATTCTCCCCGCGCTGGATGCTGTGCTGACCCACGTTACCGATACGTGGGGCGTTGCCGTACCAGAACCAGTGCGCGCGTCGCTTGCCGAATCCACGCGCGGTGTAGCGAATCACTGGCAAGTCATCGTTTCCACATCCGAACGAACCGACGCGACGATTCTGCGTGAGGGGATGAGTTTTCGGGATTGGCACACGCGCGCGGCATACTTTTTCCACGTCTTTTTCCCCAGTCCAGAGTATATGCGCGAACGTTATCGCATTGCCCATCCTGCGCTCCTTCCCCTGTTCTACCTTCTGCGACTTGGCTTGGGCGCGCGTCGTCTGGTCGAATCGTTTGCCGCCATCGTACGGAACGCAATTAGACGCGGTTGATTTTTAGAGTAGAGTACGCTATAATCGTGCTGTGGAGGTAAGAAGATGGCATTCACGGTGAAGGATATGCACGACCTCACGCGTCTCCTGACCACTCATCCCGAGTGGTTGAGCGAGGTTCGTCGGATCGTTTTGACCCAGGAATTACTGGCACTACCCGATTTGGTGCGCGAATTGGCGCAGGCGCAAGCGCGCACCGAAGCGCGTCTGGAGGCACTCGCTGCGCGCGTCGAAGAACTGGCGCAGGCGCAAGCGCGCACCGAAGCGCGTCTGGAGGCACTTGCCGCGCGTGTCGAAGAACTGGCGCAAGCGCAAGCGCGCACCGAAGCGCGTCTGGAGGCACTTGCCGCGCGTGTCGAAGAACTGGCGCAAGCGCAAGCGCGCACCGAAGCGCGTCTGGAGGCACTCACTGCACGTGTGGATGCGCTCACCGCGCGCGTGGATGCGCTGGCGGCGCGTGTCGAAGAACTGGCGCAAGCGCAAGCGCGCACCGAAGCGCGCGTCGAAGAACTGGCGCAAGCGCAAGCGCGCACCGAAGCGCGTCTGGAGGCGCTCGCCGCGCGCGTCGAAGAACTGGCGCAAGCGCAAGCGCGCACCGAAGCGCGTCTGGAGGCGCTCGCCGCGCGCGTGGATGCGCTGGCGGCGCGTGTCGAAGAACTGGCACAGGCACAAGCGCGCACCGAAGCGCGTCTGGATGCGCTTACCGCGCGCGTGGATGCGCTGGCGGCGCGTGTCGAAGAACTAACGCAGGCACAATTCCATCTCGAAAAGCAATTGTCCGAACTGGCGGCAGCTCAACTTCGCACCGAGCAAGCTGTTGCCGACCTGGCGCGTAGCCAGAAAGAGATGGAGCGGCGTTTGAACGAAGTGATCGGCGATAATATTGCCCGCCGATACCGCGAGTACGCGGGTGCCTATTTTGGCAAGTGGCTCAAATCCATTCGCGTGGTCTCGCCAAACGATTTGCGCGAGGACCTGGAACAGCGTTTGACTGAGGAAGAAGTGGATGACCTGATGCTCACCGACGTACTCATTAACGGCCGTTTGCGTCACCGCGAGGGTATGCCAGAAATCTGGCTGGTCATCGAAGCATCCTACACGATAGATCGCAACGATGTCCGGCGCGCCGAAGAGCGCGCGGGTTTGATGCGTCGCGCCGGCTATCGCGCTATGCCCGTTGTTGCAGGCAAGCAAATTCTCGAAGGCTACGAAGGTGCAGTGGAATATAGCCAGGTCGCCGCGTTTCTGGATGGTCGGCGTCTCTATTGGGACCGCGCGGTCGCGGCGGCTTTTGCGGACAAACCTCAAGAATGATGTCACAGACTGCGCTCACCCTCTCCATCGCCGATTGGCGTGTGTCGTTGTTGCTTGATGAATGTGACGCGGCGACGCGCGCACACATCGCCGAACGCTATGCCGCGTTCGTCGTCCCGTTCGATTCTGATGCGCTCGCCGTGCGCGTGCGAAGTGAGGCGGGCGCGTTGTTTATTCCATTCCAGGAGCACGGCGTCTGGCAGATTCGAACGACGTTGCAGAACGGCGTCATCCAATTCGAATCGCACGCCGAAAAGGGTTGGATGGATCGCGCGGCGGGACGCGGCGAGTTGATTCTGCGTCCCACCGGCAACATCGAAAACTATCTGCGCGTTCTCTACGCGTGGCTCGCGCTCGATCACGATTCGCTCTTGCTGCACGCGTGCGGTATCGTGCGCGACGGCAAGGGCTATGTGTTTTTTGGTCCCTCGGGCAGCGGCAAGACCACCACCGCAACGCTTTCCGCCGCGCACACAATTTTGAGCGACGACCTCGTCATTATCAAAAAGGTCGCGGGGACATACCACGCGTGCGGCGTCCCGTTTCGCGGCGATTGGCCCGAAGCGCCGCGCACGAACGCATCGGCAGAGTTGCGCGGACTGTTCACACTCGTCAAGGACACGCAACATTATCTCGCGCCGCTCGCGCTACCCGATGCGGTCGCGCAACTGGTGCGCTGCGTGCCGTTCGTGATGGCGCAACCCGAAAACGCGCGCCGCGTCACCGACATTTGTTTCGATCTCGCGACGTGCGTGCCGGTGCGCGCGCTGCATTTCCGTCGCGACGATGGATTCTGGTCGGTGATTGATCAAGCGGAGTGACGCGATGCCTTCGCCATTTCCGGGGATGGATCCGTTTTTGGAGCATCCGCATTTTTGGAACCAAGTCCACCATCGGTTGATTGTAGCGATAGCCGATGTTTTGATGCCGCAGGTACGCCCCAGGTATCATGTGGCAATCGAAGTGCGCGTCTATCGAGAAGAGTTGGAAGAGCCCTTCGTTGGGCGCCCCGATGTTGCCGTGTTGCGCGAACAAATGGCGGTAGCGTACGCGGTAGCGACCACACTGCCGCGTCCTGTGCGCGTGCCGGTCTTTGACGAAATCCGCGAGGGCTATCTCGAAGTGCGCGAGGTTGCGACCAACAACGTGATTACCACCATCGAAATTCTCTCGCTCAGCAACAAGCGCCCCGGCAAAGGACGTCAAGCGTACGAAACCAAGCGCAATCACGTCCTGGCGAGTGCAACGCATCTGGTCGAGATTGACTTGTTGCGCGCGGGCGAGCCGATGCGAATGTTCGATACAGGCGCGCCTTCCGATTATCGCATTCTGGTCAGCCGCGCCGAGCGTCGTCCCAAGGCGGATTTGTACGCGTTCAGTGTGCGCCAGCCGATTCCAGCGTTTCCGATTCCGTTGCAGCGCGAAGACACAGAACCGCGCCTCGATGTGCAAACGCTGCTGCACGAGTTGTACGATCGCGCGGGGTTTGATCTGGCGATAGATTATCGGAGCGATCCCGTGCCGCCGTTGAGTGACGCAGATGCCGCGTGGGCGGACGCGCTCTTGCGCGCCAAAGGACTGCGCGGCTAACTGCGCGATGATCAACGTAGGACAAATTTGAAATTTGTCCCACATTTTCGGAGTATAACCAATGAATCTTTCCCAATACCCAGCCCCACATCCCCAGGTTGCCGCGCGCATCGTGGATGGCTCTGCGGTGATCGTCCTCGCGGACGCCGGCGAAGTGACCGTGCTGAATCCCGTCGGCTCGCGCATCTGGGAACTGATAGACGGCACGCGCAGTGGTAGTGACATCATTCAACGCATCGTTGCTGAGTACGACGTGACGACGGAGCAAGCCACGCAGGACGTCGCATCCTTCCTGCAAACTCTGCTCGACGCGAACGCCATCACCCTCCACGACCGCCCACTGTCCCACTATCCCACTGAACCACCGTCTCATTGACCCACTGACCCACTGTCTCACTGACCCACTGACCCACTGTCTCACTGGATTTACAATGTCCGTCGAAGGTCCCTCTTCTCTCCCCGGAAACGTAACACCGTACGATCACCTTGTCGCGCAGACGCGCAAGCAACATCGTTTGTTCAGCGCGCATTGGGAAGTGACGTATCGGTGCAATCAAAAATGCTCGCACTGCTACCTCGATGTATGCTCGCCCGCCAGTCCCTCGCTCGACGAGTTGACGACGCCAGAATGTTTCCGCGTGATTGACGAACTGGCGGACCTGGGCGCGCTCAACCTCACGCTGTCGGGCGGTGAGGTGCTGGTGCGCCACGATTGGTTTCAGATTGCGCAGTACGCGCGCACGCGCAAATTCTTGCTGCGCTTGTTCACCAACGGCATCTTGATTACCCCGCACGTCGCGGATCAAATCGCCTCGCTGCATCCGTACGCGGTCGAAATCAGCGTGTATGGCGCGGACGCCGAGACGCACGAACGCATCACGCAACGCGCGCGCTCGTTCGAGTTGACGATGCGCGCGTTTCAGTTGCTGCGCGAGCGCGGCGTGCGCACCGTGTTCAAGACGCCGCTGATGCGCGAGAACGTACGCCAGTTTCACGCCTTGCGCACGCTCGCCGATTCGCTGGGCGCGCGGTTTCGCTACGACATCACCATCACCGCCAAAGACAATGGCGGACGCGATCCGCTCAAGCATCGTTTGACGTACGACGATCTGGTGTGGCTGTTCTGTGAGGCGATTGACCCTGCGCTGTGGGTCGAACGCAAATTGACACCCGAGACGCGCCCGTGCGCCATCGCGACGAACGCGCTCGTGATTGATCCGCAGGGCAACGTCTCGCCGTGCGTGCAGGTGCGGCAGCGCATCGGTAATCTGCACGAGCGCTCGCTGCGCGAAATCTGGGAATCGTCGCCAGCGTGGAACGAACTGAGTCACATCACACTGAACGATTTGCCGATCTGCCGCGCGTGCGAACTGCAAAGCGTGTGCGTGCGCTGTCATGGGCTGGCATTACTCGAAGATGGCGATCTGCGCGCGCCCGCAACGGTGAATTGCCTCGAAGCGCTCGCGCGGCGTCAGGTGTTGGTGGAGAAAGGCGTCCTCCCCGCCGATTTTCCCATCCCCGCGCATTTGCGCGAGATGGTGGTATAATTGGGTTGGAGGTGTGGGTATAACGTTACAAGAAATTTCTCGCGAGTCCACTCTACATGAAGATACCTGATATTGTTCTTGACACGAGTGTCATCGTTGCTGCTCTTCGCTCTAAAAAAGATGCGTCCCACAAGGTGCTATCCCTTGTCGGTACACACAAGTTTTAAATTCACGATTCGGTGGCGCTTGTCCTTGAGTATGAAGATGTTCTACAACGTCAACGCACCGAACTTGGGCTGTCTCAAGATGAGGTGACCGATTTCATTGATGCGCTTTGTTCAATGGCTCATCATCACAAGATTTATTTTCTGTGGCGTCCCATCTTGTCCGATGTGAATGATGAACTTGTTCTTGAATTGGCAGTAACTGCAAAGTGTGAGTATATCGTGACACATAATACCAGCGACTTTAAAGGTGTTGACAAGTTTGAAATTCAAGCCGTAACACCCAAAGAGTTTTTGCGGATTATTGGTGAGGTGAAGGAATGAGCGCGTTAAGTTTACGCTTGCCGAAGTATTTACACGAGCAACTTGATGAATTGGCGCAGAAAGAAGGCATTTCTGTCAATCAGTTTATCATGCTTGCGGTTGCCGAGAAAATTGCGGCAATCTCCGCCGTTGAATATTTAGAAAAACGCGCCAGGCGTGGCAGTCGTGAGAGATTTTTAGAAATTCTCAACCGAGCCCCTGATGTCGAACCAGAAGATTCCGATAAATTGTAACGAGGGGCTAAAAGTGTGTACTTATGCGCACCGCGTTGGTGGAACATGAATCCATTCCAGTCACTCTGTAGTGAGATGAGCGTCTGCAGTGTTCATCTCTGAAAGATATGTCCGAGGTATAACACGTCGTGAAGGTGTATGTTTGGAATGAAGAGAAGAATCAACGCCTCAAATCCGAACGAGGTGTATCGTTTGAAGAGATAATTGTGCACCTTGCCATTGGCGATTTGCTTGACATTGTTGAGCATCCACATCCTGAAAAGTATCAGGGGCAACATATCTTTATCGTCAAAATGCGTGACTATGCGTGGCTTGTCCCATTCGTAGAGTCAGAAGACAAGATATTTTTGAAGACAATCATTCCAAGTCGAAAGGCGACCAAAAAGTATTTGGGGAGATGAACAAAATGAACCATAACTTGAAATTAGAACCAGAAGAGCGGGAACTGGTGGATTCCTATGAGCGGGACGAATGGCGGTCTGTTACCAGATTCCAGGAGAGACTACGGCAATATCAATCCTATGCTGTTGCTACCTTTGAAGCGATGGGCTTGATCAGCATCACCCTGCCGCCAGAAGACATCCAGGCTATCCGTAAGAAGGCAGCCGCCTCAGGAATGTCATATCAGGCACTTATCGCTAACATTGTGCATCAGTATGTGACAGGTAATCTCGTTGAAAAGCCGTCTAGTGCCTGACACAAGTCGTTATGCAGAATTTGTCTATACCCTTTCTTCTCCGTCTCTCCACCTTCGCGCTGCTCTTGACCTTGTTGAATGGCGCCACTGTTGCACCCACTTTTGCCGCCGGCACCATCACGCTGACCGCGCCCGGCGTCGCGTACACCCAGAACTTTGACACGCTCGCGAATAGCGGTACATCCAGCGTTGTGCCAGCGGGTTGGGATTTCGCCGAGAGTGGCTCGAACGCCAACACAACTTACTCGGCGGGTACAGGATCAAGTAGCACCGGCGATACCTACAGTTTCGGTTCATCCGGCAGCAGCGAGCGCGCGTTCGGTGGGTTGCAGAGTGGCTCGCTCATTCCCACCATCGGCGCGAGTTTCACCAACAACACCGGCGAAACCATCACCGCGTTGCGCATCGAGTACACCGGCGAACAGTGGCGGCTGGGCGCGACCGGACGCGAGGATCGTCTGGATTTTCAACTCAGCACCGATGCGACCTCACTCACGACCGGCACCTGGACTGATTACGACGCGCTCGATTTCATCGCGCCGGTCACCAGCGGCACAGTCGGCGCGCGCGATGGCAACGCCGCCGCGAATCGCACCACTATCAGTTACATCATCAGCGGGCTGAGCATCGCGAACGGCGCGACCTTCTGGATTCGCTGGAGCGATTTCAACGCAGCGGGCTCCGATGACGGTCTCGCGATTGACGATTTCGCGCTGACACCGAATCCCCCCGGTGTGTACCTTTCCATCAACGATGTAGCGGTCGCTGAAGGTAACAATGGCACGACACTCGCGACGTTCACCGTCTCGCTCTCCGCGCCGGCGCCCGCGGGCGGCGTCACGTTCGACATCGCGACACAAGACAACACCGCGACCACAGCGGACAACGATTACCTCGAGCGCGCGCTCATCGCGCAAACGATTCCCGAAGGCAGCCAGTTCTATCTTTTTCAAGTCACCGTCGTCGGCGATACGAACATCGAGCCGAACGAAACATTCTTCGTCAACGTTACGAACGTCGTCGGCGCGCTCCTCAATGATGGACAGGGCATCGGCACGATTCAGAGTGACGATGTATTGCGCGTGCACGCCATTCAAGGCGCGGCACACATTTCGCCATTCAACGGGCAAGCGGTGGCGGCGGTGCCGGGCGTCGTGACGGCAGTGCGGAGCAACGGATTTTATATGCAAGACCCCGAACCCGATGCGGACGACGCGACCTCGGAAGGCATCTTTGTTTACACGAACACCACGCCCACCGTCAGCATCGGCGATTTCGTCTGGGTGAGCGGCGTGGTCAACGAGTTTCGTCCTGCCGGCAACGCGAACAATTTGACGATGACCGAAATCGCTTCGCCGACGATTGTCGTGCACTCCAGCGGCAACGCGCTACCCGCGCCGATTATCGTGGGCGCCGGCGGACGCATCCCCCCCAACACCATCATTGACGATGATTCTTCCGGCGATGTCGAGACAACCAGCACCTTCGATCCGCAGAACGATGGCATTGATTTCTGGGAAAGTTTAGAAGCGATGCGCGTGCAAATCAACAACGCGCGCGCCGTTGGACCCAGTCGTTTTTATGCGTCGCGCAACGCGCTAGAGATTCCTATCGTCGGCGATAACGGCGCGCACGCGAATGTACTGACCGCGCGCGGCGGCCTCCTCATCCGCGCCAGCGATTTCAACCCCGAGCGCATTCTTCTCGCGAATGCGCTCGCTTTTTTGCCGGGCGATGTGAACGTGGGCGATACTTTTGCCGAGCCGATTATCGGCGTGATAGATTACTCGTACGGCAACTATAAACTCTATCCCACCAGCACACCGACGCGCGTCGATCGCGGGCTAAGACGCGAACGAACGCTCGCGCCCGCTGCTGGACAACTCGCGGTCGCGACCCTGAACGTCGAAAATCTCGACCCGAACGATGCGGACGGCGATACAGATGTCGCGGATGGCAAGTTCGCCGGACTGGCGAACCTCATCGTCAATCACTTGAGATCGCCCGATTTGATTTCGGTGCAAGAGATTCAAGACAACGATGGCGCAGCGAACACATCCATCGTGGATGCGAGTACAACGTGGACGATGCTGATTGACGCGATTGTCGCCGCGGGTGGTCCCGCGTATCAGTATCGCCAGATCAATCCAGTGGACGATCAGGATGGGGGACAGACGGGTGGGAACATTCGGCAGGGTTTTTTGTTCCGCACCGATCGTGGACTCGCGTTCGTGGATCGGCCTGGTGCGGGTGCGACGACGGCGAATGCCGTGATCAACAATGGCGGTGTGCCACAGTTGCAGTACAGTCCGGGCAGAATTGATCCGACGAATGCGGCATTCACCGATAGCCGCAAACCACTCGCTGGTGAATTCGTCTTCAACGGTTACACGCTCTTTGTGATTGCGAATCACTGGAAATCGAAAAGCGAAGACCAACCCTTGTTCGGGCGTTATCAACCACCGACCTTGACAACCGAAGCGCAACGCAATCAACAAGCCACCGTCGTCGGCAATTTCGTCGCGAGTATCCGCGCGGTTGACCCGAACGCACTGGTGATTGTGCTGGGCGACCTCAACGATTTTGAATTTTCGACGCCTTTGAATACGCTCAAGACGTTGGGCGGTCTGGTGAACGAAATTGAATCTCTACCAGCGAACGAACGTTACACCTACGTGTACGAGGGCAACTCGCAAACGTTGGATCACATCGTCGTTAGTCCCGCGCTTGCGGCGCGGCGCGTGCGCGTGGACGTGGTACACACCAGCGCCGAATTTGCCGCGCGCTGGACGGATCACGATGCGGTGGTAGCGGTGTACAATTTCATCCGCATCTTTTTCCCGTTCATTGCGCGTTAAACCGCAGGACAGATTTCCAGATTTGTCCCACGATTTCAGGAATGACTTGGTCTACCAGACCCGTCAGGTCTTGGAGACCTGACGGGTCTCTGTTTTCAAATCATCTCACAAGGAGGACAAAATGAAAACAAAAACGATGCGCGTGACGCTATTGGCGACGCTGGCATTGCTGACTTTGGCGCTGCTGCTGATGCTATCGCCGATGCCGGTGTTCGCGGCGACGTGTGTGTGGACGGGGGCAGTGAATACGGATTGGGCAACCACTGGCAACTGGTCGAATTGTCAGGGAGACGGAGACGCACCGCCAGCGGCTGGCGATACGGTGACAATCCCGAATGTCACGAATAAGCCGATCATTGCAAGTGCAGTCTCGGTTGCTGGAATCGTGATTGATACGGGAGCGTCTCTGACGATTGGCTCGGGTGGTAGCTTGACATTGAGTGGTAATCTGGTCAACAATGGTGAATTGAAATACTCGACAGGTGCTGGTGGTGTAACATTCGACGGGACAACCACTCTTAGCGGTAGTGGCATTTTTACATTTCGATCTATAACGATCAATGCGGGCAAAACCCTTAATGCAGGTAGCACAGATATTACTCTTGATGGAACATTTTCGGTCAGCGGGACTTTCAATGGAGACAGTGGCACGGTCACTTTTGCTCTTGCGGCTGTGAGTAGTGCAACAGTGGGAGGCAGTGGTACCACGAATTTCAATCATCTGACAATCAGTGCTTCTGGTAAAACACTGAATGTGAGTAGCAATAGAACCATCTCGATTGCGGGAAATTTCTCCAAGACGGCTGGCTCTTTTGGGTGCGGTGGAGGTACGTGCACAGTTCGTTTCACGGGTAGTAGTGCAAGTACAATTACCACATTCGGAAACCATCCTTTTAACATCACGATCGACTCTGGGAAGACCGTGAACACAAATTCGTCTTTCAATGCTTCGGGGAATTGGACGAATGATGGTACTTTTACCGCCAATGCAGGTACTATCACCTTTAACGGTTCCTCCACCCAAACCATCGGCGGTAGTGGCGCAACGACGTTTAACAATCTTACCATCAACAATTCTGCTGGCGTCACCTTGAACAACAATGCCACTGTCACCGGCACCCTCACCCTCACCTCCGGCGACCTGAACACCGGCAGCCACACACTCACGCTCAGCAGCAATGCCACCGTCACCGGCACCGGCGACGTGGTGGGCAATGTGCGGCGTGCGCACGCGTTCAACACCGGCACGAACTATGCCTTCAACAACGCAAACACGCTCATCAACTTTTCGAGCATCACGAACGGCGCATCGCCCAGCGTCGTCATCAATTTGAGCAAGAGCGCGCCGGCTGGCTTGACGACTGCTGTCCCGCGCTCGTACACCATCACGCCCACCAACATCAGTTCGTACGACGCGACATTGCGTCTGGGCTATCTGGACAGCGAGACCGGCGGAATGACCGAAGCCAACCTGCGCGCGTGGCGCCACAACGGCACACGCTGGGTCTTACAACCCGGCGGCGTGGATACCGGGAGCAACTACGTCTATGCATCGAACGTGACCGCGTTTTCCAACTGGGCAATCACGGACAATGGCGCGCCAACAGCAGTGACACTCTCTTCGTTCGACGCGCGCGCGGACGCGCCAAGCGCGCTGCCGCTTGTGGGGCTGGGCGCGCTCGCGGTGATTGTGTTGGGTGGGGTGCTGTGGCGCGGGAGGACGAAGGACGAAAGACGAACGAACGAATGAGCCAATGAGCCAAATGAGTAAGGGGAGAGCAAGGGGAGAGAACGAGGGACGAATGAATAAATGGCAAATGAGCCAACGACATCAGTTTCGAAAGTATCCTGCGTGAATACTAACAATTGCAGCGGTTTCAAGCGCCCGTGCCCGACTTTACACGTCCTGCACGAGGGACAAACGGAACAAGAATCTTGACAGAAGAGCGTGTTCGTGTTAGAATCGCCGCAACTCCGTAAGGCATCGTTTCCGCTCTTACACAGTCGTTTCAGGCTAGTCCTTGCCTATTGCAAGCACATTCGTTCGTCATCCGTCCGTCATACTTTCCCCAAGGAGGTGACTGGAATTATCTCAAAATAGAACACCCGTCCTGACAAGATGTAATTTTTGTGGAATTACTCAGCCGTGCCACCCATTGCGAAAAGCCCCACCCCCTTGCCCCATACGCGTCAACTTAAGCGGGGAATGCCGCATTACAACCCTCCCCTCTCCCAAATTCAGGCGAAGGAGGGGGCGAGGAATGGAGCAAGTGCCAGCCTTAAGTTGACGCATATGCCCCCTTGCCCCCTCCCCACGCCGCAGCGCGGCGTGGGGAGGGAGAATCAGAGGGAATGGGGTGAGGGCGGGCGGCGAAGCCGCCCGCCCTCACCCCAGCTCCTTTTCCCCCTTCTCTTCCCGCTCCCGCATAGCGGGGAGAGAAGGGGGCAGGGGGATGAGTGGGGAAAACAGAAGGATAACTATCGGCGTTTTGAGATAGTTTCTTAAGTCTATCTACGTTGTCGTTGAGATTCTCTATCAACCCAAATGCAAAAGGAGGAGAAATGAATGCACGTAAATTGATGGCGCTCGCGTTACTCGTGCTGGTCATCGTTCTCGTCGCATGCGCCGCACCCGAACCGACCAAACCCCCTGCCGCGCCCAAGCCGACGGAACCCCCTGCCGCGACCAAAGCACCTGAACCGACCAAACCCCCTGCTCCCACTGTCGCACCGACCGCCACACCCGGTCCCAAGCGCGGCGGTAAAGTGACGATGGCGGTCTGGCAATCTCCCGTTACCCTCAACGGTATGCTGGGCACCCAAACTGTGATGAACGAAGTCCTCGCCTTTGTGGTAGAGGGCTTTACTCAAGTGATGCCCGATGGTTCACGCGCTCCCGATTTAGCGAAAGAAGTGCCTACTCCTCAAAACGGTGGAGTGAGTCCAGATGGGTTGACCGTTACCTACAAACTCAAAGAAGGCATCAAGTGGTCGGATGGTACTCCCCTCACCTGTGCTGATTTCCAGTTCACTCTGGAAGCCATTATGACGCCGGGCGTGGGCGTTGTTTCCACAACGGGCTATGACAAACTGGACAAAATCGAATGTCCTGATCCCAACACCGTTGTCCTCAAGTTCAAAGAATTCTACGCGCCATACCTCGTCCTCTTTAGCGATTTCGTCTTGCCCAAACACTATTGCGGTGATCCCAAGGATATGAAGAACTGGGCGTACAACCGCAAGCCGCTGGGTACCGGTCCCTTCAAGTTGGATGAATGGGTCGCCGATTCGTACATCACCCTCTCGCGCAATCCCCACTATCGTGAAAAGGACAAGCCGTACCTCGATCAGATCGTGATCCGCATCGTCCCATCCTCCGAAGTCGCGATGCAATTGCTCGCCAGTGGCGAAGTGGATATTATGTGGAACAACACGGAAGCCGATATCCCGATGTTGGAAAAGATGCAGGGTGTCAAGATTTCCGACCCCTTGCAAATCGGTGGCGAGCGATTGTTCTTGAACCTGGCGGAGAACAAAGACCCGTCCGATCCCAAGAAACCGCACCTCATTCTGAGCGATGTCAAAGTGCGCCAGGCGATCGAGTTCGGCATCAACAAACAGCGCATCATTGACAAACTCCTCTATGGCAAAGCCAAACCTGGCACCAGCGAATTGAATGCGGGCTTTTTCGATTGCAAAATCACGCCGCGCCCGTACGACCCAGAACAAGCCAGGAAACTCTTGACCGAAGCCGGCTGGGTGCCCGGTCCCGATGGTATCCGCGTCGCCAAAGGCGCCAAGGTTGCGCCCGATGGCACGCGCCTCCGTTTAAAGTACTCGACGACCTCCGGCAACAAACTGCGCGAGGATTCGCAAGTGCTCATCGTCGAGGATATGAAAGCGATTGGCGTCGAGTTGTACATCGAGAACGCGCCTTCGTCGGTGGTCATCGGCACGTGGGATGGTGCTTCACCGCGGCGGCGTGGTAATTTCGACATCATTATGTACACCACCAACGCCAGCATTGACCCACACAGCCAGATGATGAATCTCTTTTATTCAAAGAACATCCCGAGCGAAGCTAACAAAGGCGGTGTGAACTATACGCGCTTCTCCGACCCCAAAGTAGATGAACTACTGGAAGCCGCCTCTAAGGAACCTGACATGAACAAGCGCAAAGACCTCTACTGTCAGGTTGCCAAAATCGGGCAAGAGGCGACGAATATGATCTATCTCTACCAACGCCTTGACCTCGATTCGTATCGCGACCGTTTGCAGGGTTGGGTCCCCAACGCGTGGGATAACATCGGCTGGAACGCCGAAGATTGGTGGCTCAAGTAGTTTGATAGTTGGATAGTTGCATCGTTGGATAGTTGGGTAGTTGCATAGTTGTATCGTTGCCAGAACTGTGCAACTATCCAACGAATCAACGAACCAACTATCCAACGAACCAACGAACCAACGAACCAACGATCGAACGATGACTCGATACATTATCCGTCGTATCATTCAAGCGATTCCGCTCTTGCTTGTCATCAGTTTGACTGTGTTCGTCCTGATGAATCTCATTCCGGGCGGACCGCTCGCGGCGTACGAAAACAATCCCGACATCACGCCTGAAGACCTGGCGCGTTTGAAAAGAGAATTGGGGCTGGACGCGCCGATTCACGTACGCTATTGGACGTGGCTCACCTCGGTCTTGCGCGGCGATTGGGGAATCTCAGAAGTCACGCGCCGTCCCGCGCTCGTTGAGATTGCGGAGAAATTGCCGAACACACTGTATCTTTCGATCGTCGCGTTCGTCTTTTCGCTGTTGATTTCCATTCCGATTGGAATCCTCTCGGCAATTCGTCAGTACTCGCTCCTCGATCATGTTGCCACGACGATTGCTTTCATCGGACAATCCATGCCGGTCTTTTGGTTTGGTCTGGTCTTGATTATCATCTTCAATGTGACCCTCAAGAATCCTGTTACTGGGGGACCGCTTTTGCCAGGCGGTGGGATGTTCACGATTGGCGCGCCGTTTTCTATCGAGGATCGCATCCGCCATTTGATTTTACCCGCGACCGTGCTCACTTTCTTCAACCTGGGACATCACATCCGCTATATGCGCGCGGGGATGCTCGATGTGTTGCATCAAGATTACATCCGCACCGCGCATGCCAAGGGCTTGACCGAGCGCGCCGTCATTCTCAAACACGCCTTCAAAAATTCGATCCTGCCTCTCGTTACCATTATCGGCTTGGAAATTCCCGGCTTGTTCACCGGCGCGCTCATCACCGAAACGATCTTTTCGTGGCCCGGGATGGGCCGGCTGTTCTTCAATTCCATCGAGCGCGGCGATTATGCCGTGATGATGGGAATTTTGATGATGAGTTCTACGCTCATCGTGCTCTTCGGTCTCATCACCGATATTGTGTACGCCTTCCTCGACCCGAGGATTCGATTCGATTAGATGCAGTGTTTGGGTGATTCAACTTAACCCCACTCCAATCACTCAATCATCCAATTATGTCTCAAGCCACTCTTACCTCACCTGCGATTGCTATAGACTGGGCAACGCGAATGCGTCCCCAGGAATCTATGCGTGCCAAAGTGTGGCGCCGTTTTCGCAAGCACAAACCTGCCCTCATCGGCTTGTTCACCGTGACCACGATGGTGATTCTGTGTATCGTCGTCCCGTGGCTCACCAACTATGACCCGGGCAAAACGCATCTTGACATTATGCGCCAGCCACCTTCGCTCGCGCATCCTTTTGGTACCGACGAACTGGGCAGGGATCTGTTCGTGCGTTTGTGGGATGGCGGACGCATTTCGATTTTGATTGGTGTTGCCACGATGGTGATGGCAATCGGCATTGGTACATTGATTGGCGCGATTGCCGGTTTTTACGGTGGACGCATTGACAATCTCTTGATGCGTTTTACCGATTATATGCTCTCGATTCCCCAGTTGTTCTTGCTTTTGATTTTTGCACAACTCCTCCGGAGCACAAACAACCCTGCCCTCAGTGGTGGTCCACTGCCAATTATCGTCATCATCAGTATCCTGGTTTGGCCTCCCATTGCACGCATCGTACGTGGACAATTCCTCTCGCTCAAAGCCAAGGAATTCGTCGAGGCGGCGCGAATGTCGGGCGCGCGCAACTTGCGCATTATCTTGCGGCACATCCTGCCCAATGCCGCCAGCCCCATCATCGTTGCGGCTACGCTGCGTGTCGGCGCGTCCATCATCACCGAATCCACCCTCAGTTTTCTTGGCTTTGGGGTGCAACCTCCGACCGCTACCTGGGGCAATATGCTCAAGAACGCGCAAGCACAAATGACTTACGCGCCGTGGACCGCCATCTTTCCCGGTCTGGCGATTCTTATCACCGTCCTCTCGCTGAACTATATCGGCGATGGTTTGCGCGACGCGCTCGACCCGCATCACGTGGAGTAAACTCACCGACAGGTCAGACAGGTAGCAGGTAAACAAGTAGCAGGTAGACAGGTAGCAGGTAGACAGGTCACCCCTTGTCTACCTGTTTACTTGTCTACCACATACGCATCCCCACCCCTTGCCTATCCGTCCATTTGCTTGTATACTTGGTTGCGATGAACTGGAAACAAATCACCCATCAGGTTACGACCACACTGCAAGACCTTTTGCGCTTTGACACGACGAATCCGCCGGGCAACGAAACGCCCTGCATCGAGTACCTCGCGCGCCGACTCCAAGCCGAAGGCATCGCGCCATTGGTGTTCGAGTCCGCGCCCGGACGCGGCAATCTGGTCGCGCGCCTCAAAGGCGATGGCTCGCTGCCACCGCTGATGTTGATGGGGCACGTGGACGTGGTGCCTGCCGAAGCGAACAAGTGGCAGCGCGCGCCCTTCTCCGGCGATCTGGTGGATGGAATTGTCTGGGGGCGCGGCGCGACCGATATGAAGCAGATGGTCGCGATGGAACTTGTCACGTTCCTGCTCGTCCAGCGCGCCAACCTGCCGCTCAAGCGCGATCTGATTTTGATGGCGAACGCGGACGAAGAGACCGGCGGCGCGATGGGCGCAGCGTGGATGGTGCAACATCATCCCGATTTGATTCGCGCCGAGTACGCCATCAACGAAGGTGGTCCCACGAGTTTAGTCTTGGGCAACCAAATTTTTTATTTTTGCTCGACTGCCGAAAAAGGCACCGCGCGTTTCACCCTGCGTACCTACGGTGAACCCGGGCACGCCTCACAGCCGAACAAGAACAATGCGCTGCTGCCGCTTGCGCGCGCAGTGACCCGCTTGATCGAAACGCCGCTGCCGCTGCGCGTGTGCGACTCGGCGCGCGCAAGCATCGAAGCGATGGCGCGCGCGGTAGACGGCAATCTGCGCGAGCATCTCCTCGCCCTGCTCGACCCGACGCAACACGAACGCGCGCTCGACGCGCTGCCTTTACCCGCGCCGCAAAAACGGCGTCTGTTTGCGTCGCTGCACAACACCGCCGTCCCCACGATCCTGCGCGCGGGTAGCAAAATCAACGTCATCCCCGGCGAAGCCGAGTGTCAGGTGGATTGTCGCACGTTGCCCGGCACGACGCGCGAATCGCTGGAGCAAGAGTTGCGCGCGGTCATCGGCAACGACATCGAAATCGAATTCGAACCTTTTTCGCCCGCGCTCGAATCCGATCCGCACTCACCGCTCTTCGAGACGATTCGTCAAGTGGTCGAAGAACATGAACCCGGCGCGCGGTTGGTGCCCGGCTTGATTACCGGCGGCACGGACGCCAAGAGTGTCACGCGACTGGGGACAAAAGTTTTGGGGTTTATCCCGATGCGCTACGAGGGACCCGAAATGACCGGGCTCTCGCACAATCACAACGAGCGCATCAGCGTAGCAAATCTTGAATTTGGCACGCGCGTGTTGTACGATGTGGTGACGCGGTTTTGTACGCAAGTGTGAGGCGTGGGCGTGAAACGTGAGACGTGAGACGTGAAACGTGAGGCATGAAACGTGAGACGCGAAGCGTAGGAGGTAAAGTTGAAGCGCGTGAAAGAGACCCGAACGGCATTGTTCGCCGAAAGGACGTGAGATGTGGATAAAACAGCGCCAGATACCACTACCAGTATGGACTTAGCGATCTATCTTCGCACCGCGCGGGTGCGCGCGCGGGAACGTCACAAGCAACTCGAAGCACGACGGAGGAGAGCCATAGAAATCGCTACCTCTGCCGCTACCATTCTCAAGCAGGATTATCAGGCACGTCACGTCGTCCTCTTCGGCTCTGCCATCCATCCACGGCGCTTTCACTCGCGCTCCGATATAGACCTAGCGGTGTGGGGATTGGATGGGCGCGCGTACTATCGGGCAGTGGCGCGCCTGCTGAGTCTGGATCCATCGTTCGAGGTGGATCTGGTCCAAATGGAATACGCGCGTCCCTTGTTGCGCCAAACCATCTTGCAGGAAGGAGTACCGCTATGAGTGAAAACCTCGCCCTGGCAAGCCGGATTACCGAATCGCTCTTTGAATTGGAACGTCTGGTCGAACGGGCACTGCGGTTGCGCGATAAAGCCATGACCACAGGCGACGATGGCTACTGGGATGGAGTCGCGCTGAATTTGCATGGCTTTTACACAGGCGTCGAGCAAATCCTGACAGACATTGCGCAGACCGTTGATACGAGTGTGCCCACCGGCTCAGAGTGGCATCGCGATCTGCTCTTGCAGATGTCGGCTGAGGTGCCGACGGTGCGCCCTCCAGTCCTCGCGCGCGACACACGTCGCTGTTTGGATGAGTACCGCGGATTTCGGCATGTCGTGCGTAACGTGTACACCTTCAACCTGCGTCCGAGCCGTCTGCGAGAACTGGTTGATGACCTGCCCCAATGCCTTGAAGCAACCAGGCGCGATCTGACCCGCTTTGTTGCTTTTCTGGAACAGTTAGATCGACATGACGATGGAGGTTAAGAAAAAAGATTTTATCGGTAATAAGGTTTTCGCGTACAATGTCTGCTCCAGACCGAGTTTTGCACTAGGGAGCAGACTGCATGATCACATACGAACAGGTGAAGGGTAAAGCGAAACTGCTACGCGCCA